>JAABUY010000282.1_pt1 | contig 97382 bp, 157 predicted proteins | sample 5560271 | NCBI WGS metagenome assembly JAABUY01 (sample SAMN10711886, study PRJNA513374) | rock metagenome | isolation source: Antarctica rocks | place: Antarctica: Victoria Land, University Valley | reverse complement strand
TAACACCTCTCCTCGCATGTGATCACCACATCCGCCATGATCGCCTTCTGCTCCTGCCACTTCTCGGGCGCGACCTTGACCTTCCGATTCCGGTCTTGCATCGCCAACATTCCATTCCGAGTATACCTGGTCCCCATTCAGCTTCCGTATGAGCCATTTAGGAGTATTGGTGGACTCACAACGCCCGGTCTTTCGAGTCCAGGTCTCGGTAGATCTCGTCATATGGCGTCCCGAATCGATAGACGTTTGGCTTATCGATAGCTGGACCAGGGAGACGCACGGCGGAGCCGGTACCGGCAGACGTAACTCGCATCGAGGCTTTGCTCAGCACCATATGGGCTTCCATTGACCTGTTCTACACCCACTCGTCAGATAAGGATTCAACAGAGCTGGGACGACCAACGTTATTGCTTGCACAGACTACGCAAAATAGGGGTTTGTTCCTCGCCTTCGGCTCGGAAGAACCGTTTGTCATCTCCACCTCGCTCGGACCGGCCTTCCCATTCGGCTTGACGTCAACGGGAGAAGGGAGAGCAGGCGGAGTCGAAGATCCAGGCGGAGGTGTGGGTGTGGAGTAGCCATCTTGTGGTACATACGATCTCGGATACTGCATTCGAGGATCTTGAGGTCGGATTCTTGGGTCAGCGGGTGGTGGAGGCAATGCAGAGGGATAGGAGGGTTGAGGTGCTGGCATGGGCATATTTGGTGGGAGTGGGAGATTGAGCGGTCGAGCGTAGCGCGGGTCTTGGTTGGAATGGTATGAGGTGTACGATGGACGAGGAGGACCTTGTCGAGGTGGTGGACCGCCATGTTGAGGTGGAGGAGGTGTGTTGTATAGGGTTGGAGGAGTTGTGTATTGGGTTGGGGGTGTGGGAAGGCGGTATTGGGCGGGTGGGGTGGAAGAGTGGGGTGGACGGTAATTGTTTCGCCGTCGGGCGTCCATGATGAGCTCCACCTGAACTCTCCGCACACGGTCAAGGAGTTTGTAAAGGATGTAGGTGGAAAAAAAAAGTGGAAAGGCGATTGACTTTTTGCTTTGTTGGCGCGACTGCCAAATTTCGAACTTCCTCTCATGTCCGTCCTCTTAGCCCAAAATCACATTGATCTGTGGTGATGCACCTGCCCATCCGAGGAAGATGCGAGACCGAGAAGTGAGGCTGGACTGATTTCCATCGGCCCGTCAGGAGAGCTGGTCGAGCAGCCATCAATCCATCTTGTCGAGGCGATCATCATGCACCCTAGCTACTTCCCTCAACAGCTCGTCCACGCCCACCTCCCAGCCCCTCCTCTCATTCCAAACGCCATCCCTGAGCTCCGTATACCCACTCAACGTCATTATCCAGCCACTTCCGACGTCCTTGGCGAACCCCTTCATCCCGACCATGCCGTCTCTGTCGTCCACGACCCGATCACCGGCATTCTCGCTCGGTCCATCCAGAACGGTTATGGTCTCGAGCTCCGAAGCTTAAGTCTGGTGATTCATCCGTACAGGGAAAAGGGTCAGACCGGCTCGGAAACAATACGAATCTTCTTTCCCGACCGATTGAGACCCCTTGCCGAGGGGTGCATTGTCTCGTCGAGGCGTGGTGGGCGGGTCTACATCCTTGCGGTCAGTCAGGCCAACGTGCTGTACCGACTTAGCTTTCCGCTCGGCAGCTTCAAGGCTCGAGCGGGTGATCGATTTGTGTTTATGACCAAGGGGAATGACGACTGGTCTGAGGAATGGGCGGTACCAGACGACGTGATTGTTGCCTGTGGAGGGGTCGGAGCCTGGACAGTGGTGCATGAGGGAAGTGTGGCGCTGGGAGGAGGAGACGGCGGGATCGTCAGACTGTTGAGGTTGAGCCAAGGAAGTGGTGCGTCGACTCAAAGTATCGCGAAGCAGTTATTGAGCTAATCTGTTTACAGGTCAATGGACAGCACACCATCACCGAACCACATCCCGCTTCCGCCTACCATCCCTCTTCTCCCGCAACGCCAGCTCACACGAGCAAGTCATGTCTTTCGCCAGCTTCGGGCAAGAAGGCCATCATCCTGTCCTCTACTCGTTGTCGCGCGACCGGAAACTGCGGATCTGGAACCCCACAAACGGGTCATGCTTGAAAACCATCGAGGTCCGCTCTGCTTCCCAAGAGCTGGTCCCGCATAGATCGCAGCCATCAAGCAGTCAATCGAGCTCGGCACTATCTGACAATGCCTCTGTCCCACTCATCCGCGTCATCCCTCACCCTTCCCCGGCTTCGCGATACTCCCATCTCCTTGTCATATTCTTTGCTTCTCCGCACAGCTCCTCCTCGGCTGGCACGATCGACGTTTACCGAGTTTCACCCACTAATGATCTGGTCTATGCTGGTGAGCGCCCATGTTCGCTGGCATCAGCCGGGTCTCATCTTCGAGGCTTCGAGATCCAACCGCCGATGGAGAAGGACCGCTTCGATAGCGGGTGGACACTGTGGGCGACGTGGGATAATAAGGGTACCATCTCATGCGAGTCGGTCATCATGGACGATGTATTCCAATTCCAGACCCATGTGGAACCTCAACATAGCTCGAGATCCCTGTACGATTGGCAGCAAGCTTCGCATTCGACCGAAGTGGAGCAATTCGATGCAGCTTACTTCGATGACCTTCTCAGCCTGGACCCGCCCAATCCTGCTCGGCCGTATGACAACGCCGACATCTCCTCGATCTTCATCCATCACCTCTTTTACCCCGCTCGGTTCTCCTCACTGACCCTCACCACGGCTTTCGACGAGTACATACTACAATTACCCAAACGCCACCTCATCCCGCAACTTTCCGCAGCCTATCCTTCGCTCTCGAAAAAGTATCTTGCGGTCGTCGGGTGTCAGATCGAGATGGAGATGAGCCCGCAGACCGGTGCCCCGGTTGTACAGGTCTTTCGGCGGGATCTGAAGCTCGACTGGCTTGGCATCTGGGCGAGAGTTCGAGACCTGGACAAGCAGGCGCGGTGGCCGGTATCTACCGCTGCCGTCGAACAGCAGCTGGTCGTTTTTACTCGGGAAGGTGTCACAGCGTCGGTGCCTGAGGATGCTATCCGCGTCGTCGATCGGCTAGGGCAGTCCAGCGAGAATGTTCACGACTTCTTGGATCTCCCCGAAGGCTCGCTCAAGAGTCTTTTTCTAGCCCTGACACCGCCAACAGCTCGAAGGTGCGCAGTAGCGCTATCCTCCGTTGGCACGTCCATGTCCACGGCTTTGGCTCGACAGGAGGCGGACGAAGGAGGAAGCGGTCTCGAGCTCTTCAACGATCAGGTCAATGCTTTCCTAGCGGCACCTGCATCGCAGCCAGTTGAAGCGCTCGCCGGCAGCCTCTGGGATGATATGGTCGATCCTTACCTGACCGAGCAAGACCGGGTCAACGTCCGGCGGCTCCTCTCGGAATGTCCGGATACCATGCGCGGCCTCAGCGAATCACTCGACCTCCTCGCCAATCTCACTTTCCCCCTTCCGGGCACTGACATCTCGGATTTCAATGACTCAGGTCTCGCCAAGTCGCTCATCACGTCGACCATCATGGCAGTCATCGCTGCGCGCTATTCCTTCGCCAGAAGTATCCTCCTCGTCTCCCTCTTCCACCTAGCGCAATCAGCAGATGAAGAAGCAGAAGATCTCATTGAGATCCTCAATCGCGCCGTGGTCACATACCACCGATATCGCATCCTCAAGTGGGTGAGCGAACAAACTGGCGAGGAGGCGCAAACACGTAAGAAGGGGAAGCGTTCAGACAAGCGGAAGCAGAATGGCGGGGACGATATGCTTGCGGAGGGTTTAGGTGGCCTGAAGATGCGTGAAGGAGAAGAGGAAGGAGTTGACATGGACGGGTACGATGTCGGGTACTCGCTACTACACTCGCTACTCGCCCGGCGGAGTCCGCAGACGGTCAAAAAGGGCTCCATTAGTGCGATCCACGAGTCAGCAACCTCGTTCCTATCGGCGACTGGCCTGCTACGCAAGAACCAGGTGGACTTGGAGCCGCAGTCAGCCGATGTGGAGCTCGCACATAGGATTCTTGTCGATGGTCATGCGGCCCTGGCAGGGCAGCTGTCGGCGCTTTACCCTTTGTCATCCGGTATGGCGTATGTCCGCGGTCGAGCCTATCTCGAGGTCGGAGACCCCGATTCAGCTGTCCGCTGTCTACAACAGGCTGCTGCAGGATGCAAAGGTGATGATCTATGTTAGTCGTATCGATCGCGCTGATACAGCCTCCTCAGACGGATCGCTTGCCGAACTTCTTCCTGCCTCTGCCGGTGATACTGGCCTCACGGCGTACTACCGCCAGCTCACACGCCTCTTCAGCGAGCACAGCGTCGACGGTCCGGTCGCATATTTCGGTCAACTAGCTATTGATTCGACTGCTCCCGATGACCCTTCTGTCCGAGATCTGTGGACGAAGGTATTCCTCGCGAATCTCGCCGTGGCATCGTATGAAGACGCATACTCCGTTCTTTCTAGCTGTCCCCATCTCGATCTGTGAGTTCAGAAGGCCATTGAGAGATATGCTGATGACAATTATCCAGGCAAAGGGATTTCCTCGGGCAGCTTATCTCTGTCATGTGCGAGTCCAATGAGGTTGGACGGCTCAACTCCCTTGGCTTTGTCGGGTTCCAGAAGGAAGTCGAGGCGACTTTGAGCTTCAAAGCGCGTAATTCCGATCCGCTGCGATTTCCGAATTATTACAAGGTGCTTTACTCATGGCACATATCGAGGGGCGACTATCGAAGTGGTCAGTGGAGTCCTGGATGTATCGGTTGGTTGCTGATGAAGCACTCAGCTGGTGAGATCATGTATCGACAAGGTCGACGTTTCGCGGAGGCCTCCAGTGGGAAGGTACCGGGATTCGAGCTGGCGGCAATGCAAGCGCGGAGTTACCTTGCGGCCATCAACGCGTTGACACTGGTTGACAAGCGGAATGCATGGGTTTCGGGATCACCAGCACCGCCTCGAGCTATGACAGTGGGTACCGAGGTGTGCTAAAGCGTTCTTCAGGCTGATATGGGACGCAACAGGGCATCAAGCGACGGAAGGTGTCTACATACATCCCAGAGGATGAGTTTTCGCAGGACAAGGGACCGATCGAAATAGTCATTCTGTCCGACATCGAGGTGGAATATACTCTAGTACTCTCCCGCCTGCAGCTGTCTAGCCAGATCCGAGACCTTCACGAGCATGGTGAGATCGCTGTTCAACCTGAATGCTTCGGCTGATACTCAGTTCGCAGGCGTGTCAGTGTCTCCCGAGGAGGTCGTCGGGCTCTTCACGCAGCGAGGGATGTTCGACCATGCTCAATCAGCTGCCGCTGCGTTGCAGGTTGACATGACGGATATGATCCAGAGCCTTGCAGCGAGATGCGTTGAGCTATCGCGAATATCTAACCTTGGCGGGTGAGCCCTTTCTTCGTTTCGCTGTTCGACCTATTGACAAGCGCTTTGCAGTGATCCGTGTGCTGCGACCTTCTTGCAGATGTCGCCTTTGACCTCGCGACTCCGGGGCCCACCGTCAGCTCTCGCTTTACGATACCTGCAGTCCACTCTCGCCCGACACGACTCAGCACGCACACACTGGAGGTACAGAGCAGCAGTCGCAGAAACACTATTCGAGATGAATCAGGATAAGCGGGCGGGGTGGCAGATGCCGGTCTGGCTGGTGGATTGGGAGATGGAGCGGGAACCGGAAGGCTGGATCAGTAGAGCATTGCGATGGGGATGGGTGGAGGAGGCGTTGGACTGGAGTGTGGAGCTGTTGCGACGGGTGGGTCCGATCCATCGGGTAAACTGGGTAAAGCTGATGGGAACAGGCGACGCCGCCGGAGCTGTTACCCCCGCGAAAGGCGGATGTGACGATCCTCCCGTATAACCTGTTTGATCGAGTCCTAGCCGCGAGTGGGGAGGGAGATGAGAAGGATGAACAGAGGGTGCAGGGGAAGGCGAAGGTCCTGCGTGAGGGGATCGGGCGGCGAAAAGAGGGGTTGGCGAAGGTCAAGGGGACTTCATGATTGATAGTGGGAAGCTGTTTAACGGATGGCATCTATCCTGCTGCAGAAAGCCGATCAAACGCGCCATTCTGTCTGATTTCCGAACCATGTCTAGCGATCTTGCAATGGGGGCCGGACGCAGACCCGATGACTTAGCCGTTCGATCGCTCTCAGTTCATCTCTGATCTCCGCGATCTCCTGTCTGGTTCCGGATTCAGATGAGGGTTCGAAAATTTCTCGAGGGGGACATCCTGATCAGCCTGATCATGGTGATATCATGCATGTCTGTGGAAACAACTGAAAGCAAATCAATCAAAGTCCCCTCCGAAGTTCGAAACGCTCGCTTACGATGCTATCGCTTGATCACCTCCGGCAGCGTGATCGGTCCCTGCGCAGTCGCCGCCACCCCCGAAGTCAAACCTCCAACATAAGGCATCAACGAGTACCACAGCGTCATATTCGCGCTCTCTACCTCTCTGACTCATCCCCATCAGCCCCATCTCTCAAACGTCTCGTTGGGCCACGCACCTGAAGGATCCCGACGGATTCTTCCACTGATACTTATTTTTCCCCTCCTCGACCCTAACATTCCCCCTACCCCTCTTCCCGCCTGTCGCTCTGGACAAGCTCTTCCCAACAGCACGGAAATCCCGCATATCCCCACGCGTGATGATTCGATCCCAAAGGACCACTTCATGGCTCGAGTCGGGAGATGAAAGGTCGGGTGGTGATGGTGAGGGGGAGGGGGAGGACTCGGAGTAGGTTGCGGTGAGGTAGAGGAAGAGTTGCTTGGTATTGTAGGAGTTTAGGAGAGGGTTGAGGTCGGCGCGGACGTCGAAGCGGAGGGAGGCGAGCTCTTCTTCGATGGCACCCCAGCGGTGGCGGAGGCGGCCTCTTTGGCTGTGCGGGGAGGGGAGAGGGCGAGGGCGGGAAGGAAAGGAGGGAAGATGGAAGACAAGGGAGAAAGGGGGAATGGGGGAAAGGAGAGAGACACGTTCAGCTATGGTACGGATTATGAATGGGAGAACCAACATGATGAGGTCTTTGATGTCGATCTTGCCGAGATGGACCGTTGGTTGTAAGAGGAAGGAAGCGATGGAGATGAGGCTGAGGAGGATCATGATGTATGTGGTTGCGAGGGAGGAGAGGTGATTCAGCCGCTGGAGGGTAGAGTACATCTTGGCGAAAGGGGTGTTCCCTCGCGTGAGCGCAGGCGAGAATGGCGTTGGAAGCTTGGCAAACAAGCGGAGTTTTGTGCAAACGCTTTGTCGCCATGAACTCAAAGCAGATTTCGTCGCGTTCTTCCACGTGGAGACGGTGGTGGTAGAGACACGTCACTCTTACTGATAGCCATGCGGGGACGTGGTCCCGGAGAGGGGAGATCGCCGAGATGGCCGGGATAGGCCATGGGCCGCATAGGAACGACGATACCTGATATATCGTGTTCTATAGACCAAACGCTCACCATCCAGCATGAAGTTTCTCGCAATCGCCCCGCCCTCTTCCCTCCTCTTCGGTCTCGCGACGACCACGGGCTCCCGCTACCTCCGCTGACTTTCGCCTACCAACGTCACGGTGAATCTCAAAGTGGATATTTCCATCCCCTCGACCCCTTCGGGTCCCATCAATTGCACGTCCCACCTTCTCACTGATGAACATGCCATGATTGCTGATGTGTCTCATCAGACTTGAGTTTTGGCAACTCCACCGTGACCGGGCCGATAGTGAATGCCACGACCCCCAACTCCGCCGGCACGTCAACCCCAATAGCGAACGGGACGGTACAGCCGTTCCAAGACCTATTTCAGGGCGACACTAGTGACGGCGAGCCATTCGTCATCATAGAAACTGGCCTGATCAACGCCAACGAAAGTACATCTCGTCATGTGAGTCTGAATCGTAGAGTTGAGAGCGTGGCTGATATGCGATATGTCTAGGTCTGGAGTATTGGGGGAAAGTACACCAAGCAGGCGGAATCGTATGTCCTTTGTCATGGCGCTGCGGGTACGACCGTGGAGATAGATTGCTTTATCGTGTAGGGCGCAACCCCGGAAACTTCTTCGCGAGATATAATCCTGTATGAACGCATACAAGTTGTCCTATCGAGCCTTGGCGTGGAGAGCTCTTGGGGAATGCTCGCGAAAACGAAGACCATCCCGGTCTGAGTTCTCGTGCTCGGATATAGGTCGTAGAGAAGTGCTAAGCAACCTTGGGTTGGAGGTTTCGACATGGGTCTGATCGTTCATGATTCGAATACATCCAGATAACGCACTGATTCTCTAGGTCGCCACACATCAGGCTGTCCGCCTAGCCCAATGATTTTGATTCATTCTGCCGCCAGCTAACAGCACTTCTCCCCATTCACCACCACCCGATCATCCGTCTCCAACCTACAAAAGCACGAGCTCGAGATATCCACATCCGCCACGGCCAGCGCGAGTCGGAGTTGCGGTTGTATGATCGCCGCCTCGTCCTTCCTACCCAACTTCATCAAGCACTCGTGATATCCATGCAGCGCCCAAACGTTATTCGGGTGCTGGACCGCTCGAGGTAGCGAGCCGTTGTACCCTAAATCCGCAGCGTAGGTTGATAGCGCTTCTTCGAGCTCTCCGCGTTCGATTTTGAGCGCGGCGTAGGCGTGACGGACGGGCTGCATCCAGCCCCACGGTTCTCCAAAGCCAATCCCGTCGTATCGTTCGATCGAGAGTCGGAGGTGCTTGAATGCGGCCTCGAAGTTGCCCTTTCGGTATTCGAGCTCGCCATCCAGCATGGCGGTCCCGATCGCCAAGACGTCGGTCGCTTTGTTGGGGAATATCAGGTGGCCCGGTGGGACCCGGTCGAGGGCGGAGACGTAAAGCTCACGATGACGCTCTGCGTTTGAGATGTCCCTAGTGGCAGAGTACGCGACACCTTTGGCAAAGAGCGTGTAGGCTGTGGTGAGGGGAAAGAGACTCTGCGGCTCGGGCAATTCCACAGCGATGATCTCTTGCCATCGACCGAATCGGACGAATACGTGTATCTTGACCCGGTACAAAGACTCGACGATATGACCGAGGTGTTGGACCATCTCTTTGGGCATAGTCTGCTCAGCCAGCTCGGCGTATCGTATCGCCACCTTGTATTGTCCGCTTAGCATCGCCGCATAGACCAGAGTATTGATATTGTGAAGATGATAGATGAGGTAAAACCCTTTGAAACCTCCTGTTGCCGAGAACATCTTGTCCGCGATGATCGCTCGAGTGTTGGCGTATATCGCCCTTCGGTAATCGCCGATCAAAATGTCGAGGTGGGAAGGCATGTGATTGAGGTGACCGGCTGCGGGGACGAGGCCGATAAGTCGGTCGGCTGCGGGTATGGCAAGTTCGGGAGAGGGAGACATCTCCATCAGATGAACGTAGAGGTGGAGGAGTCCTGGGTGTTCGTAAGCCTCGTCCCGCTTCAACGCCTTCTCGAGGACGATCTTGACGTTGTCGGCCCTTGAGAGCGCAGTGGGTCGGCCGGTCTTCAAGTCCCACATCTTCCACGGGGAGAGGAGCATCATCGATTCGGCATAAAGAGCTGCAATGTCGAGGTCCTCTCCGTATTGGACATAGACCACCTTCATTGCGTCCGCGTATGCCGTATTCCAGGATACGAAATCTCGGGATTTGAAGTCGCTAGGCAGACGGGCCGCCGCAGCTTCGATCAGAGCGTTCTCCACAACCGATCCATACTGTCGTTTTTCCTGAGCCTTGTCGATCGCATCTTTGATCTTCGGTAACATGGACTCGAGGTCTCCTGGCGGAACGATCTCCCACGACTTGTTGTACTCTATCCCTTGAGAGAATGCGAGTCCCCAGTAACCCATGACGCAGTCTGGGTCATGCGCCAGCGTCTGCTCGAAACATATCTTGGCCTCGTCTTGTTGAAAGCTCCAGCATAGCGTGAGTCCGCGATCAAACCAGATCTGCGCGTCACGGTTGGATGTCGAGATGCACCGATGAAAACTGCCCAAGTCGAAATACGGTTCGTCCGCGGGGATAGCTGTCCGGTCGACCATGGCGAGGCTTAAACGACGATTTATGGAAGGCGATCAATCAAATACGTAACTTACTCAAAGGTTCGGGCGACCGGCGATGTAGGGTCTCCGACGCTATCCGGCACACCGGCATATCACTTTTAGGGTTTCGGTTCCCGAGTCGACGATCTGTTGATACCTTTTTTCACATAAGTTACCTGGTTTCATTTGGAAAGCGTTGGAATGCTTCGGTCCCGAAAAGAAGTCCAAGAGAAGGTCAGAAACGGCCAGAAATGGGATCCGTATAGGGATGGGCTGGAATCGGCGCCCGACGCCGAAGACGCATCGGCCGAAGCATTGCTCTATCAAACAAGAACAAGTTACGGTTGATTGAAACAGGGATGATAAGCCATATCCCAGTATGCATAGGAAGGACCTTGCGAGTGGGAAGAAGGGTCGAATTCTGTTGATGTGTCTTGAGCGTCGCGACGGCGTCGGGCAGGAATGGACCAAGATCGAGCGTTTAGTCTCGAAACCGGGGTTTGGACGGTATTTTCGGATCTCCAGCCGTCTGTCGAATAAAGCGCTCGGCTTGGCTCAAGATGGCAAGTCCGATCAATATCGGCGCCAGATCATCTTGAAACAGACGTGGAAGCAATGCGAAAACGCCGCGTCGAGCCAGGAGTATGACCAGCCCTCCGACGGAACATACCGTCCCGTCCGATGCGCCATCTCACGTATTACCCTTCTACGCCGATCCTTCATTCACCAGTCCAATGTGACCTCGTGAATGGAGATCCTTAAGCCATCTCATCATCGCTCGTCGACTTCTCCGTGGCGACGATATGGACGGATCCAGGAACCCGATGAAGATGTGCCTGTATCGAAGAGCGATTTATAGATACTGACACCGCTGATCATCTCGCGATCTTGATCACCCACATTGGTCGGCTCGTATTGTGGATCTCTGACGCTGAGCGTCTCGTATCCTAGTCTTGTTTGATCAAGCAGCGACGGCCGCATACTCGAGATTCTCCCTCAAACAACCATGATGAGCCAGTACGTGTTGCTCTGCCCAAACAAGTGTTCCCAACTGATCCACCGCAGTCGTAGTACATACCACTCGGCCCCGACACTCTCTCCGGGCACCGCCAAAGCTCTTATGGAGAGCTTCTCGCAGGGCCCATCCGACTACGCTTCCTCAGACTCAGACTCGCCCGATTCGCTCTATTCGAATGGCTCGCCACCTTCCCGGACAACGCCTTCGAGTATGACGTACAGCATGACGAGGATGAATACGAGGCGTTGATGGAGTCGACAAATGCTTGGTCAAGCCCGACCTGGGGAAGGTGGCCGGAAACGACGAGTTCGGGGCCAGGGTGGACTCCGAAGGAGACGGGTGGTATACCCAAGACTGGGTCGATCATCTCGATCTCGCCGAGAGGGAGCGTCCAGCGGAGGTCGATGGGCATCATTGACGCAGGCTTCCAAGCTAAAATCTCAGGGCGGGAGGAGGGATAGTGACGCAAGCCTCCTTGGATTTGAACTCGCGCAGAGAAGGCGATCCAACACGAGAAGATCCAATCGACGACGGTCAAGCGCATTCTCAAACGTCTCATTCCAGCTGGATCCGGTAGAGGATGCCCGGCTGCGCAATGTCTCGCGCATGGACGGGCTCCCACGCCGTTCCTCTAAAGTGGTCGAGGTGACCTGCCCCAGCGATTCCGAATCGGCAGAGGACGATACGGCGGTAGCTCGAGCGGCGGTGAGCCGGTGGTCGCCGTACTCATCAGCGGAAGAAGACGACGACGACGATTCGGAAATCCTCACTACCCCATATTTCTCTACACCGGAACTCCCGCCTAGCGTTCCCTCCGTCCTGTCCAATTTCCCTCTCTCTTCCGTTGCTCAAGAGCATCAGCTCAACGCCCCGTCCGACGACCTGTCATCTGGTCCATCTCCAGTCATCCCTGCCCGCCTCGTCCAGCCCACGAATCAGCGCTTCATATCCACCCCACCTCTGCCCGCTTCACCATCCTTTATCCTCCGCGACCGGGTCCGGCCCCGGTTTCCTCGCGCATCATCACAATACGAATCCCCACCTCGAAGCGACGGTGTTCCAGCCGGTGCCACTCTTCCTCGCCCCGTGCTCAGCCGATCCATATCGACTCCGCTCTTCTCAGCGGCGACGAAACCGCAAGAAGCGGCCATGAGGGTGGAGAAGCGTCTCATTGGGGCTTTCCCGATTGCTCGTGCTGTACCGCTTGGAATCTCGCCCCTCCGGGCCTCCCTTCGCAGGCAGTCGATCATGTCGGACAGTGACACGTCTCGTCGAGGCAGTATCGCCAATCGCCGAGCAAGCCAGAAGACCACTGGCTCTCGACGGAGCAGCGTGACTGCCGATCGACGGGAGAGCCTTGCCAACCGTCGCGAGAGCCTGGCCGACCGCCGCTTGTCCATCGTCCGAGATGGTCCCGTGGCTCGGCGGATCTCATCGAATTTGTCGCTCACTACCAACTTCAGCGCATCGCTCAAGTCCTCTACCTCAAGCCTCCGTCCGCGGAAGAACTCGCTCGCTTCGATGGCCCCGCGGAAATCGTCGGTGGTCAGTATTTCGGAATTCGGATACCTCGCTCCCCATATCGTCGTCGATGCACCGCCAGCTCCAGCTCTCATCCCCGAGCCTCAAGGTCTCAGCACACGACGCAACGCTCCCACCAACCTCATCTTGCCTATGCGGAACTTCAACTTCCCCGCTACTGCTCCCAATACACCGTATAGTCCGCTTGAATCTTTCCTTGGTCGATCGAACCCGTCGACGCCGATGCCGCTTTCTCCAAGTATGATTTGGACAAGACGCCGATGATCCCCCAGCTTTCCCCGTTTATCATGGATCGGGGTCGACCTATCTCCCCACTCGAGTTCCGGGGTTCCTTCCCGACCCTCCATCGTGGACCTAGTCCGGCAATGCCAGCGAGCCCCAAGTCCAGCAATGGGAGCCACAAGACCCTTCGTCAAGTCTCGCCCAAGGCTGAGCCTCAGATGTCATCCGAGGAACCCGCGGTCCATTTCCACCAGGAGCAGAACATGCACATCGAGACGGAAGCCGAGAGGAAACGACGATTTGAGCGAAGAGGCGCTGCCGATATGTTCAGTTTGGACGAACAGGCCACCCTGAGAGCCATCAATCATCGACGGACGATCTCAGTTGAGACCAATGGATCCCCAAGACCGATTGCGCGGCGTCACGCTCCCCGCCGAGCTCGATCAGGTCAAACAAACGAAACGCCGATCTCAGGTCCAGGCGGTATTGGGCAGCGACGAAGCTCAAGTCCTCCATGAGGCCTATCTCCTTGCACGCGGGCTTATCAGGTTCACCGGGATCAGACAAGACGCTCGATGACTTGGAGGAGGTGTTCAGAAAGGTCGGGTCGAGCAAGTTGGGCGGATGAGGAGAGGCAGGATTATTATCAGTAGTGCTGTAATGTAGTTTTGGCTGTAGAATTCATGCAGGATGCATTTGTCATACAGACCAAAATCAGCCGGACGACCAGAGCAGAGCGAGAGCGACTAGAGATCAAACGACAAGACTACTGATACTGCGAGAACAGCTTTTCGTGGCAACAAAGGGGGATAAATCTGGCGAAAGGATGAGGCGGGTCATCACGACTTGATGTCCTTCTCCGAAGCGTAGTTCGGGTCGACATCGCGAACGACACCGTCGTTATTGAGCTGCGCCGCTTCGCGCTCGGTGACAGTGTCCTTGAGACCCATCCTAGAGTCTTGCATGAGCTCGACACAACAAGAATATATTCAAGAACATACTGTGACACGTCATAGCCGTTTGCGATGAGGTACTCGCGGAACTGCACGAATATCAGCAATCGCAGCGGTCGAGACTGATCTGAACCCAACTTGATGTCCTCATCGTGCATCGCGTCAGGCTTGATGTTGGGGATGAAGAAGAATGTGATCGACGCAGAGACGATGGCGAGACCAGAGCCAATCCACAAGACACCCTACCCGACCATCAGATCTCTTCGTCATTGAGAGATACAAGACTTACAGTGTCACCACCGTATGTTCCAGCTCCGCCGAGGTTGGCGATGATGTTCGGGAAGGTGTATGTACCGATGAACCCGCCGACTGCAGCGATGTCAGCACGCCGGCAAACCTGACGAGGCCTACGAACCTTTGCCGACAGCGGCTGCGATCCCATACATCTGGCCACGAGCGGCAGTGGGACCGACGGCTTTGCTTGCAAGCAGACCAAGGCAATCTGCTCCCGCATCAGCGAAGTAAAGGATTAATGACCGGGTGTGCGCGTACTTCCAGGGCCGAGTTCCTATGCGAAAATCGTGAGCGATCTATTCGTAATGCGTGGACTCCGGGACTTACACCAAACGACAGGAAGATACCGTACATGATCGCGAAGCCTGCCTATTGTAAGCTTCGTTTCTCATCAACAGGTTGATACGGACCAGCGATGTGGCCGGGGACGAGCCTGGACACACTCAACGTCTAGCCGAGCGAGTGAAAGGGGACGTACTTGTTGTAGGCTCCAGAAAGGGCGAAGCCGAAAAGAGCCTGCATCAGGAGACCGAAGATCATGCAGTACTGGGCGGACTCATCAGAAATGCACTGAGTAGTAGCTTGTGAATTTACCTTGGGACCGAGATAATCGACGACAAAGGCGCCAATGATTGTGCCGGGCTGTATGCCAACATCGTCAGTTCGCGTCGCGGGGAGTCAACGAGGAAGGAAATCGTGGCATACCAGGTAGAAAGCGTTAATCAAGCATCCCCAGCCGATAGTTTGATACAGCGTGCCGTTTGGGATCACCACAGAGGTGATCGAGGTGGAGTAGAGCCGAATGGGTAGGTGATCCAGTCTGTAATCTTCAGCTGGTTTATCAGGTCGGCAAATGGACGGAGCGTACCGTAGATGAACCAAGTGAGGGATACCGCAAGCAACTTAACCCAACTATTTGATGAGCTTTGCGCGCAGAATAGAGCATCAGACGAACTATCTCTTCAAGATCAGCCAATAAGGGATCTTGACGTGCGTCATCGAATTCCTCGCGTACGACTCAGGCTAGGGTGTCACACTTTGTCAGCATCTAGACTTTAGGGAATGATCAGCTGATTCACCTCGTGCATTTTGAGTCGGAAGTACAGGAGGAACAACGGCGGCACGACACCGAGACCAAGTGTGATCCGCCAAACCGCATTGAGGTGGTTCAGTCCAAAGATCCAGAGGCAGACGAGGCAGACAAAGTAGGAGAGTACGAAAGCGAGGTCGATCATCGTGTTGGTGGCTAGGGAAGATATCAGCATCAGCGGAGCTGGTGGAGTCTCTAGCCTGAAGTGAGTGAAGCTTACCAAGGACAAAGAGACGCTGCTGCGAGCTCTTTTTGACTGTAAAACCATCAGCGACGCTGTCCGCCTCGACATAGATAATACTCGCTCCCGGGGTCCTCCGTGCATTCGGCAGCCGCAACACTGCCTGTGGGATATTCTCCGCCAATCCCGATACCAACGAAGAACCGATACGCACTGTCCAGCCTTAAGCATTCGAAACTGAGGTGACGTTTCGGTATAACCTACATCAGAGCGTTGATGGTACCCTGAGCGCCGTGGCCCTTCGATGCTGCCTCGAGTGCGGAGAAGACAAAGACGATGGCAGTACAGAGCAGCATCCCGAACTGATCTTCATCAACTCCCTTTCGCTACGAGCGAGAGCGTCTGGAATACCTTGCGGCCAATCTTATCACTGACCCATCCGAATGCTGGGGTCCATGTCAGGTGCATCAGGGTCATCTGGGCGGGACGTACAGAGTTGGCCAATGATGATTCCGGCAGAAGCCATGGAGCTGATGAGAGCGGAGTTCTCATTGCCTTTGGGGAATGCTTCCGGATAGATGTAGGTCTTGATGATGGTCCCGACGGGTCCGATGGAAGCATTGGCATAGCTACAAACTGCTCAGCACCCATCCGCAGAGACCACGGGGGAACGTACCCATCACTGAACAAAGAGGCTCCCTGTACGCTCCGTCAGTCAATGGCAAGGTCAATGTCAAAGGTGTCTCACGGAAGCGAAGATGCTGTTTCAAAACTCAGGTCAGCGGAGTCACACATCCATACCCGCTATCGAGAAGACTCACGTTCCGATTTTACCCAGGCCCATTTTCCGCTCAATCACATTATTCTCCTGGACATCATCCCCCGTCCGAGGCTCGAGCTCGAGATTCTTCTTGCTCCACGTGAAACCATCGTGTCTGATTGGAACGATGACCTGCACTGTGCTGATCAGGACTTTGTTGTCGGTTGTGGACAGACGGGGAAGAGGGAAGAAGGTTTCCGCACTAGCAGACGCCCTCCGATCCAAGTCCATCGTAGCCGGAGCCGGCCCTGAAATCGCTGAAAACCCAATCAATTCATACCCGATTAGCTAAATCGGACAAGCGGTCTATAGCACAATTGATGTTTGCATATCGCAGCGACGATCGACAGGCGATCTGCGAATCACACGACCCGACCGTTCGATGGATGTGCCGGAACCGGGCTATCGGTTGGAAGATGACCTCAAGCTGTTGAGGGTATCGACATGCATTACCGACCGAGACACGAGGACACCAATGACCGGGGACGGGAAAAAGGGTTCAGGGACCATGAGATCGTGATCGATGAGAGGCTTCGCGAGTTTCCCGAATCCGATTCGCTTGAGAGCCTGATTCAAGCGATCATTCAAACCCGACCATGCTTCTGCGTCATCGCTGCAGCTTGCTCGGGACGCAGCGCTGCTAACCGCGTTGCGGAATTTCGGACATCTCTCCCTTTGTCAAATTTGGCCGGCCTGACGCTCCTTCGCCCCAATCTAATACATGCATCAATCAATCCGCCAAATGCCCCAATTCCATCATCGCTCTCCAACCCTCCCCGCCTGCCTGCATATCCGATCGCACCATACGCCTCACCTCCATCGCTCTCTCCTTCATTCTATCCCCTGCCTCCCCTTGGACCCTCTCAAAGGCTCTGGACAAGTCGACCTTCAGAGCTTCGTCGGTACCCTCAATCTTGACCCCTTTGGCCGTGACGCGGCCGATATTTGAGCCGGTACGAATTTGGACGAGCTCGATGCCTATACCTAAGGAATCCAGCTGCGATGCTAGGAGGGGTTGGTCCCAGGCTCCAGGCCAAATTACTAGGGAACGTCAGCCAGCTGCGTAATGGAGAGAATATCATAGGAGATGAAGAGAACATGCGATGCAAACACGCACTGGTGGGCATCCCATTCAACATTGCCTCTTGAGCGGAATTGCTTCCTCCATGTGTGACAAATACTGCGGTAGCCTGGTCGTCACGATGTAAGCTTCACAGACTTGCCAGTCCAACAGGGCTTGAGTTACGGGATGAGCCAGAATTTCCCACTGCGGCGCCCAATCGCTCATCATCGCCTTCTCACCCATCTTCTCCGCCCACTCCGCGCTGACCTCCTTCACCTCCTCATCCACCTGGCAAGGAACGAGCAGAACCCGCAACCCCGACTCCTCCAAAGCCGAGAGGAAGACTTTGGTCTGTTGATTGGTTGGCGGCCAAAAGGACGTTCCGAAACAAACGAAGATGACGCTCCGATCCCCTTCATCTTCTTTTGCCTTGTCGAGGAAAGAGATCGTCTCGTCACCTCCATCGTTCTTCGAAGTCTGCTTTTTATCGTTTTCGGCATCGAGGCTGTCGTCTTCCTCGTCGTCGAGGATCATCTGCGCACCGGCTTGATAGAACTTATGCTTCGGATCGAAATGAGATATCGAACCGAGACATGCTGGGAAAGTCATTACAGTTGGCGAGAATTCGGCGTCGAGGATGATGCGATAGATGCTGCTCATGTGGAAATTCAGTCGGTCTGCGGACGATGAGTAAGCGCGGTTTCGCGGGGGCGATGCAGCGGGCCGACTTGCTGGAGATGTTAGGGTTGAGCTCAGAGATGACTGTCATTATGAGCGCAGAGATTGACGGAGGGTGGAGGTAGGAGACTCACATGTCTTCCCCAGTCCGACACGGGCATCGAGTAAGGTGTCGTTGCTTCCGATATGCTGTAAGCCTGTCAGCTCATGGTAATGCCAAGAGGAAGTCGTGGAACCAAACCTACCTTGTCATACGCCTTGCTCTTCTCCGTCCCATTCTGGATTTCCTCTATGTATGCCCTGGCTGCTGCCACGAACGCTGTAGCTTCGCCTGCAAACCACCTCCACCACAGTAAGCTTCGAGTCAAAGGTGTGAGAGAGGGCAGATCGAACGCACATGGCTGAAAAGCTGAGGCTAGTCGGCATCAACCTGTACGTCAGAGGTATCTTGACCCCGGCGTCTCGCGACAAAGCGGCGAGGTACGGTCGGAACCCGAGGAGTAAGATGACATCGACGAAGATGACATCGGGCGGGCGAGAATGTGGTTTGGGATGGGGAGCGTCACAGATCTCGTCTCCCTATCGGCAATCATACTGTATCAGTGTCCGTTAAACTCATCCTCGCCTGATAGCGATGTAAACGCTCCCTCAGTACGGGCTGGCCAAAAGGCTCACTCTCAAAAGCCTTCCATAGGGCACCAAGGCGAATGCTGCTTGCCAATCCGCCGCAAGTGCCCATCGACCATCATCCTCCTCCCCGCCATTAATGTCAAACGGGGGTGCCGAGGGTACGTCGAACCAAGCGATTCTCGCTCTGGCTTGTTCCTCCGGATTGAGCTTGAATGTCACGATCTCCTTTTGTATCCGGTCGCGGAAGTTGGCCGGGAGAAGGAGGGTTAACACGATATGCTTGTGCAAGCGAAGTAGCCGGAAGGAGAAGATGAGTTCGGGCCGAGAGTGGCCCCAGCCGCCTTTGGTCCCGAAGCAGATGGAAAAGTAGTGTTTTCCGGACAGGGAGGAGGACATTTGATAAGCAAGCCAGTACGACAGAAGAGCTTGCTCCAGAGGCAGCGACATTTGCTCAAGAGACAATTCAATCCGGGGACCCGATTGGTCGCTTGGCCGGGACGCCGAGCCGTCCAATGGCGCCTTAGCTTGATCATGTATAAAGTACCCCTACTTTAAGACCAAAATCAAGCACGGACTGTTTCTCGCGATGGGTTTCTCGGTGCCAATCTTATTTTGGCTCGGAGGGTACACTTGGACTTTCTGTTTCACCTACATCACACGTTTCCACGAAACATTGCCTGAATTAAGTCTTCCAACGTACACCATAGGTGGGTACAATGGGACGATGGTGTCAGCTGCATCATGCCAGACGAAGGGGTGGTCGAAGTGGTTTCAGTGACCAACAACGGCGAATCGATGCGCTTCACATTCGACCGTTAAACATGTCTGTCTGAGGATTGTTGGCCTGAGAACGACGTTCATAATCGAGCGTTACTTCTAGATCTGCACTCGGAAAGTCCCGTCACGAATTTGGAAGTCATGGTGAGATCGTGAAGGCTGTACGATAGATGCTATGGCTAGTCATGTACGTGGTGACCTCAGCTGATTAGGTGCTTACAGGTCTCACGTCCTATCTGCGACCCGCAGCATCTTCCGGTTTCGAAAGCACACAATCCTATACATCCATGCAGTTGGGAGGGCATGCTAATACCTGATCCGTTCCTGCTCCTACCTTGTCCAAATGATCCACCCGCTTGTGCCATCCTTCCAATACCCTCTGAGATAAAGTCATCCTTGAGAACAAGCCCAAATCCACCTGAGCATACACAGCCCGTCTCGTTTCAATGCCTTTGACGGAGATCGCGAAATCTGACAAACAACATTCATGCCATCCCATGATACATGCCCTTCCGCCTGTTGATGAGGAGAATGCGCAAGGAGTGAGCCGCGAATTGGTTTCACCCACCGCCTATCCTTTCTTCCTTCGAAGATTACAGATTCGCGGGGCGAATCAATGCGATGTATGAGGACGTGTACAACCTTTCACATGAGGATATTTAAGTGCTTCAGCCCGAAACGACGCAATGCGAAAGGAGGCATCCGAGACTCTCAAAATGCTTCGGTACATAGTCCTTATATGGGTCATCTCATCCTGTTCACTCATCTAGTTAGTCGCGTTCGTCATGGGTTTCGATTTTCCCCAAGAGACACACGTTATCCACCAGCACGTGCAGGTGCAGACTTCTTCTAATGAAGGCTGCGAATGCCTCCCTCAAGGAGACGATTCGATCGAGATCACCTTTTCTGTCGGAGACGGCGAATCCAGGCGTTTCCAACTCGATTTTGAGCCAGATCTAGTTGAACAACCCTTGCACACTTACGCTCCATGGGGTTTGTCGAGACGAAAGCTCCGACTATGTTTGGCATGTCGCGGCGGGAGTTTCGTTAAATCTTCGGATTGGGACAGTAGTGAGTGATACGCCTCCAAAGCTGACATTTCCACGGCAGTGCTCTCTCCGAAGCAGACGCCGGTCTACAGTCGAAGGGTCTGAAGAGAAGAAGACTGCTAACAAATTCGGCAGCAACGAATCGGCGGAGACTCGTGTCTGATGGATGCAAGATGCTGATTTGATGGTCAGTCCGACGTCGTAAATGCCGAGCAGTAGATACTGTTGATGAGCACGAGCGATGCCAATGCACAATATACTGTCTCTTATTTGTTTGTCCTGACTCCAACCAGAGCAAGGCGTCCTGTTCGTCTTTATGGATCACGCGGCAGTCATCATATCCTGTGGTAGTCTCGTCAGAGTACGGTCCCGGGACTTGTGATGTCAACAGAGAGCTTTGCCTTGGTCAAGGTGGAGCTCATGGTGGGCTAGTAGCTCCCATATAGCCGTCCAGCTCGAGCCTGAAAGCGGTGTCACCATGACCATCCCGTCCATCGAAGGGACAAGAAGCGCACGGAGCACGTGGTGAGGTGGTGTCCCTCCCGTACCACTCGATCTCTGCTACGGGATTGTAGATCCACCGAGGAAGCGATGAGATGTGAAAGGATACTGCGCAGCCTTCCATGAGTCGGCTTCATGTCGCTTCCCCACATAGTCGTCAGAGGTGACCATGCTTCTGATCTTGGCTCGTATTCCTCCCCAACAAGCAGAACGTGATCAAATCATGAGTAGCGCCTTGATGTTCGCTTCCCTTTGGCGGGATGGCTTCAATTGCGTCTTGACTAGCAAAACGTCGATTGAAATCAGCCAATTTCCGGAAGGCGGCCATCCATGTGACTGAAGTTCAACCGAACAGGAGTGTGCTTTTCTCGCCCTGCGACCATCTCCGCTAGGTTGACGTGATACTCAGACTCCCTGGCGCTCCGTCATGATCGTCCCTTCACCGTCGAGGAAGGTCCAATTTTCAGCGAGAGTTTCTATGCGAAGCAGATTGATGCGTTTGCAGAATTCGGTGGGCGAGACAGAATTGGCTTCAAACTGGAGGGTGCCGTCTTGCTCCTCACGGAAAGTGAACTTCAAGACTTGTTGATGGGGTCCGAGGCGGCATCATCCGAAAAGAAGGCTCCGACCAAGATCTCGTTTTGCAAATTCATGTTTCGGTGAGTCATGCCGTACAATGGCACTGGGAATCTTTAAAATCGCTGAATCGATGACGATGGGCAGTGCCCCGCCCACGGATGAGATCGAGGTCGAAGCTGTGTCGGACGATGAAGCTTGGCTTTGGGACTGATGCAAGCGCGGGTCGAGATGTCAGCCCGCAGTCACGATCGGTGTGCTTTGGGGCGATATGAATGATGCTGCGCCGTAGAACAGCTAATGTGAACCCCCATGAATCAGTGTCCCTTCCCTGACCCGAGGGAAGACAATGTCGTCACACGGTCATTTGACCATTCGTCAAGCTTTTGCCTCCGCCACCGTCGTCCTACCCCATGTCAGCGCTTGCCAACCAGACTCCTCCCAAGGTCGAGCCCTGACTGCCTGCTGCAACCTCCTGACCCCTTCCTCGTCCCCACCGAGAATCTCCGCGATGCCCCTCAGTCTCAATGTCTCCGCTACAGTCGTGCTGTCATCCCCCCTTTCTTGTAGAGCCAGCAGGCCGATCGCCTCCTCCGCCTTATCGGTCGCGATGAGCGAGTTGGCCAGCTTGTTCCGTGTGGACGAGCTGGAGGGCTCGATACGCACGGCCGCTTCGAGTATCGCCAGTGCTTCTTGATCGTCGCCTTGGGCGATCGCGTTCGTATAGAGTACAAGATCCGTCCGACAGGATGGATCGTCAAGTGCGCGGCGCTCGAGCGGTAGGGATCGGAGCTCGGAAAGGGCGGCATCGATGAGGTCCTCGTCAGACGAGACCAGAGCGATCACGCCGAGAGTCGAGACAACCTTGATCGGCGGCCTTTCTTGCGATAGACTGAACAACCACGTGTAGCTGACTTTCGATAGCATGTCCATAGAAGACTTACGACTCCAGTAGATGCGTCTTGGCGGTCTCTTTCGCATCCTCGGTACCCAAGCCCCACAATGTCCGACTTAGAAGCACGACCACCTCATCCTTCAGACCTGCTTCACCTGAATTCTCCGCTTCGTCCAGACTCACTAAAAACGCTTCGAAGCATTCATCGACCTGTCCGAGCCAAAAGTACGCAAGACCCTGACCGAGCTTGCATTGTACCCTCAGACTGGCCCCTGGCGGATCCAGCTCCCAGCAATTCGTGAAGGCTTCTAGACTGCCTTGATAACCCCCAGTAGCCAAACGCACACGACCAAGGTTACAAAGCGCCATCGAATAGCGCTTCTCGATCTCCGTCGATTCGGTCGCTTCGAACTCTTCCTCGAGTATAGCTGCGGCCCGCTCGAGTGATGCGACGGCTTCATCGGTGCCGCCTAGTCGCTCGCAGATAAGCGCATACACGTGCGCAGCAGCTGCATCGCGAGGTCGTTGCTGAGTGTAATGCTTGAGTGCGAAGGCAGGTTCGAGGAGAACACTGTTGTCCATGAAGGTACCAGGTACGAGGAAGCGCTCGAAGGTGGCGGCGGCGAGAGCGAGGTCAGCTTCGAGCTGTGTGTGATAAACGCGGAATCCCGCTCTGGAACGATTGCACTTACCAAAGATCCGGCAGACAGTGTCACAGAATGCGCGAAGAGAGCTCGCGCATGCTCGGTGTCCCCATTCTGCTCCGCTAAGAAGCCTTGACCTAGCCAAGCTTGAGCCAGATCTGGGTCCATAATTTGTGTTTTCAGGAAGCACTGGTTCGCCAGCTCGGCGTCATCGAGCCGCAGGTAAAGATAACCCAGGTTGGTCCACACGACCGGATCCTATATCTTATTCAGTCTTTGCCGTTTCGCTGAGAATCGTATCATTCACCTTCGCATACAGCTCGAGTGAGACCACGAAAGCGTGCTGCGCCACCTCGGGTCCTGCATCCCCGCAAATCACTGCGAGAGCATTCCATAGCCTTTCGTCCCCAGCATCTCGCTCGAGTGCCAGTCTGATCGAAGAGATCGCGCCCTTCATGCAGGATGTCTTCACCGACTTGTTTGCTGCACGCTGCGCCATAGCATGCAACGCACTCGCAAGGTCGTACAAAGCCGAAGAGGCCACGCGCGGTTCGTTTTTGAGCAGATGCGCGCGATATGCGAAAGCAAAGACAGCGGTCTCGAGCGTGTAGTCGAGATTCACCGGGGATTGAAGAAGATTCGCGGCATGGCCGAGGCCCTCGACGGCGGAGCGGCGATCGGTATCGTTATCCACGAGAAGCTGCAAACCCGGCTGAAGCACCTGGGCTGATGCTTCCGCTTCGGCGATACTCGACTCTTGGGTGCTGAGCTCAAATGTTGCATCGGCAACGAGTTTCCAGCCCCAGGGTCGATGCTTATGTCCTTCTTGCAAAACCTTCCCAGCCAGTTCGATCGAATCGTGGAAAGCTCTCCGAGATCTTGCCCTGAATCCACCAGCAGCAGCTTGTCGACCGAGAGCCAACATGGCCTGTGCCAGGGCAGCGGTCACGCCAGTCTCCTTGTCCTCGGTCATCCGCGCAACCTGCTCATACGCGTCAATCGCCTCATTAAAGGATCCGAGCTGAGTATGAATGTCGCCAATGTCATACATGGCCATCCAATTTGTCGGGTCGAGCTCTAGCGCATGCTGAAGGGTCTTGAGACCTGCGATATGGCGACCGCATTTTATGTAGGACTCGCCAAGCCGGACCCAGGTGGACACGTCGTTCTGGTCGGCTCGGACAGCGACTTGGTACGCCTGGCCCGCTTTGGCGTGATTGCGATAGTGCTACGATTTCTCGTCAGTCCCTTGCACCCGTATTGCATGAGATCGACTGACCATCTCGGTCGACCCCAGAGCCTTCCACGCCCACCCGTTTTTCGGCGCAAATCTTCCCAATGCATCCATGACCTCCCCACCAGCCACACCGTCGACTCCACCTTCGCCCTCCATGACCCGCATCGCGGTCGTCCGAACCGAAGCCCACTCTTCATCATTTGCATACCCGATGACCAGCCGACGAGCGGCATCGGCCTCCGTCGCGTCAAGCTCAAAGGCTTTCTGGAAGCACTTGAGGGCGCGCTCCTCGTCGGGAGGGGAGGCGGAGGAGTAGCAGATTCCGAGGGAAGAATATGCGGAGGCGAAGGTCGGGAGAGCACGGATCGAAGCCATGAACCATTCTTCAGCGTGCTGCCGGCTCTCGTCATCTTCAACGTATATTAGCTCACTATTCGGAATGCTTCAGGTGACTCACCTCCAATCATCCACTCGGTCCGACCGAGACGCCACCAAGCCCTTGCTCTAGGCATCGCCTCGTCGTCCTTCCCCTCCTGCTCCCATCTGGCATCCCTCAACTCCACTGCCTTCTCCAGCACGTCTCGCCCCGGTTCCAGCTTGCCCTCATTGACCAAACACCACCCGACTTCCTCTTTTGCTGTCACCATTTTCTTCTCGTCGCCACCTGCATCAAGGAGAATCTGGAAGTTCTTGCGCGCTTCAACCCAGTTACCGGACGCCTGGAATATCAGGGCTCGGGCGAAGCGGGCCTCTGTATTTGTGGGCTGATCTTCGAGCACACCATTCAAGAGGCGGGTTGCGCGGGGATGGTGCTTTGGAGAGAAGTATGGTACGAGAGCGACTCCGAGAGCGGTGTCGAGTGAAGCATGTACGCTACATCTCCCTATCAGTCGCATGAACAATCAATGCAGGGTGACCGACTTTGGCAGTGAGAGCCCTCGTTCAGCCTCTAGCTCCTTGAGTAGATTCCGTCCCTTCTCGGCAAACGCGATCGCGTTCGCCCAGTCCTCTTCTTGCATCGCGATTCGTGCCATCACGCGATGAGCGAAGATAAATTTCGGCAGCTTGTCGAGGAGTCTCTAAGTTTACAGCATCAGCCTCACATAAGTCAAACCATCGTGCTGCCATTCACCGTCATCGAAGCCACAAGCTCATCCCGCTCTTCCTGATCCAGGTCTTCGGCGAGCACTCCCTCCTTCCCAGCCAATCGTCGCGTCTTTCGCCGTTCCCTCGCGTTCATTCCCGCCTTCCCCCTCTTGTACCCGCGAGCCTTCTTCGACGCCTTACTGGCCTCTCCATTCGGCTCAGTCGGTCCTTCCATAGTCTGTGCCACTTCGTCGGGCTCAGGAAGTGGAAATTTGAACCATCGGCAATAGTCGTCGATAAAGTCTGTAAGCGGAGAGGTAGGGAAGGTCTTGGCGAAGCGATGAAGGAGATCCAGGTCGTAGACTAGCCCCAGGTGTCAGCACACCTTTCGAGATACTAGTAGGGAGAGGCTGTAGGGAGAGGCTCACATGGAGTCGGTTCATCTTTACCCTCCAGCACCCATGACCAGCCCTCCTCCGCGCCACTGCTACCGATGCCCAGCAGAATGAAGCCTCTCGCCAACCCATCGGCGCGTGACAAGGCATCCAGCTTGTTCGGCTTGGGTAGGAGTGATGCTTGGAAGAGCGCAGGCGTTGGAAGCTTAGACTCCTCGCTTTGTGCAGATGACACCTTTGACTTTGTCTTCACCTTCGCTGCAGGTTCCGCTACGTCGTCCGAGCTGCCGATCACCTTAGCAAAGCATGGAATACTGATAAAGGTACGCACGGTAGGCATCCAACCAGCTTCCTCCAGTATACAAATTCCTGTATCTCGACATCTCTTCGCACGGCGTCATCGACGCCAGGATGAGCTTCCACCTCCCTCAAGAGATCCACCATCTTCATCCCCACCTCTCCGCCAAGTACTTCCGCTTCCACATTCTTCCTCACCTCCTTCTCAGGTCCAGCGCCCAGCCTTGTCCTACCGGCTTTGACTCGTGTCTCCACCTCCTGATGCACGAGCACTTGAGAGCGGATGAGCAAATTGAGGAGCAACGGGAGTGACGAGAGGAGGTGGAGTGCGTGTGGGAGAGGAGAGGGAAGGGTCGGAACGACAGCGAATGATTTAGGAGGGTAGATCGGTGAGGGGAACGGGTTGTAGGAGTCCGCAGGGGGAGGAAGGGGTTGGAGCAAAGGCAGGAGTGGTGAAGAAGGCAGAAGCAGATCGAGAGTCCGATAGAGCTGCGCTCATGTCAGGGATACCCTACGACGCCCAGGAGAGTTGAGCCCACCTGCTCTTGAGGTCCATGCTGGGATCTCAGCTCGAGCAGATCTTGCAGCGCCCCCACACACTTCTCCCCGTCTTGTCTGATCTCGTAGATCAGTATCCATGACTTTGTAGCAGTAAGTCTAGACTGACTCATAGTAGGCCGCCTGCACGAGGACCTCTAGGAACGATCCAAGCTTCTCCCATTGCTCGTCCTTCTCATACAGCTTTCTTAGCCCAAGACTCGCAAGCGGGTTCGAGGGTTGCAATCTGTAGGCATGTAGGTAGCACTGAGCATGTATAACCATTAGGCAAGCTCATCATGCTCATAGGGCTACATGCCTTCTCCGCTTCTTCCTTCTTCTCGACATGGGTGAGAGCAAGGCCCCGAAAGATCAATCTGTATCCCGTCAGCCTGGTCGGGACAAGAGAACCTTGGATCGACGAAGTGATCCTCTGGGGTTTGCCGAGACTCACACCTGAGCTGCCTCCGGCTCCTTCTCGTCCAGTCTCTTCAGCAGTTCGCTCGCCTCATACAGTGCTGCCTCATGTTCCTTGGCTTCAATGCGAGATTTGATCGATTTCAGCGCCTTTTTGGTACTGGTGGCCATGCGTGCAGGTTGTGCGGAGTGGGACCGAAGGGAAAGAGCGACTCGAGCAGGGTATCCTATGCAAAAGCTATGGTTACAATACTGACGATGCGATGCAAGTTATGGAAAGATGCGATGGGCAGAATCATGAGAGTGACTTTGGGACCGGAGCCGATCACAAGGTGATCAGATCCTTCACATTCCGTATATCCTCGTCAAATCGCACTTTTCAACTTTGCTTCACTCCAAACGACTTTACGGGACGGGATGTAAGACAGGACCTACTGATCGACCCAGCACGGCGGCAAAAAGTGAGTAAGTTAGCTCTTCCCACCAGTTTCCCATCCACAGCTGGAAAGTCTCAAACGCGCCTTTCCCTTTTGGCCAAAGGATGGGGGGTTCACTCCTGGGTGTCCAACCTTTGCGATCTCCCTGTGGACGAAAACGTGTTTTCAGTCTGGCCATCACCCGCCGATCATTCCGTGATGATCCGCAATGAAGCCGACTCTCGTGCTGATCGCTGTCCCTACCCCGCCTCAGAGTCTCGTCCGGATCTCTCGGGACACAGCATATTTGAATTTTGCGAGGAGCTGGCCGCACCGACACCGGCCAGCTAGATCGACGGACCACCTACCGGCGCAATGGTCGGTAGCACGCTTGTTGGCCCTCCTCCACCGGTAGAGATGAGCAAGAAGCAAGTCATGAGGGTGTCGACACAAGATGTACACAGGGAGAGACCCTCCTTGCATCATTCCACCACCTCCCCTGCAGCATCACCCGACCGAACAAAGACCTTCAAGACCGATCATGCGCCTAAGATCAGCGAAGATTCGACCATCCCCTTCAGTCCTCCCACTCCGATCTCACCTCCCACCGCTCAACCGCCTCAGCCCGAAGCCGGACCTTCCCAACCCCCTCTGGCGCACGCACGACCTATCCCTCCTCCACCCAACCCTCGGAAACATCGGTCAGGGGTGCTCATGTCACGCGTACGGGCGAATTCGAGTGCTCCAGCCTTCCAGACTGGCTTCCAGATGACGGCTAGCAAGAGTTGGGGAGATCTGAGCGTGATGGGTGTGACTAGGGCATGCCCGACTCAGGATATTCAGGCGGACGGCCCAGGTCGACCAAGGGAGAGAACCGGGCCCCAGGAAGGTGGAAAGCGAATTTTCAGCGATGGGAGCCGGCGAGGGAGTGACGAGCTCGATGATTCGCTCTGGGATAACAGGTAGGTCTCGCGTGTGACGCTGTGAGCAAAAGACTGACTCGTGATAGCGCCCGTTTCTACCACCACCTCCATTCCCGACCCGTCTCACGCTCAGCTTCCCGCTCTTCATCCCCCTCATACTCACCAGTCTCTCCTGGGCGCGAAGTGTCGGGCTCTAGCAGCACTTCTCCGTCCTACGTCCGCCGTAGTCTCACTCTTCCTCAAAACGGTCCCGGCCCTCCTGGTCCCAGCTCAGCCTCCTCACTATCACCCAATCATATCTTCCTCCAACAACACCTCCCACCTACCTTCCCGTTTCTTGGGTCGAGTGCAGAAATGCTAGAGACCGAAAGCCTGCCTACACATCCTATGGTCATTCTCACTCCCACAACGCAAGGCTGGAGGGAATTGAGAGAGATTCAACGGCTAGAAGGCGACGAGATCGATAGTGATGAGGGGAGCGAGAGCGATTCAGGACCGGACGGGAGGAGGTCAAGCTCGGCGAGTGAAGGGCATCCGTCCAGGTCGTCCAGCATGCTGCTTCGTTTCGATAGCGGGTCGACCGCGGCCGGCGCTACGTCGAAGAGGCCGCCCTTGCGAGGATCGCTCTCGGCGGACTACCTAGGGGAGGAATTGCGGCATACCCCGGATCCCGGATCACCAAGTATTCCTCCAGACGAGGAAGGCGAATCGCCAGATCGGCCCGTGTTCAAGCCGATCATCATCGCGCCGAGTCCTGTTATGCCCGGAGATGAGCAGGTCCCGGTACAGCCTGACACGCCTACACGAGGTGGAGCGAGACAGCTGTCTCCCGTCCTGACTGGCGTTCAGCGGAGCGAAAGTCCAGATCAAGCAGGGGACGGGACATTCAGCTTCAGTGTCTTTGGCGACGGTGATGAGGGATCGCCTATCGGAGAAGATGATAGCCCTGTCCGGTTCGCCAGTATCGGCAGACGCGAAAGCTTGCGAGTTTCGACAAAGCCTGAGGTCCGACCAGGAGTCCCTCGAACCAAGACGAAGCGGGAGCTTGAGCGGGAACGCCTCTTCAAGGATTTGGACGATAATATCGAGGCGGAGGGTATCGAGTCCAAAGACGTATGGGGCGGCGGCGTGCAGGAGATAGGCAAAGGCGCCGGTCTCGAACCAAGACCAAGTACAGCAGACGCGGTGTTGGAGGGGAGAAGCGGGACCCACTCTGAGATCGAGTTGGCGAAGACCGGCAGTCTCCCGATTGCTCCCAAACCTGTCCAATATGGGATTAGGCATGCCTTCAGGCCATCGCCACTGCACGCATCGCCCTTGACTGTGACTGGCAGACTGCCTACTCCCGGCTCACCATCAGCAGAGAGCTCCTCACCAGCGGCGGAGTCACCAAGACGGACCCCTTCGCCGGCTCAGTCGGCCAAGCTCGCCTCCTTGCGGGACTTCGCTCGTTCCCTCATCTCGCCTCATCCTTCTCACGTGAAGGAGAAGAGCAGGCCTTCCACTCCCTCACCGCCGAAATCACCTCGCTCTCGCCGACGGGATAGTCCCCGTGTCAGCCTGGTAGCAGGTCGTGTCGTGCAGCCCTATGCGGTACCAGCATCCACAGCACTCCCACCCGACGGATCAAGCTTCGAGAAGCCCAGCCTGCAGTCCTTCTCGCCATTCCGCTCGCCATCATCCAATGCTACCAAGTTCGGAAGGAGTCCGTTCATGCCGCCTTCATTCAATCGCCTGGACTCGACGATCTCCCTTGCCCCAAGCATAGGGGCCCCGAGCGAGCCTACCACCCCGACGAGTGAGACTGCGGGTGGAGTGGGAGGTAGGGGAATCGATGATTACGTGATACTGAAGGAAGCTGGAAAGGGAGCATATGGTTTGGTGATGAGAGCGAAAGTGAAGGGCCCAAGAGGTGATCCGGTCGGCGTCAGTGGCCCCCACCTTGTAAGCCGTGCTTGGACTATGGCTGACGAGAGCAGGAAGAGGTGATCATCAAGTATATCATCAAGGCACGGATCTTGGCGGATTGCTGGAAGAAGTGAGTGACCACATTTTGACGAGGAGCTTGGCTGACGAGAAAATAGGCATAAATCGCTCGGCCCTATCCCAGTTGAGAGTGAGCACTCCCATCATGCTGTCATGAACCTGACTGACAGAATCAGTCCATGTCATGGACCAGCTACGCCATCTCCTGTACAACCCGCCGAAAACCCCTCTTCGTTGGAGCCCATTTCGCCCGCGAGCCGAAGCTCCAGTACAGCTCTTCCATGCAGACACGTACAGCGCTCCTAATACGCCCGATTCCGCCCACTCGAGTCCAAGCTCCGAAAGGAGTTCTAGTGGACTGTTCTCACCGACGCAGAAGTACATCGCGGCGGAGATCCGGTATTTGCCGGAGAGGGGACATCCTAATATCTGTAAACTGCTCGACTTCTTCGAGGACCGCGAGTTCTACTACCGTGAGTCAATCTACCATTTCTCAGAGAGGGTGTTGATAGCCGACAGTGGTAATGCCGCGCTTTGGTACCGGCGTCGACCTGTTTGACCGGGTGGAATCTCAACCTGCAGGTCTCGAGCCATTCGAAGTGCGAACTCTTCTCGGTCAACTAGCCGATGCCGTCCGTTTCTTACACCTCAACGGCATCGTCCACCGGGACATCAAGGATGAGAACGTCATTCTCGATGGAAGCGGCAAGTGTCAGCTAATCGATTTCGGCTCCGCCGCGCATTGGCGACCCGGCAAGCGATGGGACACTTTCTCGGGCACATTGCACTATGCTTCCCCCGAGATCCTGCGCGGGGAGATGTATGGCGGGAAGGAGCAGGATGTCTGGGCGCTCGGCGTGGTAGGCTATGTCCTGCTCGTAGGCGAGACACCATTCTCAGACCTTCCCGACGAGGTGCTAGAGGGTCTCCACGCGGATAGCCGATCGGAGGTAGCGCTCGAAGCAAGATGTGGCGGACTCAACCTCGAAGAAGGGGCCGAGGGGGATGGTGGTGGACGATTGGGTGACGCGGCGGACCTTGTGAGACGGTGTTTGGAGATGGAGACCGGGGATCGACCGACGGCGGAGATGGTCTGTCAGCATCGGTATCTCCGGGGGGAGGGAGGATGGGTCGGTAGGAGGGGTTGGGCTGGGGGCGGGTTTAAGTGAATAGGGACATTATGGGGTCTTGTCGAGGGTGATGTCATGATTGCATGAACGCGCATTGATCGGGCCGCTCCCATGCATCTCGAAGGTAGCGGTTCGTCAGGGGGATCTGCTGCCAAAGGAGCTTCACCGAGAGACGGGTGGCCTGGCTCAAGCGCCGCGCTGAAGTGTGATTGTTAGGCACACATCTCGCAGTACCAGGCTCACATATTTGCCTTTTCTCTTGCGCCCTGCTTTTTGCTGCCGTCTTCCGCTCAACTCGCGACATCATTTTCGCGATTCATCGTTGAACGCTCACTGCGGGCGTCCTTGCCCTCTGAGCCATCATGACCCGCTCTCGTAAGTCTCTCCCACTTTCTGGGATTCCGATCTGACATTCCCTTCTTCATTTTTTCTCCATTTTCTCCATTTGCCCGACACATTGGTACACGCTCTTCTTGTCCTCCGCGGCTTCCTTCCCTTCCCTTCTTTTCCTCTACCCGCTCCTCCATCCTACCGGCTCGGGCCCCTCCCCTCCTGTCCTTATCCCCTCAGACGCACGAAACAACACCACCCAACCCAATCTAACATACTACGAGCGCTCCCTCCTCCGTTCCTCCTCAACCGCCAAACGTCTCGGGCAAGACTCCTTCAAGCCCCTCGATTCGTGCAACCTCTGCTTGTCCCGGGTCACTCACCCCACTTGTTGTCCCCAAGGTCACATTTTTTGTCAAGAATGTGTGATAAGCGATTTGATTAGCCAGAAGGCGGGGATTGAGGGGCAGAGACGGGAGATGGAGCGGTGGGAGGACAATGAGCGTCGGGAACGAGAGGATGCGCGCCGGGGGGCGAGGGAGAGGGTGGTGAGCGACTTTGAACGGGGTATGGCGCTCGGTGGTCGAGGCGGACGGATACGGTTGGACGAGAAGGTTGACGGTGTGGAGAGTGGAGGGGGATTCAAGTTTGATGGCGAGACGGTGGAGAGAGTCGCGAAAGAGGCGGAGGAGAAAGCGTTGAGGAGTATAGAGGGGGAACAGGTCGAGGCGAGGAAATCCAGGCTCGCGGCTTTCTGGTTGCCGAGTCTGACCCCCGAGGCGAAGTTGGGCCCGTTGAAGGATGTGAAGCTTTATACTATGTGTCATGTGGGTGGGACGGCGCATCCGATCTCGTACGTCGCGCTCTCCACCTCCTTGCCCGGTCACGGAAGCACTTCGTCCCCTCGTCGGACAGCAGCAAGCTGACCAGGTTTGACCGGACGACAGCCGCAAAACCCTCCTCCCGGTGATATTGACCTACCCCACCCCCTCATCCAAACCCATCTGTCCCTCCTGCTCCCGAGAATTGTCCAACGCCACACCCTCCATCCTCCTCACCTCCCGCTCACCCCTTTCCACCGCCGCCGACGACCAGCCGAAAGTCAAGAAAGCGAAGAAAGGCAAGGAGAAAGACGAGCTCGTCTGCGGCCATGTGGTGTGTAAGACATGCGCGGAGACGATTGTGAAGCCTTCGGGGCGGTGTAGTGTCTGTGAAGCGGGGATTGGGGAGGGTGGGATGATACCGTTGGGGAAGGAAGGTCAGTCGGGTGGCCGTCTTGCAGCAGATTGGTGCTCTTGTTCGGCGTCCCTTGACTGACGGTGATTTAGGGACGGGCTTCGCGGCTGCTGGTGGGGCGGAGGTGAAGAAGGCTACTATCGCTTTTCGGATTTGACCTATATGGCGTTTGATCCTCAACCTTTGACTGGCTCTCCTAATCTGGATCTCATCTCGGACCAGAGCTCATTCCGGGATGTTGGAGCTCATTCTGGATCCCGCGAAGCAAGGATCAGCTTCATGACAGGCCCGATCCGATCAGATCCGTATGCATGCGACCACCCTCATCGAGCAGTCCCCAACCCTCTCCAAACCAGAAGACCCAAAATGATACAAACCGCCGTGAACAGGTAGAAGACACGACCCTCGCCTTTCCGCGCGCTGATCGGATCTCCCGGATCGATTGGTGAGGACAAGGCATCGCGGAGGGGAAGAAAGAGGATGGCGATGAAGAAGTTTGCGACCCAATTGAGGGAGAGTGATAGGGATGCTAATGCTGTGATTGCCTGAGATGCCAATCAGTATCATCTTCTATACCTGTAAAGGGGACACACGGGCGACGGGACCACCTCGGAGACGAGCAGGAAGGGCACAGGTCCGAGGCCGATAGAGAATGACGCCTAGGATCGAGTCAGGGCGAAGATACGGCAGGTTGAGGGGTGACTTACTATAAAGAGGATGATTGCCGCTGCGGAGAGGATACCATATTGATGATCCAAACCCCAAGCGAGGAGAGCGCTGGTGACTGTCATGCCGCCGATCGATGCGAGCAATAAGCCCTTTCTCCCGACGCGCTAGGTTTTGCCAATTAGCTCGTCGCTAGGTGTGAGAACTTGAGCGAGCTCACCTCGATGAGGAAGATCGCAGCGACAGTCATTAAAGCATTCACGAAGGTAATCTGTAACCCGATGGACCCAGCCGAAGCCGGCATGATTGGGCGCAGCACCGGTGTGGAGTAGAACATGACCGCATTGACACCGGATAGCTGTTGCAGGCATAGAATCGAAGCGCAGAGGAGGGTCGGGCCCCGAAGAGACGTATTGGAGAGCAGCTCCCGGAGGGGTAGTTGAGCTTCGGGAGATTGAGCGTGGTCAGGCAGGAGTGAGGAAGCTGCTAGACGGCCCAAGTGATACATGAGCGAGGTCACGGGAGATGAGACGAGAAGCTGACCTTCGTGGTTAGGTACCGGGGAGAGACCGCCGCCATCCACGTCGGAAACGATAGAGGGCTTCCTAGACTGCTCAGAGCCAGGGGTAAAGACTCTCGGGGCAACAGCGATCTGGATGGCGGAGATGATGCCAGAGATGGCGACGATGTATCGCCATTTGCCAGGGATGTCGCCTTTCTGCGCAGCTCAGCGAAGTCGGCCTCGAATACACATATCGACATACCGATCCTGTGAAGAACATCCCCGCGGCCTGCGCCGAGAAGAGACCGATGACAATTCCCATCTGATGTAACGTGCCGACTTGTCCGGCCCTAGCCGAGAGCTCTGGTGAGGAGCGGGCGATGAGGGAGAGGAAGGGCGGGACGAGGCAGATTGCTATGCCCGCAGATACACCGACAACAAATCTGGGCGCGACTCGTGTGAGCACTCACAGATGAAATAGCTCCTTTACAGCTGAATGGCAGGATTCCTCACCTTCCAGAAGCGAGGATGATCCAATGCGGCGCAATACCCATCCCCAGCACACCCACCACATTCAGGTACCCACTCCACAGGATCCCACCCTTCACACCCTCCTTCTGCACCACCCATGAGCTACCGAGACTCCCTACGAGCCCTCCTACTGTGAAGATGGCGGTGACGAGACCGTAGAGATTCGCGTCGATGCCGATACAGAGGGGGAGACGGGAGGGTGGGGGGAAGGCGGGGGATAGGCAGGTGAGGGAGGTCACGGGGAAGTTGAGCTCGGAGAGGTGGTAGCCATCTAGTGAGGTTTCAATTCAGACATATTCGACAGTAAGGGAAGGGTGCTCACAATACCAAGAGGACCTGTACAGCGGTGGTCAGCGACATGACAGGGGTGGGGGGAGGTTGGGAGGGGCGAAGCTCACGCGCAGGCCCAGAGGATCGAATATATGGCCGGTTGAGAATCAGACATGTCGTACACCAAGTCGATATCACCAAGAAATGCGGGATCGTCGATGAACGAGTACAAGTGGTATTTGGATTGGACAATGTGTAGAGCTTTCCTGGCGCATCCCAAAATCACAAGTGCCACAACGGCGGCGTTTCGAGACGATGATCCCGCCCGGCTCATTGAGCACTTTGGTGATTTTCGTGCTTTTCTTCCTTCATCCTCCTCAAATCCTTTCAACGGACTCACTCAACACAAGATCTTTCAAGCGATATGTCCGACGCCAACGACGGTATGTCCAACTCAGCATCTATCTCTCGCATCTCGCCTCGATCTCGGTAAAGTAGTCATCACTTCTCGCTCCCCGGTCCAGCAATCAGAGCGCAATCAGCCCCTCTCCAGCTCCTTCTAAGCTCTGTCAGCTTCCGGCTACATTCTTGACGCACAATGCCGTATTTCCTTCTCGCCTTTCTCACTTGGTGGCAGTCTTCAGCAGTCAATCTCCTTTCGTCGCGTCTCCAGCTTGCACCCCGTCCTTTCGTAGGATCGTCCGCCTAGTCGGCTTCGAGCTGCATCGGTATTCTCGCCTTATATGACCCTTTCGCCTCCGCCTCGCTTCCACTATCGACTGACGACCATCGACTGACGCCTCGCTCCAACAGTATGGCAAGCAGGCGATGGCTACGGCCGTGATGGCTCTCCCCGTCGCGATGACGGTGGACGCAGCCCCCGCAGGGATCGAAGCAGAAGTCCCGCCCGAAACGGCAATGGCAACGACCGCGGCCGGTACGCTGGGTCCTCTCATTCCTTTTCTTACGGCTGACAGAATGACATTATAGACAGGACGAAGGTCAAGTCAACCCCGGTAACAACCTTCATGTGAGCGGCCTTGCCAGGTCGATCGACATCAGGTACCTCGACGACCTGTTTGGCAAGTACGGCAAGGTGAGAAGACTCATTTATACGTTGATCGTTCCGCTGACTTCCGATTGCAGGTCGCCAAGGCCGAAGTCATGTTCGACCCTCACACCCGTCCGTTTGCTCAGTTTCCTTGAAAGTTCCGAAGCTTGCAGAGATTCCATTTGACGGACGCTCTAGAGGAGTCGCGCGGCTTTGGTTTTGTCAGAATGGAGACCGGCGAAGACGCCAACGCTTGCATCGAGGCTATCAATGGGACGACCGTTGAGGGCAAGGTCATCACGGTAGCTCATGTGCGTCCCGTTCATTCGCAGTACTCGGTGTGATTTTGGCAAGCCGTTACTGACTATTGACGGGCTCCTCAGGCCCGCCGTGGCCGTGCACGCACCCCGACGCCAGGCAGGTACCATGGGGTCAAGATGGACACAGCTCCTCGTTACGGCGGATACGGTTACCAAGGTATGCGGTCCGCCTTGGATCCCCTCATTGCTGACCTTCGCAGACCGCCCGTACCAGCCCAGGTCATACGACTCACGTTACGCCGAGCGCGGACCTCCTCCTCGCGGCCGTCAGTTGTCCGTAATCTTGATGACCTGGACTCACACGCCCAGCAGACGACGATAGACGCTACGATGATAGGCGGTATGATGATCGCCGCTACGACGATCGCCGTGACTATGGACGTGACCGGTGAGCTAGCCAAACAGATCCTCGGATCCGAAATTCAGGCTGAGCACCGCTTACAGCTACGATGATAACCGTAGTGCTCCGCCTCCTGACCGGTAAGTATAGTGCCATTTCTCTAGACAATGTCGTCCACATCAATCTGGGTCGGATCTTGACGATCGGACCTGACCAGCGACCCCTATTACCGTAGTGGTGGTGAGCGCGACAGCCGTGGCAGCACCGGTGGTTATGAGAGGAGGGATGAGAGGCCGCGTTATGACGAGAGGCCGAGGTACTGAACGCAAGCTTTCGTGAAGCCAGCGAGTGTGTATATTCCCTCCATAAAAGAGGCCAGGTGTTCTGTGGTTCCGATGATGATGCATTCATGTGCATGTACACAGCATACTCAATTACGCTGTCTGTGGCTTCCGTACATACCAGAGCGCCCATCTTGGATACAAGGTGTCAAGCGCCTGTGGCAATCTTCGCCATTCTTAGGCTGATCCACTATCTCGACAAGGAGGCTCTCAACTCCTTTTTGAGCCGCAGGAGGGTACGCGTCATGCCATGAGGCCCTGCATAGCTCCAAGATTACTCGACCTCCCTCACGTCATATTGCATTTCCGATGATCTGTTGCAAAACGGTGTATGGTATATCAATGAGGGTATCTACAAGCGTCCAGGCAATCCCAAGGAAACATACGGAAATCTGTGTGCTACCGATCACCGCTACGGATCATAAACCTAATGGAACCCATTCGCGCCTTCGACCCACGACGGTAACTGTGAAGCAGGGGTTGGACATCGAAATAACCGTACCGTGCCAGAAGTATCGAATCCACTAACAGCGACGACCATTTCGACCTGGGCTCAATCAGCATTCCTTGTATGGGGTTGCTTGAGAGGACCGGCTCACAGGGTGGAAGACCAGAGAAGCGGCACTGGGCATGAATCCCGGAGGTCGAACCGGCGCATTATAACTGGATGCGAGTGGTATGGGGATCGTCGAGAGCGTCTTCGGATTCTGCGGATCCGAGAAACCTTGGACGACCAGACGCTGGCGGGTCGAATGGCCTGCTGGAGCGGATGTGCTATACGGAATTCAAAAAAGGACAGGCATTATCATTAAACGGACTGACGTAGCTAAGACAGGTGCACCGGTATGCACAGCGAGCGCCATGAGGCCGTGTGGTTGCGCTACCGTCTCATACAATGGCGCTTCGAGTTGCCGGACATCCCATATCCGTACCTCGCCGTTCATGCTTCGCCTAGATCAGCCCTGATTCCCATTCGCTGAGATCACATCCAACGCACCTCCCAGTCACAAGCTCCCTCTGACCGCCACGCTGAAGATGAACACTCTGGATCCAGGTATGATGACGTCTCCATGTCCGCAATACCACATTCCCTGAATCCTCGATCCGATTATCAAACAGGCGGACTACGCCGTCCCCGAAACCCGCAACAAAAATATTCCCATCTGGCTCATCGGAAGCTATAGCCGTCAGGTTGGCTCCGGCCTGCGTCGCAATGTTCTGCAGCCAATCAGTCAGAAAGGGATCCGAGGTATGGCCGAAGGCATTACCCGAATAAGCTGCTCATGGTCGGCGTCCCACAGCCTCACGACCTTCATATCGCCGCCGACCAGCAGATGACCCTTCTGCTGCTCCCAAGCGGTCAGGACTCCACTGGTGTGTCCCACAGGATACAGGTCGGACACCGCGCGGAATGTTGAAGCGAGTTCGGCCTCACCCGGGACTTCGTAGTCTCGCCATATCCGTACACTGCCTTCGCCTATTGATTCGAGCTTGTCAGCAGCAACATCGGATTATGAGTCTTGCTTACTCGATGCGGTGAGCATGAGAGACGAAGTCATCTCGTTGATGAAGTGGATACTCGAGATGCTGCTGCCAAGAGCGTTTTGGTTGCTGAACTTGCTGAGACGAGTCCGGTTCTTCCAGTCCCATATGCTGCATCGAGAGTCAGCGCTCATAGCTGGCATCTCAGGCAAGACATACCAAATATTGTCGGCATCGTCGGTGACACCCAAGATCGAGTCATAGGAGTGAAACGCCAGCTGCAACGGCCAAGCATCATTATGAAGCGCTCCAGCATCCTTGTCCCACGCGTGGAAGGCTAAAACACCAATAGCGTAAGCGCTATATCTTGAAGACTGGGACTTCACTGACCCGCAAATGCCTCATTCGCCCTAGCATTTTCGACCAAGGTCTCATTACGCACATGCCTCCACGCTTGTTGGTTGTACGTCGTGCTTCCAGGTTCGTGTGTGTCAGGAACCTAAATGTACGTCAACCACAGTTGAAGCCGTCCCTCAGCTCACACACCTGCATCTGCGGCTCGCGGTAGTACTCCACCGCCCAGTCGAAGAATCCGCTCCGCAGCGGCAAGACATCGTCTTTCACCTCTCTCGCCACCTGTCCTATACCTAGATCGTTCGGACGAGGCAGACCGTTATTGGTCATCCGCCCATCCGCGTCGCCGCCAGCTTGAGTACCTTTCAATCGTCGGATGCGTAAGCGCTCCATGTCCTCCTCGGTCAGTGCTTCGATGACTGAAACAGCGTCGATAGGTAATTGATCGAAGTGTGAGCTAATGCTCAAGCCAGTCCGTGAGCGCATCTGCGCATTCAGCATGCCCACGGATGTCGAGTGAGGCAAGCGGTGATCATCGCCAAGTATGCGTTCGTGTGAAGCATCGGGATATGGGGAGTAGTACAGCGTGTCTCCGCCTGGTTGAGGAGGCAGACCGATGCTCGACGAAGGCATTTTCGGTGAGGAAGGTGGTTCGGAAGACGCCTGATGATAGAATCCCGTCATCGATGCGAGGCTGTGCAACGCGCTTGCTACAGAACCATTGCGCTTGAGGGTTGAAGATCCATTGATGGACGTGTCGGTGCCGGTCCGCTTCATATCTGGATGAGCGTCTTCCATATGGTTCAGATGGCGTCCGCCATTTGGCAGTCCCTGTGATATTTGGTGTGCGTTGCTCTGTGGCCGCCTCCGTCCTGCTACGATGCGCTGCAGCGCCGATTCCCTCACCCGGCAGAACGCTGAGTCGAGGAGAAGAGCCACGATATAGTCGACCACCGTGGAAGCCGTAAGCGCTACCTCGGCGTGAGGATCTGCCGAAAGGTCCAGGAGAGTCTCGAAGAGAACCTTGAAGCTGCTGACTAGGGTCAGGTTGTGATTATGCTCCTCGGGTGACCGGTTTTCATCGCTGACCCAAGCTTCCAGCGCTTCCGCGAGGGCATCGGATGGCTCGTCCGATCCGGCCTCAGCGGCCTTGAGAGCGGCCTCGTGCTCGTAATATGCCCAAGCAGCACAGACGAACCATCCTCGCCACTCGCGTACCACGCAGCTGATAAGTACGACGAGCTCCTTTCGCACCACCGGACTTGCATCCTCCTTCACCGACATCATGCAGGCGAAAGCCACTCCCGCTTCCGTCTCAAGCTGGTTGGCTTCGGATACCCCAAGCTGCGCTCCTGTACCACCACCGCCTCGAGGTTCTGGTGATCCGATAGGTGCGCTCGATGCTCCGAGCAGCGTGCTGAACGCGTATAACGCGGCAGCTCGGACTTCAACGGCAGTGCTATTCCGCAGTAAGTTGATCAGATCGGTCTGCCGCTGATTCTGCATGAACATCGCCTTCGCGTCATCATTATCGGCCCACAGCTGAGCGATACAGAGCAGACACCAGGTCCTGAGTAGCCAATCATCCTCGTGAAGCCTTGCGAGACAGTGATCGAATAGATTGATGGCGAGACATGCGGTTTGGCCCGGACGAAAGTTGCGGCAGAGAATGCTGAGGATGAATGCGCACATCGCTCGATGTTCTTTCGTATTTCTGATGACGAGTGGAGCGCCACCGACGGGGTAAGGTGAAAGAATCTGTGCGAAGTAATTATATCCAGCATCACGTAGCAGATCAACTTGACAGGATTTGTCGACAGCGAGTATTCGGGCCCAGATGAATATCAGGACAGGCTTGAGCTCGACCGCTGGTGACTGCAGGAGTTTCTGAACGTACGGGAAGATGCCGATGGATAGGGAGAGGTGAACAGCCCATGGGCCAAGATCGACGAAGCGAGACAAGAGGAGGAGGGCCCGTAATCTATGTGCTTGAGAAAGAAGGACTTGCAGGACGATGGGTAGCTGCTCTGGCGGTGAGCGGGTTGAGCGGTGATGAACGGATTTGGAGCGTGAAGATCGGAGAGATAGTGGAGTAGAGACTGAGCCTCCGTGTTGGAGCCAGACCTCGAAGGCCTTGAGATGTTGTGCGAAGAAGGTCGACGGACGATATGTGCTTAGCGGCGGCGCTGTCGACCGCCCAGATTCTCTCGCCAATTCCAGCTCAAGCAGTTCGGGTAGCTGGGACAGACACTCGTCCACCGCAAGATCCCAAGAATGCCAGAGAGGATGATTATGTGTTGTGGGAAGTTCGGGAATTGACATCGGTGTACAGTGGTAAGTCGCCATGATCCGCTGAGCCAGGAGGAAGTTGCGAAAGAGCGCCGCAACGAGCAGATCCTGCCGAAATAGCCTGTTGAACATGTCGCGCGGAAAGGATGACCACGCTATGGTATCCGTGACCGCAGTGAAAATCCAGCTCAGCTCGCCCAGCGGTGTTCTCCGGTCCTTCAGGTCACCCGGTATCCGCATGACCATATCCACCGTTATCTTCGAGCGTGGATCATTACTGTTCATATTGATGTTGCGTTTCAACGGATCTTGTAGGACGAAATGTCGTAGAGAGGTTTCTATAGGCGAGCTAAGGCAACAAGTGAAGAGGTCGGCGGGGAGGTCGGGTGACATGGGTAGTACTTGGTAGGCCGTACATGCAGCGAGATGAATGGCGTCGGCATATGATGATCCAGGGAGATCGGAATTAGGATTTGCTGCGGCTGCTTGACGAGCTTCGGTGTCCTTTCGCTCGGCCTGCTTGCCGAAGTTGTTTAGGATGTTACCGGCGCCGGAGCATTCCCAAAGATATATGCAGGGACTACCCAGTCATCAGATTGGGAGTCACTTGAGCCGCAGGAAATGCTCACCTCCCCAGCCAGTCTTGGAGATCGTACAAGCTGACGGGGATGTATTGGGTGTAGTCTGATTAAGTCAGCGAATTCACCGGGACGCCTGCCGCCGGCGCCCCAAGCTGTCATGCTGAGTCCAGCTCACTTTTATTGAACACCCAGATCTCCCCGGAAGGCGTCGGCTTCGGCACTCCATGTCCATTGTAGTAAAACACAGTCCGTTCATCCCTAGCAGATCTTCTCAGATTCAGACACTGTTTCTTCGCTTCCTCGAATGATGGGTCAAGGTGCTAAGCCGAATCATTAGCTGCAGCTTCGGATCGAGAGTAGTGGCTGCTCACACATCTGTACTTGACCTTCGGATTCAGAGTCTCAAACTGCTGTTGGAGATCTGCGATGTCATAAGCACCGATACGAGTCCCGAAGTCAGCACGCACTGCGTCCAATAGCCTCAATCGCTTTCGTCGAAGGCAGCGCTGTAGGATCGAGCCAGCATTCAAGCTTCGCGCAAGGGTTCGTCTTGACCACATCCGGCGGGTCGACTCCGATATTCAGACAAATGAATAATCCAGCATTGAAAGTCTTCAACCGTGACTTTAGCCGCCATGGTACAGCTGTTCCCGGCCGTCAGCAAGTGGTCAACAGTTCCAAATTCAGCAATGACTTGCCGTAATCCTCATCGCTCCGTCCCTTCCCCTTCCGCCCTCGATGCCGTCTCGTCGTCCAGTATTGAAGCGCCGCACTCGGATCCGCCAATTCGTCCTCGTCATCATCTTTGTCAAGGATGGCCTCATGCTCGTATACTTCGGCGGGATAGGCGGGATAGGCGGAGAGATGTTGTGAGGTAGATGCTTCGTCCCGAGCATACGGGAGCGACGCGGCTTCGCTTGCCATTGCGTACTTCAGGAAGAGGGTACCGTACACCCATCAGGATCATGAGTCCTCGATGGAGTGCATGCCAAAAACGTTGTGGAACGTCATTACGAACCACTTCAGCTTTTAAATGATCCTCCCTTTTTAGATTGGGTGGAGGCATCATCCCCTTCCTGCAAATCTCATCCACTTAGCATCGCAGTTCAGAGATTCGCTATCTCCTAGGAGGCTTTGCTGCTATCCTTCGCGCTCTTGCAATTTCGGATCCCGCTGCAATCTCGGCGCTCGATCCTGGTCTACCGGGGTCCTTCATGTCCGACGATGAATTTATGATGGAGGTTCGTCCCCCGCTGCCCTATCCCTTCGACTCTCAGAAGCATTTTTTGATCCCATATCTCCACGTCTGATGAGACGGCTGATGTGATATCCTTTTCACAGGATGCTGCAGACGATGAGGTCTGTGTACACGTGAGAGTCGCGGAAGCATGCTGAAACCAGGGTCCAGGAGTATGATTTTGACTACGATGACGACGACGAAGCCGGGATGGCGGACACGACGGGAGACGTGGAGAACCAGTACTACAAGGCGAAGTGTTAGTCTTCCAAGCTGGCCATCAGCTTCTTACTGATGTGGAGTTTAGCGCTGAAAGAAGATGACGCGGAATCGGCATTGAAGGCGTTCAGGACGATAGTCGATAATCAGCCGGACAAGGGGGAGTGGTGAGTCTTTAGTGCGGGGCTACGCAGCACAAGGAGTGGAGTATAGCATCCTTTCTGACTTGATCTTTCAGGGGCTTCAAGGCGTTGAAGCAAATGACGAAAATGAACTACCTACACCTGCTTCGGGCTGAACGGGCCTTGGAAACCTACCGAGAACTGCTGAGCTATACAAAGGTTCGTGATTACTCGTTATTTTCAGCTGTCCCCTTCAGCCGCAAGTAACGAGCTGCGAGCTGATGATCTCTTCAGAGCAACGTGACGAGGAATTACGCCGAGAAATCGATCAATAATATCCTGGACTACGTTGGAGGGGAAGGCAAGGTGGGCCAAATCAGGATGCTCATACGGACACTCCTGAATATCCGCGATAGCACGCCAACCTCTCGCCTAAAGTTCCGCTCGATACACTAGAGGAGTTCTACGAAGCCACAAGGACAGCATGCGAAGAAGCGAAGAATGAGGTCTGTCATTCGCACCTGGACATCCCCCGTATACTCACACGTTTATTATCGCACAGCGATTATCCACGAAGTCGAACCTGAAGCTGGGGAAGCTGTGGCTGGATCGAAGGGAGTATGCCCGCTTACAACCTGTGGGTGCCCAATCGTGTTGGATCTTGGCCAAAGCTGGGTCACTTGATTGATCACTGATCACCCGTATCAGATCCTGAAGTCACTTCATGCGAGCTGTGCACCAGCGGCAGGAGCGAGCTCGTCCGAAGATCAAACGAAAGGGTCTTTGCGTACGTCCCTCTGGTCGTCACCGAATGAGCTGATCGTTTCGCTCAGTATTGGAGCTTTACGCGATCGAGATTCAGATGTACAGCGAGCTGAAGGAGACCAGAAAGCTCAAGGTTAGACCGGCCGACGTACCAGCATCGGCCTTGTTGACGATCCTCTCTAGGAGATCTATGGTGCTTCCATGCAGGTCAAGAACGCCATCCCGCATCCCCGTATTGTGGGAGTCATCCGCGAATGCGGAGGAAAGATGTGGATGATGGAGAGTGAGCGGATTGGGGGGCTTATGCAGATCAGCAGATCTGAATGATGCCTATATCTCGCTCATGCTCATGATCTCTTAGAGGCATGGGACAAAGCGTCAACCGATCTGTTCGAATCCTTCCGCCAATACGACGAATCAGGCTCGCCGCAGCGGATACAGGTCCTCAAATACCTTGTCCTTACGTACATGCTCATGGGGAGCGAGATCAATCCCTTCGACTCTCAGGAGACCAAGCCGTGCTTGTCTCTGATCTAGCGACCGGCCTCGGCTGACGGTATGGATGCGTACAGGTACAAAAACGATCCTCAGATCACCGCTATGACCAGTCTTGTATCAGCATATCAACTGAGAGATGTTCAGCTTGCAGAGCAGATACTAAAAGGTCGGTGTCCCTTTCTAGTCCATGAGCCTCATTGACTGATGTAATCCCCAGCGAATTGCGCTACGATCACCAATGACCCCTTCATTCAGTATTTCATCGACGACCTCCTCCGTTCCCTTCGCACTCAATATATAATGGACATCATTAAGCCCTACACTCGCATGGAGCTGGGTTTCCTGGCAAAAGTGTGCCATAGTCGGCTCACATAACCCAGCGCTGATGTGTGCAAAGACGCTGAATGTAGCTCGTCCCGAGGCCGAAGCTCTGGTAGTCTCCCTCATTCTCGATAATCGGATCAAGGGAAAGATTGACCAGGTCAATGGACTGCTCGTGCTGGACAGATTGTGAGTTGTTCGGTCGTACTCTCGGGATACCGCTGAGGTCTGGCAGTAATGTAACGGCAACCAAGCGGTACCAAGCGCTGGACGGCATGACCAAAGAGCTGCGATACCTGTCGGGCAAGATCATATCGGAAAAGGTAGCGAGAGAAGGTGGCAGATCATGGGGTGGAGGACTCGCTGCATTCGGCTAAGTTGACAGGGATCAGGATTTACCCTTTTGGTTGTTCGTAGCATTGTAGCATACCTGTATCATCATGTCCATCTGTTCCCGGCGAGAAGCGGCCGGAAGCAGCTATGGACCCGAAGAGCAGCTGAGCTGCCTCCGGTCCTGCGGTCATGTTCTCGAATACACCTTTTTTTCGACATCCCTCTCGAGGTCCCTCACGATTACACTGCAGCATGTACATCCCATGGAGACTCATCTTCGGCCTGCTGCCGTCCGCAGCTCCCCCATCTTTTGTCTCCAAGAGCAGGGATACCACCTTAGTCATCCCTGGGAGTCGGCCTCCATTCGCTTTACCCATCACAGCGCAACTTGCCGGCTTGTCCATCGAGATGGACAGATGGCCCGATTGGGTGGGTCCTGCTGTTGGGAAGCCGAACCTCTTCTTCAATCAGCTTCTACAGAACTTAGCGGACCGGACTGGCGAAGGAATCATCATCCGTGTCGGAGGTAAGATCACCACACCCAAGCCGAGCAATGGATGACGAGGGTAATCTAGCCGACAGCGAAGACCGAGCGCACCTCGACCTATGCTACGAAGTGTACAACTCCACCTTCCCACCGCCGACAGACACTGTCCCCGTACCCGAGGCATCCTCCATCGCCATCGGCCGCGACTTCTATGCCTTATCCGCAAACCTCCCCGCCGGAACCCGATTCACATGGGGACTGAACCTCAAATTCCTCAACCTCTCAGAAACGCTCGCTCAAGCTCGTCTCCTCGCCGATACTTTCCAAGGCTCTCGTGCGGATCAGCTCAAGCATGTGATACTGGAGAACGTGGAGATTGGGAATGAGCCTGATCTCTACTACTACTCAGCCTCCGGATTCGGCGAGTCGTGGACACCGCACAATTACTCGGAGGTGTGGAAGAAGCATGCCAAAGCTGTGAGCGAGGTGGTGAACCTCTCGACGGACAAGACGAATGGGATCCCGACGCTCTGGATGGGGTCATTCACGGTGATCAATATGATGATGGTATGGACGCCGACGGCGGTGCTCGAGAGTGGGTTGTTGGATGGGGAGAGCGGGAAGTACGCGTCGACGTTCTGTGAACATCATTATAATGGCGTGTTTGGACGGGATAGGTTGCCAGGAGTGGGGGAATTGATGGATAAGGCCGGGGTGAGGGGGAATTTGTCGCTCTTTGCGGAGAGTATAAGGGTGTCCAGGGCGTCGGGACTGGATTTTGTTCTGGTAAGTAAGGTCAGACCGAAATATTGCTGATCAGGCAGGGTGAGACGAGCTCGTATGCCAAGTGAGCGGTTCTACAAATGCTCTCATCGTTCACCCAGCTGACCGACAGCCACGGCGCCCCCGGCACCTCCAACACCGCCGAGGCTGCCATCTGGGCGGTCGACTACATCCTGCACGCCGCCTCCATCGGCATCGACCGACTCTACCTCTCCAACGGTGTCGGATACCGGTACAACCTCCTCCAACCCATCTCCGGTGCTCCTAACGACGGCCTAAACCTCACTGACAGACCACATATCTTGCCTATCTACCATGCGTTCCTCTTCGTCAACGAAGCGATAGGGTTGAATGGGAAGGGCCGTCGGATCGCCGAGATCAGTACGACGGATACCTCGTTAGCGGTATATGGCATCTGGGAGGGGGAAGATCTCAAGAGGCTGGTATTCATCAATTCGGAGGTGTACCTCCCGGATCAGGGGAAGAGAGGAGTCATACGGGTCAAGCCGTTTGTGGCCTTATCGGCGCAGGAAAAGGGCGCGACGCTCAGGAGGCTGTATACGCCGTACACCAGCGCGTATTCGGGACTGTGAGTGGACATCTGACGGTCAGGTTCGGGATTGATGTGAGGTAGGACGTGGGCGGGTCAATCGTTTGATACGACGAGTGGCGTGCCGGATGGGGAGGTACAGGAGGAGGTGATACATGACGAGGATTTGGAGATCGAGGCGTCTTCGGTGGTGCTCATGACTTTATGAGAAGATCAGGATTAATGTATAGTATGAACGGGATTGGACTGGACTGATGCAGTGAGCGTTCACTCTTTTGGCACAAAGCGAACGGCATGGGTGGAACAATGCATGCGAGACGACATGTACAGGCTCATCATCGCGGAAAGGGCAATCCTCTCTACCGACGACCGAGGTACCACCGGAGTCGACGTATCCGTACCCATAGCCCTCCTCGATAGCTTTCTAGCCCCCTAATGTCACATCCCCGCTACTGAATCCACCTTCGGACGTAATCCTTGGTCCCAATCTCGCTCTCATACGGCTCAGAAGCCGCACCTGCACCAAAAAGCTGTTCGGCTGGACATCCAAAAGCCTTCTTAGTGGTCAGCATGGCATCGTGATTCATTAGCCTAGCCGGAACGGATCGGTCGTGCTTTGGCGACTGCTAGTGTATCGAGGCGAGTAGCGGCCTTGTCCTCAGGATCCCGTTCGAAGGTGCCGAGTCACACGATCTTGCATGGTGGGGCAAGTCATCCGGATGATACCGGGCGTACTCGGGCAGTGAAGGGGCGATGAGGGAGGCGACTTCTGTACAAGTGACCGATACGCTGGGATCGCGATGTGGATAAATTCAAGGCATTGAGGAGGCCTCGGAGTTAGTCAGAACATTCGGGACTCAAAATGCAAACCAGGTTGGAGATTACCTCACTCAGTCTGATGTTTTGATTGAAAGCAACACGAACGGTTGGATCCTTATGCAGACTCGATGAACCATGAATCGTAATAAGTTACTGATCCAGGTTCCGACTCAAATAACAAATGAGCAGCTTAGCTTCCACATCCCTATGCTTTCAGGACTCTGCCACTCAAAACGCGGTAACATGCTGGACTAGTAACTGTTAACACCTACATCAATAATCCGTCCATCTACCGCAATCACTCTTTGACCACACGCTGAGTATTCCTCCTCGCGATGAGAACCAGCCTGGCATTCTCAATCCTGGCTCGTACCGCTGCGTGGGACCACGCTGCACGACAGATACGCATCTCGTATAGGCGTGCGGGAGGCCTGTAGGTGAACTGCGCAGGTCCCGAGGATAGACCAGGCGCTTTTCTGTGATTGATAAGCTCTGTATGCAAGACGTCAGGCAGGAGCTCACGATTAGCGAAGGAGACCGACGAGGCGGCGGATCGTGAATGACGTTGGGGCGTAGGTGATCATGTGGATGTGGATGTGAGAAGAGGAAGGGATGAACAGTCCGAAAGGTGTCTTGCGTATGTCGAACTTTGTACGGTCAGTCGATGTCGTGACGACGTTTTGGTCTCCGGGTCGGGAAGAAGGGTGACATCCTTTGTTATATGGAGCTGCGACGCCTCTTCCGTGTACGATCCTCATGTAACGCTTCTACTGAGGACTCTCGGACGGCGAAGGCTAAGTGGAGTGAAGCGAAGGCGCAACCTTGAGTAGGTCGGACGCGCAGGGGGCTGTCGGATCAGTGATGGTACCTCAAACCGTATCCGTCGGATCAATCCAACGAACCCTCCCCCCCTTCCCGCGTCATCGACCGCTCAACCAAATGACGTGACCGGTCCAGTCACCTGGTCGAATAGAAATCCAACTCTTTGTTTCCTAACTCCTCTTTCAGTCATATCCGGTCATCCAAACCTCTCACTTTCGCACTCTCCATCCACAGGAAATTATGAACATGTCCACCGACCAGAACGAGAAACGCATGCTCGGAGGCTACAAAGCGTCAGTTTCCTCCTCGGGAGCCTTCGAGAGTTGCTGATTCGATCCTGTCACGGGTAGTGCGCTGCACAACCCGAATGTGAGTACCTACTACCCCGATGATATCCGCTGGTACCGTCAGCTCATGTGTTTGATCAGGTGTCCGACGAAGCCAAAGAGCACGCTACCCGAGTCAGTACTGCTTTCTCCATCACATAATCACACTCCGACTCTCGTATGAGCTGAAGCGGACAAGGTTCTCGCTGCGCACGGCGAGAATGTCGACAAGTCCGACCTCCCGCCTCCCCACAAAGGGCACGAACACCATCACCACGAGCACGGGCACGAGCATCACGTCACCCACGAGTCTTCCGGGTACCAGGCGGCTGTCGCGGACGAAGGCGAGGGGGATCAGCATGATCATAGGGTGCTTGGCGGGTACAAGGCGTGAGTCCGTTAACCCCGGCTCGGATCGGTTGACGAAGTGGCTGATGTGTATGGTACGACAGGACGGTGAAGAACCCGAATACCTCGGAGGAGGCCAAGGAGCACGCTGCGGAGGTGCTAGCCGAGCACGGCGTGATGGTTTGAATAGCCCATGCGAGGTCAGACGAGTCAGGCGGTCGAGATGCAAGACATCGCTGTTGTTGAAGGCGTACAATCATTCTCGCCTATCTGGCTAGCTGGCAGGCCTAGTTGGGAGCTTCCCTATCGCCTCGGACATACATACATATAGATATATATAAAACGTCTTGCATCTTCACTACAGGTGCTCGAATCTCAACAGATTAATAGTCGGAGTCTCCACTGTTCTGTGTGTCTGCTACAAAGTCCATAACCTTCGACAGACATTGCGAGCCACGACGACGGCAACGACTCGATTGGTAGCGACGGCCCGCTATCAACCCAAATCAAGTCACACCGATCCGATCGCAACAAGACTCCGTATAGTGACGGCTACAGACCTCACCTACACCTCACGATCATTATATCCTCTCGACAATCCATCTCGTCACTCTAGACGTCCCCATCAACGTCGTTCAACTCCCATCAAAATCCTTCATATCTCATCATGTCTGATTCCCTCTCCTCTCTCGCCAAGACCGTCCCTACTCTAAAGGGGACCGAAATCTTCACCAACTGGCGGAGGGCGAACACATCTTATCTGCTCGAGAAAGGCGCACACCGAGTGTTCAAGGGAAGGGAGACGGAACTCCTCAGGGATGTCCATTACATTCCCGCCGCACAATTCAACATCCTATTGGCCCGGCAGACTGCAGAGAGACGGATGGACAATCAACTTGCCAGAGCGCACGATGCGGAAAGGCAAGACCAAGCTCGACATTGTCTATCAAGGCGTCCTTCCTTATGTCCAGATCCGCACCACCTCTCCATCGGCCTATCCTTCATCTTCAAGTCTCAGAACCGAGGAGAATGGGAGAGTTGACGGAGACGGAGACGGCGTCGGCGAGGCAACGATCACGCAGATCGTGCACGGACCCGGCGGTGCTGAGCACAGACCCGGCGGCGCAGCCACTGCGTTCAGGGGAGAGATCTAGCTCGACGGCGAGCAGTTTAAGGGGAGTGTTGAAGGCGTATATTCATACTCGCCTGACCAGCTAGCTCAGCTTCTCCATCACTTCGGACATTTATACCTACGAGATACATATATAAAACGTCTTGCATCTTCACTACAGCTGTGGGATCCGGAACCGAACCGCCGGATTTCCCGGACCGTGACGTAATTCTGCCACCCGATTGCTCACCTACGCAGTCTATTGCTGGAATCGCGTTTCATGTGCAGGGCGGTACCAATGTCAGCAGCTTCGCCCATTTTGGCCACTGGAGTGTCGTTAGCTTCGTTCTTCATCTCTTCACAGTTCTCAGATGCTCCGTAGATAGTTATTCCATCGGAGATTCTTCTTTCTTTCTGACTTTTCGGCGATTTGTCATAAATGCAGTTGGGAATATGGGCGCTTTCGATCGGTTGCGAGGAGACCAAATCACCCATGGCTGTAGGTGTCGTGGATCTACTGTGCCTGTGCCCTCCTCTGTCTCCCCTCTCTCCAATGATGCTTGATTTCTGCGAAATCTCCTCTTCTTCTCGTATGCGTCCTCCTTGGTCTACCTTCTTCGCCGTGCTTACCTTGTCTGCTCCCATTAACAATGTCCCTTCTTCTTCTCAGCTGATCTTTGCAGATTGGGGTAATCACACCGGCACCATCGACTGGTGCGAAACCAATTACACCCACACACCCTACATCGCAGAATTCATAAACACTCTCACAAATGTCCCCGTCATCCTACTCGGCCTCTATGGCGCCGTCATCTCCACCTTGAACGGAATCAATCGGCGGTATATCCTATGTTACCTCGGTCTGAGCCTTATTGGGATAGGGAGTATTGGGTATCACTGCACGTTGACGTGGAATTGGCAGTTGATGGATGAGATGCCCATGGTGCGTGTGGTCACTCGAGCTAAAACGGAGGAGGCAAGACTCATGCCATGAGAATAGATTTACGTGGTGTCGTGGTCGACGTATCTATCCTTCGATACACTGCCATCTTTCGCACCTCGATTTAGGCTGTATGGTCCTGCCCTCTTGCTTTCCTGGTGCATCTTCGCCACTCTATCCTAGTGAGTCCCCGTCCTTCTCATGCCCCTCCCCCTGCCTCCCAGGCTACACTATTTACTCCTTCTTCGACTGCATGGCGCTGACGCATCCGCTAGCCTTTATCTTCCCAACCCAATCTACCACCAAATCGCCTTTTCAATCGTCTCCCTTGCGGGAATCATCCGGAATGTCATGCTCATCCGCCGTCTTCCCCCGGATCATGTTGCCAAACCGCTCGTGACCAAGACGATGGGTCTCGGACTCCTCATCTTCGCTGGCGGGTTTGCAGTTTGGAATATGGACAATATCTTCTGCGCGCAATTGACGGCGATGCGAGAAGTGATTGGCTGGCCGGGATTCCTCCTGCAAGGTGCGACACGTTTCCTTGAAAACAATTGATATTTGTTGACGAGTGTTCCAGGGCATGGGTGGTGGCATCTGATGACTGGTTACGGCTCGTTCTTGATATTCACCGCCGCAATCTGTCAGTTGCCTCTACTCATCCTGTGAGGCCGAGCTAAGTCCGCATAGACCTGCAACTAGCTATCAAAGTGTCGCCCGACGCATTCACATTCGACACCAGCGCTTTCTTCCCGCTCGTCACGCCTATCATGCCCAAAAAATTGGCTTCTAAGGAGATCAATGGGGGCCCTTGAGCGAGAGACAGCAGAAGACAAAGAGAAGAGCGGTGACGATCGATGGGAGATAGCAGTAGATAAGGACTGCTGTGTGTGTGTCGGTAGAGAGGGGGTGGATGAGGAGGATGACGATATGAATCTGAGGGATCGGAAGGTGAGAAGGTATCAGCAACAAGCTGTTTGCCGAGGTATCTATCGGAAGGTTATGAGACATTTGTATAACGCTCGACTGCATGGCACCAAGTCAGACGGCTGCGACTGGCATCGGAGCCTTGCTGCCATGATCTTAGAGGGCGGACTTAGAGTATTTCCCGCTGTCATTGGTTTAGAGGGTGAACGGGTTTGCAGGAAAAGCACAGACTGGCCACGCGACCATAACGGTCTCGAGGGTTGATTTTTGTCTGTTTGCATATATTGCCTCTGCTTCCAACTGCTTTTCAAACCCTCTCAGGCAAAAGTGTCTTCAGAGCTAGTGTCTCAGCTTCTCCCAACCATGTGCCGATGACTTAGGACGTGCTGAATCCCTATCATGTCCACAGCGGTCAGTCTGCTGCCTTCAACTTGCACAATCGCTCACCATCCTCCTAGCCATTGGCGCGGATTGAGGGTCACTACCGCGTACGCTTCGCCTCTTGCTTCCGCAAGCCTCGCAGTAGCTGATTTATGAGTGTCCTAGAGGTCATTGACGAAACGATGGTTCGAGCTCAATCTCCGCGCTGTCGTCTGCACCTGCACAATGACGGCAGTGTCGACGTTCATCGTAACAGGTGAGCTCGGTTGTTCAGACTGTACCGAGTGATGGCTGATAGTGTACTTTAGGGAGCATATTGACCTTCTTTGTCACGCTTCTCGCTGCGGCCATGGCGTATCCGGTGACGGTGTATCCCATCTTGGCGGCTCGGAGATCCCTCGTTACTAGTGGGCTGAGGTTCTTTACGTTTTCGGAGCTCAGCTAACGGCTCAAAGCCCCGTCGAGACTGAGACCACAAACGTCACTGTCATCCCTCATGTTCTCAACCATCACCTCCCGTCGTATTCTCTGCTTCCTCGCAACCTATGTCTCTTACGGCACGACGCTTTCGACCGTTTACTGCTTTCTGGTGACTTTGGGAAAGCCAAGTCGTGAATTTGGGCTGTGGTCACCTACGCCGTCAGTCAGGCCCTTTCGTCAAATTATACAATTTTAACTGAAGGGGGTTTGGCGCAGACGACATCCCTGGCATCTGAACGAGCGATACATCTTCCTCGTATTCGGCAACTCCCTGCTCTTCCTCTTGCTCGGGATACAAGACCTGGTCAAGCGCCGGACAGATCCTGTCTGGCCACGCAAGAAGGTGTGTAGTCATTGCTAAGGTCATCAGATATTGTATGCTGACCGAGGATGCTTAGATACCGTTGTGGATCCTTACGCGTGAAGCGATCCCTGCGTCAATGGACCGAGCTCTCCAGATCAACTCCACCTGGTGCATCGCGTATAGCCTTGGATCCTTTGTGATGCGAAGATGGATCTGGCGATTCGTCCTGGCGCACTTTGGCGGACTGTTGCGGTACGTCATAGATCGACACAGGTTGGACATCCCGCTGATGAAAGTGCAGACCTTTCATCATCAATTTCACCAGGTCGTCCCGCAATAGCATCACATGGTCCCTCATTCCTCACCTGCTGCTACTGGAGATGATGTCGGTCTTTGCGATGAGGATCCCATCAGCTGTTGTGAACACGCATGTCACGCAAGTGAGTCCATTCGGATCTGAGCAAGGCCTTGATGCTGAGTGGGGCGTAGCCATTCAATTTCGACCCTTTCATCCGGAAAAGCGCGCTCACGCCGGATCGATACCTCCTCGCCGCGCTCAAGTCACAAAATACATATCACCTCGTCCGCTTCCGTCTTCACCCTGGGATAGCGTAGACTGATCCTGTTCCAAGCATTTTACCCTCATGGAGCTCCTTCGTATTTCACACGATCCCGTCCGTCGGGAAACCATCTTTAGCGATATATCCAAAACCCCTCTCAGCCATGAGATCTGGACAGAGCTCCTCCTTCATCTCGGTCGAGTCAATCACAACCTCGTCACACGTGGCGGCTCACGACCGCTCACTACTTCAGCTGTACCTCAAGCTGTTAAGCCACCAGATCCACGTGCCATTCCCATCAAGCAAGCCGATATCTTCCGGCCGGTCGTCAAGAAGCCTACGACTTTTGGCTTGTCACTGCTCGATGGTCCTGTCGTTAGGGCGGTACCTCTGGAGCCGGTCATGAGGGCGACTCAGGCGACTATGCAGATCGAAGGGAAAGCGGTGGAGAAGGCGAAGAAATTGCAGAGCGAAGTCGTTGGCCGAATCGAGGCGACGCCGACGGGGCATACTGCGCTTGGCGAGGCGGCAGGCTGGATCGATGCGGTATATGGCTGGGTGGGAGGAGAGTGGGCGAGAAGAAGTGTCGAGCGGAGTTTGCCAGACCCAGACGTTGTTCGCCTGATTGTCGACAGTACGTGCTCACCGAGATTTCACTTTTCTGGCTGACTTCACCTGGACTACCAGTCTTTGCGACTTTGGCGGTAGCTTCGACGGAAGAGGATACCTACGGACACGTCCAGCAGGTCCTCCCGGCGACTCTCGAGGCTATCGTGCGCTTCCGGTCCTCGGTTGCGTCGTTTGAAAGCGAGTTAGTAGCGCAATCGGTGTTGCTTGGACGAGGGCAGGGCGCCGCAGTAGCTGAGGTCCAAATAAGGCTCGGCGCACCTCAAGCAGGTGCGGAACCGATCATTGAGGAAACAGTCTCGTGCTGACCTAAATGTAGCTTGCGAGATAGGGATCAAGCGTACAGCAGAGACGTTTGGCAAGAGCCTCTCGGCTTTCCGCTTCCCTCCGTCCATAGCGCTCACTCTCACCGAGATTTGCCGTCCCCCGCCGAACCCACAGGAAGCACAGGGAGGATCGTCGAAAGGGCAATGATATGCATGCATCACGGTCATCGCAGCATCTGTCTATACTTTGTTGAGCTACACCTCCGGCAAACCCCGTCCTCAAAACAAAACCGAAGTTTCTGAAGCCACGTGGCTCTTGACGCGTCTGTTTCAGATATTTCTGACGAGAAATGAAGACTCATAATTTTCCTGAAGATCTTGGTATTTGTTTGATCCCTCAGCATCATGCATCATGGCCGCCGTCGCCCTTTCCAACTACCAACTCGGCGACCTGCTCGGCCGAGGAGCGAGCGGATCCGTCTATCGAGCCCTAAACTTCCTCACCGGCGAGACCGTCGCCATCAAATCCATCTCTCTCCTAACCCTCCCCCCAACCTCCCTACCCGACATCATGTCCGAGATCGATCTTCTCAAGAATCTCCATCATCCCAATATCGTCAAATACAAGGGTTTCGCGCGGGATAAGGAGAACCTTTTCATCGTCCTTGAATATTGCGAGAATGGATCCCTCCAATCCATCCTCAAGAAATTCGGGAAATTCCCGGAATCACTCGTAGCGGTTTACGTCTCGCAAGTACTCGAAGGTTTGATATACCTACATGAACAAGGAGTGATTCACCGGGATATAAAAGGAGCGAATATCCTGACCAACAAGGATGGCTCGGTCAAACTCGCGGATTTCGGGGTATCCTCCAGGGTAGCTGGGGAAGGGGATACTGAGGTGGTGGGATCTCCTTATTGGATGGCGCCGGAGGTTATTGAACAGGCTGGGGCGAGTACGGCGAGTGATGTTTGGAGTGTGGGGTGTGTGGTCGTGGAGTTGATGGAAGGGAGACCACCTTATGGGGATTTGGTGCCGATGCAGGCGTTGTGGAGGATCGTACAGAATGAGTCGATGAGGGTCCCGGATGGTGCGAGTCCGGTGAGTTATGGCCCCAGTCGATGCCTGTCCACTCTCCCTCGCTCAGACTCAAGATTTCTCGGTGAAGAGCTTATCGATGTTACGGACAGATCGTCAAGGATTTTCTGTATCACTGCTTTCAGAAAGACCCGAATCTTCGTATCACCGCCAAGAAGTTGCTCCGGCATCCATGGATGCTGTCCGCCAGGAAGAAGCGTGATCCCGCTCCGACCAGAACGACGCAGACTAGGACTTCGGCCCCGACCAGAATCTCTCCGCGGCCTTCCAGCATCTACGAACCAGTATCCGCGAGAGCCGAGAGGCCTCCCATTGCCGACGCAAAGATCGATCTCGGGAAGTCCAAGAAACCTATGCCAGTGTACGACGAAGTGGTGCAGAGAGTGCAAGCATGGAATCAGGCTCTCAACGGCAAGTTTGGCCTCGCTTCGGGTGATCGGAGCCCAGCTCACTCAAATCAGCCTCCCCCAAAGCTCTCGGCACGATGCGCCGATTGCCCCAGAACCAGCATGCCGATGACCGCAATGCATCGACCGCTTCCGCCTTCCCCTCTCGCCCGTCCACCGATTCCCTCTCCGCTCAACCTGCTACATCGGCAAACCCCTCACCGGCTCATGCGGCGGGTGGGCTGATGCAGAAGAACAACCATATTAGCGATGTGCTCAATAGAGCCCGCGAGAGTGTGGGCGAATCGTGGGATGACGACTTTGCGGAGGACATCACTCTGTCAAAGTTCGGTCGTGCGTCGATGTCGATGCAATTACCCCTGAAGTCGAAGCTGACAAGCACAGATCGGAAAGAGGACACCGCTGCGAGCGAGGACCAAGACCAGAAGACATTACGACCGAGCAGATCGCCGTCGATATCACTGAAACCTCTGCCCGAACCGCCCTCAACTCGAGCGGTATCGGACAGCTACGTTGAGGACTACTCGGATGTAATCGCAGGAGAGGATGAGACGGGTCTGACAAGCAAATTTGCCGACTTGAAGGTAATCAAGCCTGTTGACTTCCTCTGAGCGAGGCTGATGAAGAACAGCTGAAGACCAAGGGCAGACGAGGCATCATGCATCCCGACGATCTCCGGAAGGTCAAGTCGCTCGCTCCTCCACCGCTTTCTCAGCGTAGCCTTTCGACCCCGAACAGACCTCTTGCACCTATGATGTCCCGACAATCCCTCTCGTCACCCTCGCTCGATCCTCCCCGAAGTCCTAGACGTCCTGTCCGATCGCCCATGGGATCCCGGCAGGACTCGCTGCAAGGAAGAAACCAACTATTGGTAAGTCAGAGTGAGCTGCATAAGTATATCGAGGAGGAAGAGGAGGATTACTCGGATGTCTTCGGAGGACAAGGCGAAGCGAGTACACTTGGTGAGTCTCTCTTCCTAGCTGAGACCCGCCAGAGCGATTCAGAACGGCCGAGATTGATTCATAATTTAGGCTCCAACTCGACGCAATCTTTGCAACTCACCCGTCGCTCCAACAAGTCGTGGCTCGGGGATGAGGAAGATGATACAAGCGACCCATTCGCCGAGATCGGAGACGATTTCAGCGGAGGCGCAGATGACCTTGAGGCGAACCTTCTGCGAGACCAAAGAGCGACTCTTTGCGGCAACATCAGCCGTATCGTAGACAGCCTTCAGCCGGCCACGCCAGCTGCAGCTTTGATCGCAGGTTGTGACGAGCTCGTGAGGTTTATTTTGCCTTATTACTGTGCAGTGCTAACGCATCGCTCCTAGTTGGGGATGCTAGGGCCGGCCCCCGAAATGGGCTTGGAGACCCATTTTGTGGCATGTAGCGGCATGCTGGCGTACGTCTCCGTCTTTCCGTGCGGGTAGTATCTGAACAAGGAGGACAGTGTGCTTGAGGTACTGGAAGCGCGCTTGAGCCGAGATGTTGCAGTCAGACTGCTAAAGATCGTCAATGTGGTTAGCCTTACGACCCAATACTTATGAAGCTCTGGCTGACTGGACAACTTTAGATCGCTACTTACGATGTCGAGTCCCTCGAGTCGTTCTGCCTCATCGGCGGCATACCCGTCGTGATCGTATGTCGTGCTCAGACTTATGATGGCCTTGGCTGATGTCGGCCAGCCTTACACTTCGAAGAAGCACTCGGTCGAGACTCGTCTCGAGGCTTCGGCTTTCGTCCAGCATTTGACGCGATCGCCATTGACACTGCAGATGTTCATCTCGTATGCGTTCGACCTCTCATTCGGGCCTTGCTTACCCATTGATAGGTGCCGCGGCCTCCGAATACTGGTCGAATTACTTGACGAGGATTACCTTGTCAATAAGACGCTCATCTTGTCTTCTCTCGAGGGGATAGGCAGCGTCTTCGATCTTCAGGTGAGTCCCCACCCAAAATCGGCTTGGCTAGCTAACGTTTGACAGTCCCCTACACCACGCAATGATTTCTGCCGGATGTTTGTCCGAGAAGGCATTCTCGATCCGCTCTCAACCGCTCTACTGGCCATTCTGAAGGACACGACCATTGTGGACGAGGTGCCGAGTGCGCGAGCTATCAACATCGTCCTTCTTTTCTGCCAGGTTGCCCAAGCAGATGCAAGGGTGCGAGTGGCATTTGCGACGCGGACCATCATGATTCGTAAGCCTTCAGGCCCCTCGACGAAACCTCAAGATGGTTAAAAGATCAAATCAGGATTGCTGAAGGCATGCGAGGTCTTGCCTCGCAAACTGCTCGTCATCGCTATCAAGGCTATCAAGCATCTTTCCACCTCGCCTCAGCTCATCGACATTCTGCAAAACTCAAACGCCATGGAATTCCTGGTTTCCCTTCTAGGCAAGACCATGAAAGGCTCCCACTCTAACGTCTGTTGTTCCACTGTTTTCACATTCATGCTGATTCTTTGATCCAGGAGATTTGCTCGCACATCTTCCAGACGATCTTCAGCATGTGCCGCCTATCCAAAGCCAGACAGGAAGAAGCAGCGAGCTCAGGCATCATCCCTCTGCTTAAGAAAGTCATACAGCACAAATCGCCTCTGAAGCAGTTTGCTCTGCCCATCTTGTGTGATCTGGCGAATGCTGGCAAGGTGTCGAGGAGACTACTATGGCAGAATGATGGGATGAAGCGTAAGCGTTTAGAATCAGTTGATGTTTCGAATCTGACGTGTGGCAGTGTATCTTGACCTACTAGACGATCCGTACTGGCGAGTCAATGCGCTCGAAGCCATTCTCACATGGTACGTTGAGGCTTTATTGAATACAGCGCGATTGAAGAAATCCCAAGGATGCAAGACGAGACGGCTCGTGTCGAAGATATACTACTGGAGAAGCCAGCCTCGGACAGCTTGGCCAAGGCTTTTGTTCAAGCTTCCGGCGTCTCCTTCGAAGGCATCCTCGATCCGTATGTCATACCACCAGCTCCCCGATCACCGGCGCTCATCAAACCCTCCTTAGCTTGCTCAAGATCCTCCGCCTGTCGACTAGCTTGACCTCGGCAATCTCCACCACGCCCTACTTCCGCCGCCTATCCGAATCGCTCGACCGCCACGCTAAAGCAGTGGTCAGGCTCAACCTCCTCCGTCTCACGCGTGTCGTCTGCGACGACCACCCTGATCGAGCCACCCTGGTCGCGAGATTCGATCTGGCGAGGATAGTGGATAGGCTGGCGAAGCAGGATGATGCGGTGTTGGTCCGAGAGCTGGCGAAGGAGATCCATCCGAGTCTACTCTTTGGGGCCGAAGCCGGGGTGCAGGCAATACCTAAGCGGGTCTTGAGTACGGTCAAGCGGACGACTAGCGAGCCCATAGTGAACGAAGCCAAGGATGGGAAGGAAGGGAAGATCGAGGTGGGCGTAGTGACCCCTGTGAAGAGGGACGAGGGGGCGAAGCATAAGCGGAAGATATCTCGGAGTCAGCTAAGGTGCGCAAACCGGATCCATTGCCGTCACTGGTAACGGAGTGAGCTGACTAGGAAACAGGGACGTACAGTGGCACATGGACGAGACAGGACGGCTGACAACCGTTCGCACGCCTACGAACCCGAACTGAGGCGCCAGGACGGCTATGAGAAGTATAAGGATACCCAGCACACGAGATACCGAGACGTAGCATGAGTACGAAGTCCATGCGTGGTATGATCATGCTTTCATACGATGAAGGGCGATGCAATGCTATCTTCCTGAATACCCAAATGATCTCCACTTTGCTCGATTCCTCCGCTCCCTGTTCAACTTCCCTTTCGTCTTGCTGCGGCTGGGTCGCGGCGACGGCGGGGTCTGGAAGCCCGCAGCCTGGACCTCTAACTCTGATGAAGGGGAAGGAAGTTGCTCGCGTAATGGGTCCGAGGCAGAAACATTGAGGTCGATGTTCGCGCGACCTCCTAGTGACAATTTGAGCTCGGTCCTCTGTCGCGATAGCCTCTCATGATCGTCTGATTCCCGCTCCATCGGTCCTGCAGCCGGATCGGAAGCAGTGATCGCACTGTCTGAATCCTCTTTGACCTCTCGAGATCGTTGCGTGGGGAACCCATCTTGCTCTTCCTCCACATCGTGGTCCTTCCCCGAAGCCGTCATACTCGTTTCTCGCCTGGACCGCGACTCGCCATCGATTGCCAGAACTTCCTTGTCCTTGTTCTCAGCCCGATCGTTCGGCGCATCCCCAAAAAGCTCCAGGATCTGCCTTCGTTCCGATTCGAACCGCTGTTTCTTCTCCTTCGCCACCTTCCTCCGTTCCGCCACCGGTCTGAGCTCATCATCCTTCGCGAGAGTCTCATTCGCCATTTCGAGCGTTCTCTTATTTTCTTGGGTCGCGAACCCGCTCTCGATCTTGCGCTTTAGTCGGGCTCGCAATTTACGGACAATCCGCCTGTGGATCTTATTGAGCGCACCGCCATTCGAGCGGATGAGATTGAGTGCGGCGGAGTAGTCTTCGAGGAGGAGCAAAGCTGTGGATGCAGAGCTGACAGCGAGATCGTCCACTGTTTCGTTGAGGGCGGGCAGATCAGTCATCGTGAGCTCCACGGCTGACTGGAATTTCCCATTGCGGTAAAATGCCCGGATCATCGCCGTGACAGCGGTGATGTCGAGCCCTTGACCGTGTTCTCTAGCACCGAGACGACGAATAGATTCGTAAGCGTGTTCGGCGCGGGAAACATCGCCGCGCTTGCCCCAGCCATTGAGGAGGATCATGAGCACGCCCCGAGTGATCGGATTACCGGTCTGACGCGCGAGATCGAGAACGTCTTCGGCCGCGTCCATCGATCCGGCACTGGCGTAGCCCTGCATTAAAGCAAGAAGATGCCGGCGAGTCGGCTTGTAGCCTCGAGCGACAAGTTCATTCCACACGATCCGAGCGGAGGGGACACCGTTAATCGTCCCGCCAGTCATCGCCTCGAAGCGAAGTCGATTTGCTAAACTATTCGGACCGCTGCGAACCCCTCGGTCACGTAATGACTGGATGATGTCCTGGATAGCCTCATCGAATCCGCCGACAGGACTCAAGCCAGCAGTCGCGTCCAAGGTGTCTGAGCTGCCTGAGCCTTCCAGAGTTTTGACAGGGGTCTGACTGTCGGCGAGCTTGACAGCCTCAGCCATGATGACGTCGAGGTGACCAATAGTAGCTCGCAGATCGGGTGCTCGTGCCAGTAGATCCGTGAGGAGCTTCGCCAGCTCGCTGGGCTGAGCTTGCATCGTCTCGCGAACACAGTTGATGATGTGCTCCAGTGTTTTTTCGTCCGCTTCGATGTCACTCTCTCGCATGAGGTCCGCAACCCGCTTGAGACCTACGATACCGTGCTGTACTGACATGCCTCGGATCAGCATGTTGAGAGTGAGGATCCCAAGCTTTACGGAGTTGGGAGGCATTTTCCAGGTGGTCGAGATGTCAGATCCGGTCACTGCGTCTTGAACCATGTTGAAGGCCTCATCGGCGAGATTGATCTGGCAAAGGGCTTCGACCAGCAATGCGGTGATTGCGTCGGTAGCGAGGCCGGAGGAGGACGAGATGAAATGCCACCAGACGCTGAGCTGCTCGACCTCGGGATGGCGGGTGATCACCTTGAAGGCAAGGAGCAGCGTTGTGTTGTCCGGCCGCAAATGTTTGGTTTCTTCAGGTGTGGATCCCAAGTCGAATCTGCTCAGCAGCCGCTTCGCCCCGATCGAGTCCCCACCGTCCAGTCTGAGCAGGATCAGGGCGTGCAGGAATTCGGTAGCCGACTGCTTGTTGAGATTCTCGATGTCCGCCAAAGCGTTCTTCTCAAGCTCCGCGTCGAACCCCAGTGATCTTTGGCCCCGCATGATCGCCAATCTCTGCCGAAATTGATCTGTCCAGTCCGCAGCTGCCGTCTCCCTTTGAACCACCTTCGCCGCCTCAAGCTCACCGAGCTCAACCAGAGCTTGGGTATAGTGAGCATAGCTGTTCAAGGTCGGGACGAGGTTATAGTCCGCATGGAGCTCAAAGAACCTCGTCACCGCATGTGGCTGGCGAAGGCGTAGATGGGCTTGCATGACACCCTCCATGATTCTACTCGTGAAAAGCTCGGCGGGAAAGGCGGCGGGTTTGGCCGGGAAATCGGGAGAAGAGAAGAGCTCAACGCAAAGCCGGTCGCTCCGAGACGAGACGAGAAGCAGAATGAGACGTTTAGCGGATTTGACAGTGGTTCCGTCTCGGAGTTGGGGGAGCAGGTCTTGGTTGAAGACAGTCTTGGCGAGATCGTTGGCGCGAAATATAACGCAAAGACGGATGAAAGCGGTGATCCTACCTCCTCGGAATCTCGTTCCGGGTCGATAAGTAGGCGCTTCCATGATTCTGAAAGCTTTAGGTGTCAGGGAGCGCAATTGTGAACGGATTCGGATAAGAATCGTCTCTGCAGCTTCATGCACGACGTATTTCAGACTTTCCGGATACAATCGAGAGTCTTTGATGAGGCTTTGAGCGAGGCCATCGAAGTCTTCTGCGGTAAGATGTTCCATAACGGGTTGGGCAAGGCGAAGAAACGCCCCGAATGGGTTGTCCAGGAAGGTGTCACGAAGAGCGTCCATCATGACTTTGGGGGTTAGGCCATTACGAAGTCTCGCGACGGCTTCGGGTGGCTGATTTACGGGTTTGGAGAGCTTTTCGTGCGGTCGAGGTGATTTCCGGCGTTTGCGATTCCGTGTGGAGACCGTTGGAGTAGGGGAACCTATGGGAAGGGTCGAAGTCTGTTCCGGCGGATCTGGAGGTTCAGGTGGAATCTCCTCTTGGTCCTCTAGCTCCTCCTCCTCCTCCTCCCTCACAGCCAAAGCCGATGCTGTCCTGTAGCCCGCCACTGTCCCGATCCATCTCTGCTGGACTCGCTGCTTCCGCGTAGCATCTCTCGCAGCGAGAAGAGCCGGCCTCGATGTCCTCGATGACTGAAGTGCCGCTGCTCGACGGATCGCTTGCCGAGATGACTCCGCGGATAAAGTAGAGCAGAAGGTCGGAAAGTTGCGGGTGGCCAGCATACGCGCGCAACCATTCCGGGCTGATGGGATCAAGGACATGGAAGAGGCTCATCTGGTAAGGGGTAAGCCCGAATCACGCCGATAGGCTCACCTCCGCAAAGGCATTTGAGTGTCAGAAGTCGCGAATGAGGGACTCATGAGGAGATGCGGCCGCGATCTGCGTCGTTGGATTCCTTTAGAGAGTGGCAAAGGGGGTAGATCAATGTGGTTGATGCTTACCCTTTTTTGACGGGAAACACGTGCCTGGCTCATTTAAATGTGGAGGCGGTCCAAGCTTCCTGTCTTCGAAAGGACAAGCTCCTTTGCATCCTTTCCTCTTCGATTCCATCAATCCTCAATTCCTGCGAGGCACCATAATAAAAGGATCGAGCCACATCTGGATCCTCAATATTCCGCCCTTGTTCGCGTGGACCCTTAGTCGGCATCTCAATCATGTCCGACTCACTGAAAGTCCCCTCCGACCAGGTGGAGATACCGTTCAGCATCCTTGACACCGACTTATATAAGGTGAGCTCTGTCACAGTCTTCTCCATTCTTCCAGGAAGGCGATGACAATCGATCCAGTTTACCATGCAAATTGCCGTTCTCCGCTTTTTCCCCGATGCTGTCGTCACCATCGAGTTCACCAATCGTAGCCCGGAAATCCTCTTCAGCAGACGGTCGTTTGATTGGATTCAGGATCACGTCAATCGTAAGCTTTATCAACAAACCTACGGGATTACCCAACGTGTGGCTAGCTTGCTTATCACTTGAGCGTAGTCCTTTCGATCTTACGCCTCACCCCTACCGAACGGTCGGCGCTCGCCAAAGCGTGCCCATACTTCCCCCCATCCTACCTCGACTACCTATCCTCTATCTCCCTCAGCCCCAAAGATCAGGTCAGGATGACATTCGTGCCTAAAGAGAGGGACATGGGGGGAATCGAATGCACAATCCAGGGGCTGTGGAGGGACTGCATACTGTATGAGGTGCCGATCATGTCTATCAGTACGATTGTCCCTCTGGTAAAATCGTTGTTCTTCAAAGATCTGCTGACTGTGGTCAATAGTCAGCGAGGCATACTTCATGTTCGACCATACGGACTGGAGTATGGATGGCGTGCAAGGTGTGCTTGATCAGTCACTTCCCCGTTGTTCACAACGGGGCTGACCACGCATAGAACACGCAAAGCGCACCGCCCTCGATCTTCTGTCTCCACCCTCTCCCATCCAGCCCCTCCTTTTCTCCGAGTTCGGTACCCGTCGACGGCGGAGCTTTCGTGTCCAGGATCTGGTCATGAAAGGCTTGGTGGAGGGATACGAGGAATGGAAATCAGGCGGTGGGAAGGTAGGCGGGCTATCGGGATCGAGCAATGTCAGTACCCGACACCAACGCGTACATCCAGGGGGGACGACCGTAAGCTGCGCCGAGCTGACGCGAAAACAGGTTTACTTCGCGCTCAAATATGGTCTGAAACCTATGGGGACGATCGCTCACGAATGGATCATGGCGATAGGCGCAGTCCAGGGATACAAGGGTTCAAATGGCCGGGCAATGGACATGTGGGAGGAAGGTATTTCCGAAGTCCGTCCTGAGACCCAGCTCATACTTGCAGTGTATCCCCGAGGACCCGACGCACCGCCTCTCACGATGCTGACTGACACGTTCACCGCTCAAGCCTTCTTCGTGGATTTCAGAGCAGATCCTACCCGTGCTCTACGCTGGGGAACGTTACGGCAAGACTCGGGCGATCCTTTCGAGTTCGTCAGAGAAGCGAAGAAGGCATGGGCAGATGTAGAGGACAAAGCGGGCGTGACGAGGGAGGACGGGGTGGTGGCTAAGGGCAAGAGGGTGATCTTTAGTGATGGACTGAATGTGGAGAAGGCGGTGGCATTGCAAAAAGGGTGTGATGAGCTCAAGATCGGAGGTGAGTCGCCGCAAAGTGAAGCAACTCGATCTCGTGTTACTAATGCATCGTCCCAGCCTCCTTCGGGATCGGCACTTTCCTCACAAATGACTTCCAGAAAGCCTCGAACCCAGCAGAAAAGTCCAAACCGCTGAACATGGTGATCAAGCTGAACCGGATCGACGGGAAGAACTGCGTCAAGCTGTCAGATGACAAGGGTAAGGTACGCGTTTTTCGGCTTTCTCGGTATGAGAGATCGCTGAGGGGACTTCGCAGTATACTGGGGATTTGGAGGAAGTCAGGCGGGTGCAGCGAGAGTTGGGTCTCTCGGACGAGCACGAGGAGAAGCAGCGCGGATAGACGGCCAACATCCAAGCCGAGCTGTCGAGTAGAAAGTAGACGCTAGAAGCAAGAGGGCTATATCATTGCGCTTTGGAAAAAATGAGTCATTGTCTTCGGCAACAGTATCAGGTAAGGGTGTGAGCCTTGCTCGGCCGGCGATCGACTCCATGCTTGGCATCCGTGGGCTTCCTCGCCCCTCCGTTAGGCGCAGTGGCCTTTGCGCAGCAGAACACCTCATCGGTTGAGGACTTCCATGGTCTCTCTCAGAGATGAGCTGCCACAAGCCGCACGCCAGACCCAATCAGTCAACAACATCTAGTAATCCGAACTTTCCCTGTTCAATTCCCACAGACCACCAGCCGTCGACGTCATTGTTTCCCATCGAGTTCCGGCAAATGTTCACGCATCTCCGCAGTACTCGGAGCTTCAGCTCCAGTCCCTTTGCCGGCGGCTGCCGATTTCGATCGGACAAAGGTTTAAAAGGTCAGCAGGGTTGGGGGAGGGGGAGGGAGGGTGGTGACGTCGATATTGATTCAGTCGGCCGCGGTTTGCGAAGTCAGTTGTCGTGTGCATCTTTGAAATCTCGTTCGTTTTATGTTCGACAACATCATTGCAGGATCGAAACTATCTTTCACTTGGCAAGAGTAGAGCTTGAGTCAACATGGGGTTCACAGTATACGGAGCAGTAAGTCCATCCCTTCGAGCAATAGAACTCCGCTGATGTGAGACCGCAGCCAATAGGTAGGTGACGGGCTCCCGCTGCCTACGACATCTCTGACTCGCCGCAGGATGGACGTCCATCGCCCTCGCCGTCCTCGCCTCCATGGGAGGTTTCATCTTGTTCGTCCTTTCCTCTCCACCCCCACATCAAATGCTGATTGAGTGGACTCGTAGCGGTTACGACACCGGCCAGATCTCGGATATCCTCCTAATGGACAATTTCCTCCAGCGATTCGCCCAACAGCAACCCGATGGGTCATACAAGTTTAGTAATGTCCGAGAAGGCTTGATCGTTGGAATGCTCAGTATCGGGACCCTCATCGGTCAGTCAAGCCTTGGAGACGACATGGAGCACGGTTGCTGATGGGTACAGGCGGACTGATCGGAAGTTATGCGTCGAATTGGATGGGTAGGAGACGGGCGATGAGCTTGTTCTGCTTGGTATTCTCTGTCGGGTGTCTGATCCAGGTAACAGTGAGTGACATCCACATAGGAGGTCATGCAAATCTGACACGTCGAAGGCCTTTTCAAACTGGGTGCAGATCATGATGGGTCGATTCATCGCTGGTTGGGGGTCAGTCATCCCGGCTGCCTAGGTTCCAAAGCTGATGGGGGCAGTGTCGGTGCCCTCTCCGCTGCCGTCCCGGTTTACCAATCCGAGACCGCACCCAAGGAGATCCGCGGCTCCCTCGTCTCCACTTACCAACTCCTCATCACCGCCGGTATCTTTGTCGCCTACGCAATCTGCGTCGGGACACGCAACATTACCAAGAACGGCGGATCATGGCGTACTCCGATCGCTATCGGCTGGATCTGGGCGGTCGTCCTAGGCGTCGGAATCCTCTATATGCCGGAGTCACCTCGATGGCTTGTCCAACATGGCAAATATGATGCGGCTCGCCTGTCACTGGCGAGGGTTCGCGGTGTGGCCGTCGACACGGATCATGTGGAGTATGCGTTCGCTGAGATCGCCGAGGATGTTAAGAAGGAGGAGGCCGGAGGCAAGGGGTCTTGGTTGGAATGCTTCGTAGGGACTAAGGGGACACCGAAGGTAGCCTACCGGACTTACCTTGTCATGGCGCTCCAGATGTTCCAGCAGCTTACTGGAGGTCAGTCAACCCCTGCGAATCGTTTGTGGTCTGACAGATGGTATCAGCCAACTACTTCTTCTACTATGGCGCCACCGTGTTCGTTAACGTCGGTCTTGCCGACTCGTTTAAGGCGCAACTAATCTTCGGTGGAGTCAACTTTGGCTGCACCTTCTTCGGTATCTGGGTAGGTCTTCTCCTGCTTCAGTTTCCGGACCCACTGACTGTCTCGTAGGTGATGGAGCGCTTCGGTCGTCGCTGGCCACTCATCATCGGCGGGATCTGGCAATCCGCCTGGCTCTTCGCCTATGCATCCGTCGGCGTCACCCATGACACCACGCAGAAGGGCACGGGCGACTTCCTAATCGTCGCCACCTGTCTCTTCATCTTTGGCTATGCGTCGACCTGGGCTCCAGGTATTTGGATCTTGACCGGCGAGACCTTCCCTACTCGAACAAGGCAGAAGCAGGCCGGTCTCGCAGTCGCTAGTAACTGGACATGGGTGAGTCGTCCTCCGTTCACTCAGTCGACGCCCAGACGTTCGACGTAGAACTTCCTGCTCGCCTTCTTCACGCCCTTCATCACGCACAACATCAACTACGGCTACGGCTACGTTTTTGCCGGCTGCAATCTCCTCGGCGCTATCGTCGTCTACTTGTTCCTGTACGAGTCGTCATCGCTCTCCCTCGAGATGATCAATAAGATGTATGGAACCCCCGGGCTCAAGCCATGGCAGAGCGAGAAGTGGTGCCCTCCGGTAAGTCGCCGTTCTTTCGCATGACACGCGAACTGATTTCGGCGAGGGCTTCTCATCCCGTCACGCGGAGATGGAGGACAGCAAGATGGACGCGCGAAAGACCACTCAGCACCGAGAAGCGGCCACCACGAGCCCTGCTGTCCGGATCGACTCAGATGAGACGATGCGGGATGCTGTCCCGCGGACCATGAGGCAGAAGGAGGCGCCGATCGTTCACACGGTGTAGACGTGAAGAAGATCAATCATAATATAATGCGAAAGCACTTTGTGCTTCTGTAGCGACTAGAATGAGACTCAAGCATGTATCCTACTTGATCGAGCAAAGGGGATAGCGCCATATCTGGTTAGTCCAACCTAATGCCCCTGGCGATGCGGTCCATACAGAAGTCCTCCTGAGCGCCTTGACACTGAGAAGGATAGTACAACCTCCGAAGGTTCAATGCGATAGCGCCAAGGGACTTGATTGTCTCATCTGACTTCGTCTTCATCCTGATTGGTGGTCGGATGACGTTCGTGTCAGGAAGATGAGGTCGCACAAGGTAAAGTACCTCACCTCACACCTCGGTAAAAAGTCAGGCTCGATTCGTATACAATCTCAGGAAGAAGTATGGTGCAAAGTGTGGGTTGCGATGGAGTTGAGACGCGGGGCATAAAGCGAGTGAGCCCAGTACGACGAGGATGCTCTCAGAAGTGGGTCACCAGAATGGATGAAAGCTACCGGCAGGCTGCGGACGGGTTCGCGTCGCTAGAGTGATGTGTGTGGATACGTTTGATGATCTCCCTGTTTTCGTCCTTTCCGATCAGCAAGCATTTCTTGCCCTAATTTCATATGGTGATTCAGATTGATGGCCCATCCGCAGGATCATGGCTGTGTATCATGACCTGACCGTCCGGGGGCACATATGCATTGTTGAGACACTACAGCCGTATTCGGTGGCGATCATCTTTGTCAAAGAATTGACCTGAGCTTTACGTACCCTTCGCGCTCATCCCGCTTGATCCTCCCGTATCCCTTCGCAGCAATCTTCCCTTTTAGCGACTTCTCAAGCGCCGCAGCGCACACCAGGCAGAACCCTATCGCCACCCTATCAGCCTCGAGCTCGTTCGGCAAAGACAAGACTCACTGGAAAAGTTGACTCTTCGCATGCCCTCGTTTGTCTGTCCTGACATCAGTCTACTACGACTAATGTCAAGCGAGCTCACCGGTCGGAGCGTGACCTTCCCAGTCTAAAGAGTATGTCGGGAACGCTCCAATGAACCCCTCGGACGAGTTGAACCTACATTATCAGCTCAAAATGGTCTCAATACCGGGACGCACCTGTCCTGCTGACCGTACTCTATGAGTTCAAGGCTCGTAATCATCTTCCCTCCTTGACCCTCCTCCGCCTCCATTCCCTCAGCCGTGAGCTCGCGGCACCCTTGAAGTGTTTCCCCGCTGGCAGACCATCCGGGAAAGCTAGCTCGAGTCATCGTCGGTCGAGCGAGCCCTCCCACGGTGCGGAAGGGAACGCGGACGTGAGGTCGAGCTGTTGGCAGTAAAGACTGATGTTGATGTGCGATGGGTGCGGGATCGATAAGAAGGACGCTCGGAGGAGAGCTGAAGGGTATGATTTCGCTGTGGATGCGGCTTTTGAGGGGTTGGACGAGGTGGAGGAGATATTGTATGGCCCGTCCGTGAGATTGTAACACCTATGTTTAATTAAGAGGCTGTGCCAAGGACATGGAGATCGACATAGGGATACGCTTGCAGCGGCACCTTCGCGTCCTCCACTCTCTAAGTGTTCCGGGTCCGAGAGAAACTCCTTCCACTTGAGATCGTTCAGATCCTTCGTCTTGGCCGCATTTGCGCCGAAATCGGCGTAGCCTACGTGACATCCATACAGCTCGTATCACTTCCCAGGATTTGTATGCGTACCGCCCTCGTACTCCTCACCGACGGGGATAAGGCCAGCTCAATGTCGAAGCACGAGCGGTCCGTTCAGCTCAGATGCAGTGATAATCCTGAGACTTCGCATCAGCTTCTAAACCCATCCCATGCGAAACATGCGTACGTGATATCCCCGCCCAGACCACCGTACAGCGGATCGTTCCCTATTCCCCGTCAGTATCGATCACACCCGATATAATCAACGCACCGAGCACGATAGCCTGATCGCATCCTCCCTGCCTACCACTCTCGCGCCAGAACTTACAGCCCGCCCTCGCACGTCGACGATGCTGGATGTACACCCCTCTCAGCTCTGGACCTGGTCGGTAGAGCCCGAACGCGGCGTCAGGGAGCGGAGTGTCGTGGACCCCAACTCCAGACTTTTACCGCTGTTACGCAGATTCATGTGTGCTGCAAGGGGACGTACGGGTGTTGGACGGCGAAGACGGCCCAGACGTTGAGCAAGTCTCGCACGTGTCCCATCACTCCGGAAGGAGAGACGATCTCGTCTGTTAGCGTCTGCGCATCGGCGATGAATTTCGTTCGCTCGCTATGCGTGTCTGCGTCGGATCGATCGATTTGAGCTCGCTTAAGAGGATGAAGAATACAGCCATCAGCGAAGAACGTGAGATCCACCCGCTGACACGCAGAGGGTACAGCTCTATCCCCTTGGGAGGTGGGGTGAGAGACCGTCATCGGTGAGGTCGAGAGCGGTGTCATTGACGCGGGGAAGTCATGTGGAGTGATCAACGATCTGGGGAGATCGAGACTGGGCAAGGAAGGGAGTTTGTCAGGATGGAGACTACTAGCCTAACGAGAACTGTCAGCTTGAGCAAGATACTGTCATGAGGATCGACTGGAGCGCAATCAATGCGCTGACGAGGGATCTCATTGTCGAGTACGGAGGACTGAAGCGACGGCTCGATTGACATGGTATGTATGCAAGGTATGGTATGGCAAGCTACTCGACCTGCCTTTTGGCAAATCTACGGGTTCAACCTCTTGGGGTCCCTCGGGAAGAGAGATGCTCGTCGGATATTGTTCAGCTTGAGATAAAGCATGATCACTCGCTCGAGACCTATAACTCAGGTCAGATGGCTACTTACGATCCAGCAGCATGATCAAGCTGCAGATATGGGAGCCAACTGACCGATTCCTCCGCCACCGTGAGGTGGCGCCCCCAGTCGGAAAGCATCGAGATACCCCTGCATGCTCGCAGGGTCAATCCCCGCGACCTTCATCCTCTCCGTCAGGAAAGCCGGATCATGTACTCGCTGAGCACCCGAGAGGATCTCCTCGCCGCGCATGAAGAAATCGTACGAGTTAGACAAGGTCGGGTTGGTTGGGTCGGGCATGGTATAGAATGGTCGGATAGCAAGCGGGAACTTGTCGAGGATGAAGTAGTCGGTGTTAAATTTTTCCCGAACTAGACTGCCTAATATCTTCTCGTTCTCCGTGCTGCATCATGTCAGCGAGGTCTGGCTATGAGTCACGTCAATGCCTCCTCACCTCATGTCATCCATCTCCCCGACGGGGATCCCCTCCCCGTCCGTCGCACCAGCTTCCCTCAACATTCTCATCCCCTCTTTGAACGGTAATCGCAAAGTCTCGTCGAGGAAGAGGAATTCGTCACAAGGGAATTGTTTCCGGATGACGTCGATCTCATGGCTGTACTTCTGCTTGAGACCGCGGAAGATGGCCAGGAAGAGCGAATCGAGTACGTCAACGACCTCATGATAATGCTCCTCGATCGCCATTTCAAGGTCAAGGCCGACGAACTCGGTCATATGGCGGTGAGTATTGGAGTCCTCGGCTCGGAAGACTTATTGAAGGCAGGTTGTCAGCAGGTCATCATTCCGCCAACTCGCGCCAAGGTTGCAAATCAGACACATCCACTGACCTGGTGCGATCTCGTATACCCGCTCCATGTCTCCCGCAATGCACATCTGTTTTGCAAGCTGCGGACTTTGGGCTAGGAAAGCGACGCCTTCAGAAGGATCCGTCAGCTACTGCTATTTGGTCAAATATATGTCGTACCGCTAAAGTATGACACCTTGAAAACGCTCGCCCCACTTTCCGTCGCAGCGCCTTGCAGCTTTGGGGAGTGAATCTCGATGAAGCCGTGAGAATTGAGGTATTCTCGGAACAGCTGGCAGACGGCAGATTGGAGGAGGAAGATAGCTTGGTTCGTAGGTGTCTACACGCGAGGACTGATGAGATGTTGCGAAGATCAATGCAGGGAGAGCTCACTCGAAGGTCCATGACACGGTTGTCGAGTCGGGTAGGAAGGCTGACACGGGAGAACTGCACGTCTTCGGTCTCCATCTAAGTCTATTCAGCTTTGTCCCTCGCGCGAAAAAGGGAGAAGCTGACTCGCTGGAAGTCCGACTCGGGTCGTGATGCATCGTCGATAGAGAAAGGGAGCTCGCTGACCTCGATAGCAGTGAAGAGCTAATGCTCGAGGGGGGACGATCGATCAGCTGACCGCACAGATGACATCCTTTGTCTCGCTTCGCGCACCTTATGGATACCGACCTCGAAGTTTTGGATCGTACATGATTTGACTTCGGCAGCCTTGATCACGCCTTCGACTACGACGATGGATTCAGACTGATTGTACCGTCAGCGTTTTGCGAGTGTGACTCAGGTTTTCCACCTGACTGAGTGGAGGAAGAAGCCAACTGACCGGAATGGTCTGGGCAAACTTGAGCATCTGCTTCGACACCTGATGCTCGTCCTTCTCTCCCGAGACCACAAGTACGCCCTGCATGGTATGTGTCTGCTGCCTGAAGCTGAGGAAGACGATTTTTGCCCCTACGTCCAAGCCCGGTCAGCTGTGTACCTCCTTTCGCGGACTTTCAGCGCACCTTGCGGTCTCATATTATGCAACCTCGCACGAAAGACCACCGGCTGACCAACGAACCCCTCGTCCAGCTGAGCGAACTTCAACCATTTCCGCCCTACCATCCCATCAGCCAAGCCCGGACTGGCTTCTGTCAAACCTACTGGTCCTCTCTTGACTTTGATGGAGCGGCAGCTTCCCATAGTTCTGAGTAGCGTTATCCACACTCGCCGCAGCTTCTCGTTTCTTCTTCTCCTCTTCTTCTCGTGCGACTCGCTCGGACGCCTTTTTGGCTTTCTCGGCTTCCTTTGCGCGTTTCTTCAGCTCGGATTTGGACGGTCCGGAGGGGTCGGCGTCGGCTAGAGCAGTCTCGGATTCGACAGCTACTGTGGGTCCTGCTGGTTCTGACATCGTGCTCGTGCGCGAGACGCTGACGCAACAAAACTCGTCTTGGGAATGAGAAAGAAAGGAGGTCGAGTCGAGAGTCAACCTTTGAAGGAGTACTCGACTCGGTCATCACACCTCCCTGCGTTATTACTGGGAATTTCGGCTTTAAGCGTATCACATATCATCAAAGCTCATTTTCGTGCTTGTTCTACAAACTGAACCAGCAACATGGCCAGCTCCGCCCCCGAGACATTCATCAACCCCTCCTCGACCTCCGCCGGGACTTCCTCCGAGACACAACCCCGCCAACCCATCTGGCTCCGGTGCGAGAAGAAACCATTCGAGCACCGTTCGGCGCTCACCCCGACGACCGCGAAGACGCTGATCGATAACAACTTCGAGGTGTTTGTCGAGCGGGACCCACAGAGAATATTCGATGATGCAGAGTTCGAGGCGTACGTCACTCGGCCCGCCTATGGTTGAATATCCTTTGCTGATGGGGATGATGCAGGGTCGGGTGCAAGATGGTGCCGAACAACGAATGGTCTTCCGCTCCACTTGACGTCCCCATCATCGGCCTGAAGGAGCTCCCCGAGTCCAAGTGAGCCCACTCAGCTCCTGCTCTCAGCCATCACTGACGTGACCTAGCGACCCCCTGCCCCATACCCACATTCAATTCGCACATTGCTACAAACAACAAGCCGGCTGGACCTCCGTCCTCAGCCGCTTCGCTCAAGGCAAAGGCTGCCTGTACGACCTCGAGTTCCTCGAACACCCGACTACCAAGCGTCGAGTCGCGGCCTTCGGTTTCCACGCGGGTTTCGCTGGCGCTGCTGCTGGAGCACTGGCATTTGCTGCGCAGCATGAGCAAGGGGGGAAGGGGAGTTTGGCCGGGTTGAAACCTTATGCGAATGAGGCGGCTATGGTGCAACATGTGAGGGAGGGGCTGGAGAGCGTGAAGGGCGGGGCGGGGGAGGTGAAGGTGTTGGTCGTTGGAGCGCTGGGACGATGTGGGAGTGGAGCGGTGGATCTGTTCAGGAAGGTCGGGTTGGCGGAGTGAGTATACTCCTGCTGTCAGTTACGGTGCAGCTGATGTTTGCGCCTGCTCAGAGACAATATCATCAAGTGGGATATGGCAGAGACGGCAAAAGGGGGGCCTTTCCAGGAGATCCTCGATGGTAAGCCCTTGACTCCAGCAGTAGGGTTTGCACTGATCTCTACTGATCGCAGCGGACATCTTCGTTAACTGCATCTACCTCTCGGACCCCATCCCGAAATTCGTCACTTCCGATTTCATGGCCCAAGCCGGCGAGAACCGACGGCTCAGCGTCGTCGTCGATGTCTCATGCGAGTACGTCCGGTACCTCTGCGTAAGAGCCCTTCAAGCTTATGGTTGTATCGTGCAGCACGACAAACCCCCACAACCCCATTCCGATTTACGACATCAACACGACCTTCCCCTCCCCTACCATCGAGGTCGACACCCAAGGCGTCGGCAAGCGATGTACCGTCATCTCCATCGATCATCTACCCACCCTCGTAAGTCTCTCCTCTCTTCTCCCTCCTCCCTCCCGTTCTCCCCTCTGTACCACCTTTCCAAACTCAACTGACGCCACGCTGCAGCTTCCCCGCGAGTCATCCGAACAATTCTCGAAAGACGTCCTCCCCTCCCTCCTTCAGCTGCCCGAACGATCCCAAGCCCCAGTCTGGGTCAACGCCGAGAAGCTCTTCCGCCAGAAACAGGACGAGGCGCGGAGGGATGACGAGGTGAATGGCATCTCCGCGTAGTTGTACACAGCGTATAGAAAACCATGCATACACCGAGTCAGGCGAGAGGGAGGTATGCTCGACGCCGAGCTTCTTCTTCCTCGGTGAAACGCCAGGTGATCCATTCGGCTTTAGCTTCCTCGGCCCTGGTAACTGCAGCATCTGGGTCGGTTAGTGTGGGTTGAGGAAGGTCTTTGGTGTTGTCGGCGGGGCGGGGGATGGCATGCGCTTGGAGGCGATGTTTGTGTAGTGCTGCGAGGGACGGGTGGAGGTGTGGTCGATCTACTCATCGTGAAATCCTTCAGCTGCGGAAGTAGAGTATTGGCGGGACGGACCGTCGAGGAGACAGATGTAGATGCCCATGCTGCATCGCAAATGAGCGTGTTTCCGCAGGTCAGGGGTGGAAGCTGACCGCCCAGGATCGACCTCCTTGCCAACTTGTCCGGTCTCTAGACAAGCAGGATCAGTATAGCCTATTTAACGGTCGTCAGCTTGTTCAGTCTGGGTAATGTTGGGGGGACGAACGGTCGGGCAGGACGAGGTGGTGCGGTGAAGAGAATGGGAGTGACCAGAGTGGACTTGGATGGACCGATGATTCGGCCGAAGAGGTTGATGACGTTGTGTTGGCCATGATGGGGCGGAGCGATTTGTCTGATGGGGCTCGCAGGAGATTACAATTGAACAGAGGAATGGAAGCCAGGCTGTGGGGGGTGGACAGAGAAGGTGGAGGTCTACCCAAACCCCGGTTTCTGTTTTCCCATATGGTATTTATCGGGGCCATGCGAATGTCTTTCTCACAGTCATGATCTCAGACTCGCCTGAATGGATATGCAGTGCCGGCTCGCATCACGTCAAGCCTAGAAACACACTGCCAAGGCATCACTTCCCCTCGCGACGCCAGCTCCCCCCCAAACGCCTCCCCACTCACCGTCGAGGATTCTGATTTAGCGCAGCCGACTGGGAAATGAGGTATCAGCTGAGCTACAAGTAGGACAACAGCACGAGGATGTGAGTGCTACATGCGCCCGGCGAGAGGCGTGATCTCCCGTCACGCTCATGAAGGCGAATACTAGCTTCTCTGACCCCCTGTACCGAGCCGATACCATTGGCGAGACAGTAGGATGGACATGGCCTGTAGAACCCCACTCACCGAGCCTCCCGCTCACTCTCGAGTAACGCCAGGATATCATCGACTCGGACGGGTCCCTTCACATTTCGGATGATGGATCGACTCGTGTCATCCATGAACTCGACGCGGACCTGGGTGACACCTCCTCGGGATCCGGTTCGGCCGAGGACCTAGTGGATGAGATCGAGAAAGTGCGTGATGGGGGTGAGCAAGTGAGAATGGATGGATGTAGGGAGAGAAAGAGCAATACGTCAGCGTTATCAAGTTTGGGGAGGGACAGAGATGAGACAGAAAGGAGAAGTGATGAAGCCAGCGCTTCCGTGAAATGATGGCAGTCAACAACAAGACGTATTCCAGCCTTCACCCTACAGTATCGACGTCTTGAGAGTCATGCGAGACTCTTCCCACATCATCCCCGGACACCGCGAGCCTTTCACCTCAGCTTCGCTCCTCGCAAGAGCACAAGCCACAGGCTTCCCTCCGCCTCTTCCCTTTGCCGACGCGATCAGACAGCAGCGTCACCCGCGGCCTCTCTCAGCAATCGCCCTCCCATTTTTCGTGCGGGAAGAGATCCCGCTAACAAAGCACAAAAAGATTGGACGACGCAACGCACCTTGAGCACTTTAGCGAGCTTGACGGGCTTGCTTGATGAGGCGTCCTGAATAAGAAATAACGTCAGTCCTTGCCACTCCATCGCCATCACCGAAGATGTATCAGGAGAGCGAGTACTGACCATGTTTTACGCAGTGTCTGAGGCTGAGGTTCGGGATGGAGGATGGCGAATCAAGAGAACACGACGGGTAATTGGTTAAATGTGGCACCTATCAGGGGACAGACCCCAGGACAAAGCTTGTATCGGAGATATCTTATGGCCGATGCCAGCGGTGTTTACTTCGATTGTGTAAGTCTTTGAGGCGGATCTTTTGCAGGAGTAGGCACGAATGGCAATATAAACAGTATGGGATGGATGTCATGATTTGATGATGTTGTGCTAATGACTAATCCTATATGCTGTTATGCTAAATGACTTCCTCCACCGACCTTCATCCCAGAACATCCCTAAGGATCAACGCCGGATCCTCATACTTCCAATGCAGATTATGTTTCCTATCCTTCTTCCCCTCCGCCTCCCCACCCTCACTCTGTTTACCCGCCTTATCGATCTTCAACAGTCCGTTCTCCAGAAGCTTCGTCGCTACCGCTTCCGCTTTACGAACTCCCGTTGGTTCTGGTGGGGGTTTCGACGGTTGCCGCTCGACTTTGATTGGAGAGTTGTACTCCGCCTCAGCGAGAGTTAGAGACGTCGCTAGCTTGTAGAGCGCTGGTGAGGCCTGTGGGTGTAGACCGGCGGCTATTGTGAAGAGGGATTGCAATGTCTCGAGGTCTGGTCTGGGGAGGTCGCCTTCGTCTTGCTTGATAGGGGGTTCGTCGCCATCTATCACCATGCCGTCTTCGGGCTTGCGCTTGATACTTTTAGGTACGCGGATGGTATCAGATCCTGGCCGTTCCCGGCCGGTAAAGTGAATTATGCCATGTAACAGGTCGCCGAGGTGTGCGTCTACGCCAACAGCCATGAATTCGCCGATATCGTTCATGGCGTCGGGAGAGAGGGACAGGTCGTCAGCTTTGGCATATTGCGATAGCCGATGCGAGAATTGGTGGGACGAGGGTAATTGGCGAGCTGACAACGCTAACGGTGGCAATGTGATGTCTATTGTTGATCGCAGCTCCTGTAAATCCTGCTTGTGCAGCAACAAGATGACTGACTAGGCGTGAAGCTCGACCACTTATCCTTTGCACCGCCCCACTCCGCCTCTTCCTCCCCGTTCGCATCCTCTTCAGTGGCCCGTTCGATTACCGCTCGTCGCATGCGTGCCCGCTCCCGACCGCTGATCCCCATCATCCACTGCTGCACCCTCGCTTTCGGCTCGATGGTCGTATCGTCCGCATCGAAGTCGAGATCGTCTACGCCACCGCGCTTGCGCTTGCGGACGGTGGTAGGGGAATGGGAATGAGGTGAGGGAGGGGAGGAAGCATTGTGGAGGAGCGAGAGGAGAAGACGGTTGTGGAGGGTCACTGGACAGCAGGTGCGATCAACTATAGAACAGACACTAAACGATGCTACAGGCCGTAAGGTGTACTCTTGACACTGTAGTACCCGCCTGACGGCACACCCGTAGCTGTCGGTCCGCCCACTGCATACTCTGCTCCGAAGAGGTCGGACACTCACATTTCTTCCCCTTGAACCACCCCGTCACCATCACCCCCAGCTCCTCCCTCCTCAACTGCCCCAGCAGATACCCGTTCAAAGCCTTCCAATATGGCAACCCATCCTCGCCCAACGCATCGTGTAGTTCCTGCTTGATCGCATGGATGTCGACTCGTTGAATGGTGAAGATCGGATGTGGGCGGTGTGTGGGACGATATGACGCAGGCAGAGTGGACTGCGTGTCACGGGAAATTGAAAGACGGCTCGGTCCAGGTAAGGCTGCATCTTGTATGGACTGCGGCATCGGAAGGAGCGGGAATGAAGGGATGCCGGGTGTTCAGGGACACGAAGGGATATTTTGGACCGATCTTCGGCTCAGATGACGACTAGCAGATCGTTTTGCCGTACCCGATACAGAAGAGCTTGGATGCAGCAATTTGCGGGTGCACATCTCGATAAAGGCCATATATTCAGTTGAAAGATCAAGGTCCGGACGAACCAAATCCATCTGACGTAATCTCGTGCCCTCAGCGCTCGCGCGTACTTGATTTCCTTTCATCCCTCATCATCCTCATCTCCGGATGGAAGCTGAGAGCTCTCAAGCCGTCCGTAATCACGGCAAGCGGCCCGCTCGTGTCACCCTTTCCGACAATGAGAGTGAAGCCAGTCCCCGGCGGGCGAATGGGACTGCGAAGCGTCGGCGGTCGAGCCATGTTGATGAGGGGGATAGCGATTTAGATATCCTGACGGAAGATGAGCCGGGCTATGGGGAGCTGGTTATTATCAAGCGGGAGACGATGAAAGGCCATGGTGGAGGTGGAGGCGATCATGAGGACGAGGATCAAGGGTCTGTGAATGGAGTTGGAGACGATAGACCGTTGCGGCCAATTGGCTTTCGACCGGATTATGAGCGAGGATCAGACGGGTGAGCTACTCGAGGCAGCAAAGTAGAAGCTGACGCGAGTTTCAGCTTTGTCGCTGGATCTATCACTCGCATCAAGATGAAGAACTTCATGACCTATGATTTCGTCGAGTTTCATCCCGGTCCTCATCTCAACATGATCCTCGGCCCGAATGGTACCGGGAAGAGCACAATCGCCGCGGCTATTGCCATCGGGCTCGGCTTCCATCCCAAAGTACGTTCCGTTCACAGCGCTGATGGCGGAAAATACTGATGAGACCGGACTGCGTAGGTCATGGGTCGTGCGTCTGACCTCAAGTCATATGTTAAGCAGGGCACAGAGATCGCGGAGACCGAGATTGAACTGAAAGGAAGACCGGGGAAGCGGAACCCAGTGATATGGAGGAGATTCACACGGGAGACCGACCAGTCAGAATGGCGGATTAACGGTAGGTCCATTGAGGACTTTATGCTTCAAAACTGATTCCTATCAGGGGAGGCTTCCACGAAAAAAGCAGCGACAGAGATTGTCAGCGAGATGTGCGTTCAAGCCAACAACCTTTGGTAGGTCGCACCTGCTGAGTTGTCTTTCAGTGCTGACGGTTTTGTCTGGAGCTCCTTCCTTCCCCAAGACAAGGTGGCCGAATTCGCCAAGATGGTGCCCGTTATTGTCCTGAAGGAAACGATGCGTGCAGCTGGAGATCCGCGTTTGACGAGATGGCACGAGACACTAGTAGAGAAGGGTGGTAAGGCGAAAGATATTGAAGGGGTGCGTCTTCAACCTGTATCCGTGTCGCGCTGAATGGTGAACTTCGACAGGTCCTCGAGAAAGACATCGAGAGGCGTGATCTTCTGCAAAGCCAGGTCGACCGCCTTGAACCCCAGGTCCGCAACTTCCGAGCTCGTCAAGACCAGGAGTTCGAGGTGAGTCGATCGTTGCGAAATCGGTATCGTGTCCTGATCTGTTACTAGAGGGAAGTGCTCGAGCTCCTCGTTATGGTGAAGGAGCATATCGAAGTGAAGGACAAGCACTTCCAGCTTACCGAAGAGCGAAAGGCCTTGAAGAAGAAGGAGAAAGAATCTGCACAAAGGCGGAAACCGCTCCTGGATCTGGCCGAGTGGGTTGCTCGAATCGAAGAATCGTTCGCTTACCTATGTCCCAAAGGCACGTATCGAACAAGATGCACAAAGCCGAAGCACGTGCCAAGCTATCCGATGACAAGCTCAAGGAGTTCCACAAGAGCATCCGGGCCTTCGGCAAACGTATGGACGATGCCGTAAGTCATATTCTGGGCGAAGCAGCAAGCTGTTGCTGAAGATAGCTCTAGATCGAGGATGGGGAAGGAGTTGACGCACAATTGAGCGTGCTGAATAAGAAGATGCGGAACCGGGAAGAGGAGAAGGCGCGATATCGCAGCCGTATCCAAAACGCGCAACGGATCCTGGACTCGCCCCAGGCGGATGTTCAGGACGCAATGCAGCGCACAGCCCAAGAGAAGGTGACGTGCGAGGTTCAAGAGCTCGCTATGCCTACTGATCTGCTTCCGTAGCGCGACATAGTTGCGAAGGGGAAACAGGCGTTTTCGGAAGCGTCTTCTCTACGCGAAGAGTGCCAAGAAAGCACAAGTATCCTGGAAAAGTTGACGATGGACATCGACAATCGGCTGAAGAGGTCAGCATTGGCATCGTCTTTGGGAGGATAATTTGAAGGTTCCATCAGGCAGCAAGAGTTATCAAGTGTGGAAATCCAAAGGGAGAACACTGCGAGAGACTTGGACCCATCAATCAATTTCGCCCTTGATTGGCTCGAGAAGCACGGCCATGAACTTGAGTCCACGGTGCACAAGCCGCCTATGGTCTCCGTCAATGTGAGCAATCACGAGTATGCCTGGCAGGTCGAGATGTGCACAAACCTGCAGCAGCGAAAGGTGAGCAGACTCGTAAGGCTTCCTTAAACCTGACGCGCAATAAGACTTTCATTTGCCAGTCACAACGGGATTACGAACGAATGCTCAGCCTGAACGGTACCGTGTACGAACCTCGCAGGCGAGCGGATGGCCGGATAAGTTCGGCTGGAAAGGTAGCGCTGAACTTGGCGGTCATCGACTACAATGACCAGACCGCCAACCCACCCCGACCGTGTACCCATCAACAGGTGAGCAACCGACTATTATGGTTTTCATTGGCTAATGCCGTATAGATGGCCGACCTTGGTTTGGACGGTTTCGCCATTGACTTCGTCGATGCCGAAGGACCGGTCATAGCTTATTTGAATCAGTACGCAAACATGCATAGAGCTGTGAGTCTGACTACTGCAATGCCGCTGATACGTGAAGGCCGTCACGCAGCGCGCAGGCACTGAAATCAATACCGAAGCACTCATACGAGCGGGCATCACTACCTGGATAACTGGTACCGATTCCAATCGGGCTATACAGTCCCGGTACGGCAAGAAGGACTATCAGATAAACACCTCTGGCCCTGCGGCGGCGAAAGCCTTCAACTTGGCTGTCGATCAGGGTGCGGTGAAGAAGATCGTGGACGAGATCGCTGGGATGAAAAAGGCAAAGCGAGATCGAGAAGCACCACATACGGATCTCATCGATCGTCACAATAAAGCGAGGGATAAGGCGCAATCGACGAAGGACCAATCAGTGCGATCATTGTTCGCCACTCTAGCCTCGTTGCTGATAGGCCATAGCAAGCGATTGAACGTGAGCTGGCGTCAATGAAGGAACAAGTGGGCTTGTATTCAAAAGCGAAGGTGGATAAAGGTCAGCCTGATTCTCTTTGGTATCGCTTGCGTTAACCTTGACCAGAACTCGCCGAGAAGCGTCTTCGGGATCTCGAAGAGGAGCCGTCCGTCGAGGCTCTGCGAGCGGAGCTGCGAAAGAAGAAGCTCAAGTATGCTCAGAGGCAAGCCGAACCTCTCCAGGCCTACCAGGCTAGTCCTCAGCATCACCGAAACCTCCTCGCTGAAGTGCTGGGCGTAGGCGAGCTGCGAAGAGGCTGTATCGTCTCTGAGCGATACCTTGATCAAGGATGCCTTCAACAGCATCATGTGTCAGGTCAATGACACGGCGATACAGCAAAGGCTTGCGACAGGTGATGCCGATGCATCGTCTTTATCCCGGCAGATCGAGATCCGTAAGCATGATGGTCTGCAATGCACTCGGCACCACTGATCCAGATGCAGTCACCGAAAGTATCAACGAGCAGAGGATCGCAGCTACCACGCTCGGACAGCATTTCATGAGCGAACTGCACGAACGTCATCCCACAGTCCAAGCCGAATTAAAAAAGCGCAGCAGGGTACATACCACAGATGATACACGTCCCTTGCGCTGACTCCTACTAGGGAGAGATGCCTCCGCTTGAGGAGCTTCAGCATAGCCTAGCGGCAACCATTGCAGATCTCGAGGCTAGTATTGGCGTTGACCCGAATGTCGTCGCCCGCTTCGAGAAGCTGTCGAAAGAGGTGAGTAAGCTATGCTGCGCTGAGACATGCTTAACACAATTTCGCAGCTTGAGAAGCTGCAGTCCTCGGTCAGAGATCTAGAGCGAGACTTGGCACGAGCCAAGCACTCTATCAACAAGATTCTTGTGAGCGCTGCGCATGATTGTTTCGATGACTCACGCTCGATAGTCCGAGTTCGATCCCGCGCTCGATATGCTCGTGGATGTGGTAAGCAGGAAGTTTGCCGCAGCCTTCGAACGTGAATCTAGATCTTCTACTCCATGCTTCAGACTGTTTTGACAGGATTGGCTGTTCAGGCGTTGGATGTACCGGCGAGGTCCGCATCAACCGGATCGACGGCGATTTCGCGGCGTGGGGTATTCAAATCCTCGTTAGCTACCGGGATGGAGACAATCTCCAGATCCTCACTGGATCCCTTCAATCTGGTGGCGCACGTCCCCTATTATCTACTTGTCATCAGCTCTGATCCTCTGTGGAACTAGGAACGGTCACTAGCGACAGTCACATACCTCATGAGTCTCTCCGAGATGGCTCGAACCCCTTTCTCCCTCGTAGACGAGATCAATCAAGTGAGTCTTTACTCCTGATGGCTGAGGATCAAGGTTAACCCGTGGTAGGGTATGGACCAAAAGGCAGAGCGGAATGTCCACAACCAGCTCGTCGAGGTGACTTGCGGTGAAGATGCGGGACAGTGCGTGTTTCCCATTATCTCCGGTATCCGCCGACTGGGGGCGAAGATACTTCCTGATCACGCCAAAATTGCTCACCAACCTGAGATATCACGAAAGGATGAAGGTTTTGGTCATCAATAACGGTGAGATCATCCTTCCTCCTATTGCGACCTTGCTGACAGTCCTCGTTTGCAGGCACATGGCGTATGTACCTTCTTCAGAGCTCGGCAAAAAGATGGCTGCTGACGGATCCAACCAGTACCCGACTCCGTCGACAAGAGCATGCGGTATGGCGATCTCAAATCATGTCTCGCTCGCTACAAGAGCAATGATGTACTGGCACATTAGCTGTCTCCCGAGTTCAATGTCGCTATTTCTGGGCTCATTGGAATCCCTCCTCACTATCTCTGTACACCACAGACTCAACTCATTCCCTCCATATGTACATTACTTCATGATGGACGTGTTGCATCACTATCTTTCGAAGACCAGGCCATGCACTTTGTGATATGTGATGCTAGGTGAAATGCGACGTGCTGGATGGTAAAAATACTGAATGGTATTATGAAGATACATCAACATGCAAGATAGGGGAGAAGCGAATATTTGGAGGATCCTCAGACGTAGCCGCGAGGTCAACCTCCTCCACAGCCGCGCGAAATGAGTAATTCCCGCTAGCGAGAAAGAGGACTCCGACGGTATGGTTCGCCTCTGCTCCAGGTTGCAAGAGAGGCAGAGTACGAGCAAGGGTGCCGTCGAAGGCGAGATTGCGTCGTGGCGCAATGGGCTGGGTGGAAATGGGTCGACGGGGTACGGTGGTTGGTGACGTCCAGGAAGAATCGCTCGATGAGGAAGGAAGGGGTTCTAGACGGACGTAAGGACGGATGGGACGTTCTACAGATGCCCAATTAGCTTCTTGGGGATGAATTGGGGACTGCTGGAGGCATACCAAGCCGATTGACAAGGATTACAACGATATCGGCAAAGTCAGTAGCCCGTACGATCTTGCTGTTCCGAGGCCGAACCACAAGGGAGATATCGAGGTCGTTAAGCCGGAGGCTATCGAGCAAGTCGGGGGAGAGTGGCAAATCTCGCAATGACAGTGTGCCTGATCGTCTTGAGCCGGGCTGCAATGGGCCGTCAATGACCGCAGTGAGGAAGGACGTGGTGCTACTGACCTCGAGCCACGTAAGGGAGAGCGACTTGAGCATATCATCACGATACCAGAACAGCTCTCGTTCAGCTTGCAGTTGCGCCGCCGGCCTCTTGGATTTGTCGACAACATATTGCCTTTCCGAGATACTAGGGATCGGCTGGGAGAGGATGGACTCCGGTAGTGAGCGTCGGGGAATAGGAATGATGATCCTACGAATCGACTGTCAGGCCTTCGAAACAATCGATCTCACGACACATGTACTGTTCTGTGGCGCCGGGCGGGACAAGACGACTAGCCGAAAACTCCTCATCTAACTCAATCAGCAAAATAAATAATTGCAGTAAACAAATACTCACCGATCTCCTCCGCCCGGATAAGGGTCACCTCGAAAGGTACCCCATATACATTCCGCACATTCAGTCCAAGCAGACAGTGAGTATCATTATTCTCCTTGGCAAGCTGTCGGAGGAACTGATCCTGGACGGCGGGATCGAACGAGTTGTACCGAGGTGTCGTGGAACTTGAAGAGTGGCCATTAGACATGGGCAAATGAAGTCCATTACTGCTCGGCTTCTGACTAGAGCTGACAAGCCGGACAAGATCCAAGGTATGGCTCTGAAGAGTGTGATATACCGTAAAGAGGACTGGAAAGGTGATTTGACGGGTGTGCAATGAAGTCGACACTCCGCCATCTCGATTGATTAGGCCGTAATCGATGCGGATAACGCCATCCGTACTACTGATAAGCTGAAACCCGCGGTATGGAACTTACCATCCGACTTTCCCGAGACATCGGACTGATAGCGTGGCCCTCCCACCCGCTGGGATCCTGGTCTCCCCCTGGTTCTCCCAGATGAATACCGGGCGATTGGCAACATCCCACTCGAGCTCGTAAGCCTGTTCAGGACTGAGCTCGCCCTCTGCAATGAGGTGTTGCGCCGAGCGGGCAGCCGCGTCTTCGAGAGAGAGCTTGAGGAAGTCCACTGGAACTGAAGACGAGTTCTCGAGTGCAATTCGGATCGTCGACCTACAGAATTATTCAGTTGAAGCTCACTGATCGGTGTTTTCCCTGACGATTCGCCATTGTACAGCATTACCGTTCCATGAGTCAGGCTCGTGTTCTTGATCCAGAGCAACGGCTGTTCCTCGACGACCATACATTCGAGCCACGATTCAGGTTGCTCGTCCGGCGGCTCGACTGGTGCTGGAAATCGCGCTTCCAGACCGAGGCGCTTGGTCTTACTCAGCTCCGAAGTCAGTCTTGATCGACTTTTGTGCTGTCTTTGCTTGTCTTTCTCGCCAATGACAGGGAGCGGTATCTGGGCGAAAGATCCATCGGAAAGACGTAAGGAGACACCTCGCATCTGAATTACACCAGGATTGGCCGCGATCCCGGTGACTCGGACGGTCTGGATCGAGCTGGCAGGCAAGGAGAGGGAAAGAGGAGAAGTAATAAAGGGCACGCCAGAAGTTCTGCAAGTCATAAGCGATGGAATCAGTTGAGAGGTCCCCTTACAACAGGGAGAGATCCTGAATGTCCAGGTCGAATGCAAACGGGTTCTGAAGGGTGACAAAGATGTCGACTTGCTCGTTCGCCACGAGCAGAGTCTGACAGATGTCAGCCTCTTTCGAACGCGGTAACCAATATCAACGTACCTTGCCAGCTTCGGCCGCTTTTGACCGCGGGTTGTACAAGAAAGGATCCTTCGTTCCGTTCTTAGCGATGATTTCGGTTCGGACGTGCTCCACCGGCATTCGATTTGCCGCCAAGCTACCTCGACCCCTCGTCAGCTCTGAGAACCCGTTCCCCCTCGCGAGGCTCACCTGCCGATCTCCATGCTCAAGGCGATCCTCCTAGGCAACCACCATCCCACTCCGGAAAACTCCATCCCCCTACGCCGGATCGTCGACAGAGCACGGGGAAACATCTTCGCCAGGTGCGCCTGACTGGAGCCGTTGAGGTACATGTGAAGGCTTCGAAGAGCGGAGGTACAGAATCTGATGATCGACCGGTGATCAGGTAACGCCTCGGCGACGGCGATCCCTTCTTTCATCATCTCTACCTGGAGTTCGGGCCAGCCAAAGCGTGGCGCGCTGGGTGCCTGGTCCGCAGGAGCTTGGGAAGGGAGGAGACCGATTCCCATGACCGAGCAAGCTCGCTCGAACAGCGCCATGACAGCGACATTGCCGTCCGTAGACTCTTTTCGACGAAAAGCCACCGCTTGGGATGCAGCTACTGCCGTGCCTAAGCCAAGCCCGACTGACGCCGCTTCAATTGCTGCTGACTCCTTCGTCTTACTTGGTCGAGTTGGGACGACCACTCCGCCGAGCCGACGATTCTCTTCCCTCCCTTCGACGATCATCACCCCGACTCGCTTCACCACTATTCGAGTGCAGTACGCCTCTTTCCGCGGAAGGTCCAGCCATCGTGCGAGCCAAGTCATCTCGACATATAGGTTGAGCTCTTCCGTCTTGGTCATTGCTCGATGATGAGGTCCAAGAGCCGGCTCAGCGTAGCCGAATACGCTATGTCGGGCAAGCTGAGACCGAGAAGATAATTGGGCAAGTGATCGCTGCCGACTTCTTCTAGCGCTTGCATGCCCTGCGTCCTCCACTGACAACGGAAGCGGAAAGGCACGGGGAAGAGAATGAGTCATGATCGCCGACAGAGCTCTCGAGCCCCATCCTCCCGCTGCCCAGACGAGAAAGACAAAGTGGCTGATCCGCAGGCACAACCCGGTATAAAGGTATGCGAGAAGCCCTTCGCCAGTCCCGACGGCGGCAGGGTTGGTGGACGATGGCTCGGGAAGACTGAAGGATCCAGACGCGGCTTGCGGCGATGGTGAGAGGATTTCAGGTGGGTACGGTAACGGAGCGCGAGAGAGGCAAGCGAGGGCAGACAAAAAGTGCGAGACGATCTCGGTGGGTGTAGGGGATGCTGGATAAGGTTTAAACATGTTCTGATCAGGTCAATAATGGTATCGCGCAGCTGCATTGTTCCCAGCTCACCGATCCATCTCGACCCTCCCAAGCGTCCCCAATGCAAGCAACCGCTCTTCCTTCTCGCAATACCGCTTCCCAGAGTACATCTCCGACCCCTCTACACCGTTCCACGCCGTCCTCAAAGCATCTGATCGCATCTCCGTACATCCCCGCAAGGAGGTACATGTCGCCAAGGAGCTTCAGCAGTCGACCTCCGGCTACACCCATGAGGGATGCCGAGGTGTACTTGGTTCTGGAAGTCTGAAGAGGTGGGAGAGTCGAGCCTGATGTGGTGGACGAGAGAGATGCGGCAGATGGACTGCGAGCGAAAGGGGATGAGAGGGCGGTCGATCGTCGGAATGGATTTGAAGATGAGGAAGTCGAGGATGATGGGCCTGCTGACGTTGTAGATGCGATAGTGGCGGTCTGCAACGGCGGAAGGGACGAAGGTCCTGCTGATGTAGGTCGTCCACCGGGGGTAAGTGCCCGTGTCAGGGAGATGCCCATTCCGTTGAGGGCATCGACGGAGTGCGAGTGATGCAGAGAGGACGAGGGTGTGCCACTGCCAGATCTTGAGGGAAAGTTAGTGTTGGAGGTGGAAGACGCGGATGGTAAGAGGTTGTCGACGCTGGGATGCGGCAGGGTCGATGTCAGTGACGGCAGGAGAGTTGACGAGAGGATTTTCAGTCCGGCAGGAGTTTCGAGAGCTGTTGCCTGTGATCAGGAACGAGGATTCATGAGCTGTCGCGATGTAGGAATGATAATTCTTCTCACCAGCTCTCCCAGTTCTACAAGCACGTCCCCCACGACCTCTCCCATCATCTTTCGTACCCATCCCTCGACTCCCTCCGTAGGAGCATATACCGTCTGTTTGTCCAGCATCTTCCCCTTCCCAGCATCTCCGGCCTGATCCTGCTGTTCACCTCGTCCATTCTTCGCGGGCGAAGGTTTGGGCGTGGAGGATGGTGTTTGTGACGGTACGAGCACCAGTCGTCTAACAAGCGGAAACGGGGAAGTTGGTGGAAAGAGGTTTTGCAAGGCATTATCAAATGTCTCGGTCGGTGAAGAAGGGGGTTGTACCGGTTCCTGAGTAGACGTCGATGCAATGGGTGCACTCGCTTGTCCAATGTCGCCCGTAACCTCCGCTTCCTCTTCGTCAACGCTGTAGCCCTCCACCGGCGAGAGTTCTCCTGGATCCACGGCTACGCCGATGACCACGAGTGGGAAGATTGTCATTCGCAGCAAGCTCAAGGGATAGAGATGCCGAGCTGGAGGGTGAGAAGGGTAGGAGAGATGCATGGTGGTGCTCGAGGGGGCTCTGGAGGCTGAAGTACCAGAGGACGTCGGGAAGAAGCGAGCGGAGGGTACATGACGTCGAGCATGAGTAGAGAATGAGGAAGCAGATGAGGACGACTCGGGAGATGGTCGTCGTAGCTCATCGCTTCGTATTGTCTGATGTCGCCTGATCAGGCTCGACCAGTGTTCGTACGTCGCTTCTGACAACAAGGGAGAAGAAGAGGAGGATAGCTTGAGCGGGATGACCAGGATTTGAAGCTTGGCGAGGGATGTTGGGTCGGAGAGCGAGGAGAGGGAGGTCGGGTTCGACATCTCGCCAGACAATCCAGTTGTCGAAGCGAGTCGGGAAACAGCTCAGGCGATTAAGCTCGCTCTACGTCCAGCTCGGGAAGAAGCACACCGGCAACTTAGCGCACCTCTTCGTAGAGCTCGTAGCTGCGTTGAAAAGGCCGTAGGGGCCTTGAAGAGAACTATTGACACACTAAGCTATTGAATTTGAGCGGGTCGGGACCTGGACATAGCTCAACGCGTGTCACCCTATTCATTCCCCTCAACTAAGATTTTGGTTTTTCTCCTCATTTCCTCGGTCAGAAATATGTTGTTATCCGACTCATCACCGTGGGACCCCGTTAGGCATGCCAAACAATCGGCGCTTGACGAAGAAGACTGTCAAAGGCAAAGAAGGTCTCCATCCAGGATCTCGAAAAGGTGAGCAATCTTCAACCGATCAAAGCTGTTCGAGCTTCCGGAGTTCGAATCAGAGACTGCTCTCTGACCTGTGTCAATCATGTAGCTGGCCAGCTCACCCGCGTCCACCTCCGAGCCTCGAAACTCGAGTCTCAAGTCAAACATCGCAGAGAAGCCGTCTCCTCCAAACGTGCGTTCCCCTTCCCCTACGAAGAACCACTCGACTGATCCATAGCTTTCAGTCCACCGTCCCCTATTCTTCCTCCACTCCCTAACCTCCCCCTCCCCCCTCTCCCTGCCCTCCCTCCGAGCCCTCATATCCGGTGTCTACCTCACCCGCCACGATCCCCGAATATCGGAGCTCGAGCGAGAACGACGGCCCGGTCGGCCCAAGAGCAGGGAACACCTTGAGCTGGAGGAGATGAGGCGGAGGGAAGTGGTGGAGTATGAGACTGGGTTTGGTACGTGCTTGTTCCTCTTAGCTGAGATATGTTGAGGAGTGATGGGTAGAGGTGCCGGACTTGACCCACACTCCGACTACCCGGCTTCTGTACTCCCTGTTGGAATCGGATACGGTCATGCAACCCTCGCATGTAGATCTTCTCCGTCAGATCCGGGTGTTTAAGGATTCGGAACAGGTGGTACTGTCCAAGTGGGGTCGGACAGAGATGATGGGGCTTGGCGGTGAAGAGGAAGATGAGGCAGTCGCAGGCGAGGATTGGACGGTACTTGAAGGTCAGAAGGAGGGGATGACTGTCGAAGCTTGAGATTGGTGGGGATGTTGAGGATACCTTGCAAAGTCATACCCCGCATGGCATCAAGCATGCTGCTCTCCACTACGGGAGTAGCGTGATTTTCAAGCAGGTACGAATGGCTGGCTTGACTAAGTCCGGTGGATGGACGCCGTATTGGCCTAGCTGTCATGTTCTTCGACGAGTTGAGAGAGGCGAAGTGCACTCTAGAGTAGTCTATAGTCAAATGCTCCCTTAAGAGCACCCCGCATGTCTCTTTCGTTTTTGCGAGCCATACCAGGCGACGCAATGAACGCTCCTTCCCTGCCAGTACTGCATCGACTCGCAAGGCATGGAGGTGCATATCAAGCTGCACCCGTGACATCCTCACTATGCCGTCCTGCCTGCCATCGGACCCGACGGCAGATCCTCCTCAACTCCCGTCCCAGCCTTCTTGGGAACCTCATAGAACCCATCTTTGCCCTTGACCTCCACGTGCTCGCACTGACACCTGTCTCTCTCAAGGACACCAGCTAGTGCCTACTATTCATCAGTATCACTACCTATGGTTAAATCGAGAGCGGACGATCTCGATGTGCCGGCCTAGGTGGTATTAGCTGGTTTTGACGAGAGTGGAGGAAACATACCGCATCCCCACCACGTTGCTTTGCCATCGTTTGGGCAGGTTGCCGGTTTGCACATCTTCAAGTTCTGCTGTAGGTCTGGTAGGATCGTGGGATGGAGGGAAGAACCGAGATTGAACGCTGAGACGCGGGAGTGAGGTAGCTTGGTCGGACTCGGGGACTCGGTGAATGAAGTTGCTTCCATCGGCACAAAGGAACGCTTCAGCTCGTGCCGACCGTCGAAAGAGGCAGAGCGCATTGCAGCTGGGAAAAAAAAACCCCATGCCATGACGGACCGTCTGGTCATAGTGAGATGATGAGATGGAGAAGAGGCGCATGGGGTCACTAGGGTATTCAAGATACGGGTATCGCAGTTCCACGTCTGCTACGTTCTCATTCACCCCTCAAAATTGAATGGCTCATCTCTCGCCTACTTCCCACAGAGTCCCGTTACTCTTGCTCCCCAGGAGTGAGCAGACCAGCTCCTTACTTGTCCTACTCGATATCCCCTCACCAACCTCCCGCATCCGCCCGACTATCGGCTGCCCTTCCTGCCTGCGTCTCCTGAGCTGGCGCACAGTAAGGCTGCCTCTCGCCCAACTGCCTGGCAATAGTTGCCGGTAGGGCATGTCCGCGGTCCATGTATGCGTTTAATCGCTCGGTGTACCTTCGCGGATGTTGAGGATCCGGTTGCCCTGGTGGGTAGGGGAAGTATGTCCGTAGGCGAGGGTCTTGCTGGGTTGAACTCAGACGCAGGATCTGGATATTGGGGACTCCGCGCAAGACGCGGGGGACTGAATGGGACTGGCACTGGCACTAGGTGACGTTCGGAGGAGGAATGGCGTCCGCGGTCGGAGTATCGCCTCGTTCCGGCGTTGTGCCTCGTTAGGCTTGTCGGTCTCTCCGATTGACTCGGAACAGCAGGAGGAGAGCTCTCATGACTAGAATGGCTGTGGTCATGTCCTCCGCTAGCAAGCGGTAGGAGTGATAAGGTGATGTTGCTGTCCGCCAGGCTGTCCGACTCCTTTAGCCCGTTCTCCAGTCGATATCGCCTCAGGTCATCGGGGTCGTAAATGATTTTCAGCACCCCATCCTCAAATCTCTGCCCCACGACCTTGGGCGACGACTTGCGCGTAGAGCGACTTCCCGCGTCGTAAGATGATGACGACTTCTCATTCGCGACATCGACCACCTCGGATCGAGTGGTCGTATCAGTAGCCACCGGCGGAGCGGACTTGTCCTGGCCTTGAGGTGGCATGACCATCGATGACTGTGAGGCGTCATACCTCTGGCTCGGGGTGTGAGGGGGGGTATGGGGCAAGTGGCCATGCGTCGGAATGGGATGACCATCGGCGGGAAGCGGAAACTTGTGATTGATCCCGAAGGACTGAAGAGCCTGCATAATGCCGTCAGCCATCATTCGGTGAGGTAGTTTTGGCTTACCGGCACGAAAGCTGGGTGCATGAAGCCTGCCGTCTGCGGCATGGGAAACGAGACCATTGGCTGATTCTCGCGTGCATTCGGCGCCAAGCCTGCGGAGGCAGTCGGTGTCCCGAGAGCGTACCAGATTGGCGATGAAAAGTACACGCCACCCGGCGGAAGCAGTGGTTGTGGTGGATGACATAAAGGGCTCGCCTCTGAAGGAGAAATGGGGCTTGGATCGGCCAAGAGAGCACTGCCCGCGTCTGACGGAGGATTGTACTGTGCCGCGAGGCTAGGGCTAATGGCGCGACCGAGATGATCCACGAACATCTCCCTTATCTGGGAGAGTGTGAGGACATTCTAGGTAAAAGGACTTTGACTCACCTGCACGTCGAGCGGCAATACCTTCCTCTCCTCAACTTTCATTGCCGATCCAAATGAAACTGAATTGTTCTGTCATAGCATAGGTCAGTACCGTCTCAAGGCTGGAGAATTGTACAGACCTCAGAGTGCATCGCACGCTGGGCAGCGTCCGGCGCTTGGTATAGGATCCGAGCGGTAGCATAAGTCGAAGATGCCGATTGCGGATTATACTCGATGTCGCACTGGGGCCTCAAGATCAGCATTCGCTTAGTAAAGACAAGATAGTTTACGATTCTTCCGTATCGCCTGAAACGCCGAAAGAGGGTCTCTTTGCTCTCGACGGTCTTGACAAGCCTGCCGACAAAGACCGCCGCCTGGTCGATGAATCGGGCCTCTCCGTCAGATGTGATCTCCTTCAATGCGCGGCCTTTGTAGATGGGCACAAGCGCCTTGTATAGGAAGGGATGATACGATGGGGCCATAATCGGCGATTCAGTCTGATGAGAAGGTATAACGTGGTTGGCGGCGGGAGTGGTCGACGTGAGGCCAATGAATAGGTCGGATCGATCCCGGATCCCTCTTTGTTCGGATGTGGCTGGGTCGGCGGGAGCTGCGGTCGCGTCGGCCCTGCGCCGGACAGACTTAGTCCTTGTCTGACTGATTGGTCTTCTTCGAGGAGCTTGCTCAAGATCTTCAAGCCATTGACCGGGGCGAGAGATGCGTCCTTCTGTAGACATTCCAAGACGTGTCATTCGCGAGAGATGCTGGTTTTCGTCATCCGGCTCCGAGGGACGGTCATATTGATAGTGCCCATCACCTTCGTTTGCCCACCGAGCCATTAGCCCTGGGACTTTGCCTAGCTCCTAGAACGCGGCTCAGTCAGCCATCATAATCCTGATGATGATCGAGATCTTACCTCCATCATATGACGGGCCTCAATGGGGCTGCCGATGGTGACCAGCCAGCCTTGATTCCTTGTGGTGGGCGGAAAGATGTCGCAGATCTCGCCAAAGTAGTCGCAAAGGCGAGGGACAATCTGCGTGGGTCAGTACCGCTAGGGGAGGCTGCGGATCGGGCGAGATCTGAAATGCAATCACTTCCTTCTCTGATACCCTTCTACCCAGCTCAATCTCCTCCAACAGTACAGGCTCTTGCTTTGTCTCAGCAATCGATCGATTACTCAAGGCGCGCGGATCTTGACCTGGACGGAGGATCCTTGCCCACCAAAGAAGCTTATGGTAGCGGGTGATGGCTGTAACAGCGTATACGCGAATCCTCTCCGGCATTTCATGGAGATCATGCGATCGGTATGCTTCTCGGTGACTCGGGTCGCCCTCGTTTCCAGATTGTTTTGGCCTTGGGGGAGAGGCGGAGGAAAGATCATCATACCGATGACCGGACAGGCGAACAAACACTGTGCGCGTTGTATTTTGTAGAGGCAATCGCTGTATGTCGATCGCGAAGGATGTTGCTGCTACTCGTGCAGCGGATCGGAATGAGCACAAGTTCTTATCGGGATCTTCGAAGCATCTGTCTATGCTTCTCTCATGCTGAATAGAATTTAGAAACCTGCGAGATGGAACATGCGGACTCTCACCTCAAACACGACGAAGGCTTCCTCGCACCTGTCGCCGTTCGCTTCAAAATCCGATCTGGCGAGACGATCAGCAGATGGTCGTATTCCGCCACTCTCGATGGTATCACTCACACGCAACGCACGCTTCCGTACCTCGAGAAGTGAGGTATCATAGCAGTCTTGACGTGGTCGAGGCATATCGGGAATTCGACCCTGTAGAGGGAACATCAGTACCGTGAAAGGCCGAAGTGGGAATGACTGACGAGACAAGGAGCCGCTTGCTCGCCCACCTCGGGCTGAACATCGGGTGTGGGTCCCGCTTCCACCATTGGCCTGGACCTCCAGGCCCTCTGCCAGTCCCAGGGCGATCCCCGTGGTACCGCTGCCCGCCTCGCCGACCCATTTCTGGCAGCTCCTCGCCACCGACGCTGACTTCGAGGACCGTGGGAGCTCGCGGACGGCGTTGAACCTGTTGACCAAGAGGAGACTGCGGGACATGTAGCTCGATGCCTGGCGGTTCGACCGCGGGCGGCAGGGCTGCCGACAGTGATTCATCGTCATCCGAATAGTATCCAATTGCGGCCTGGGGCACTGGGGCGGTGCTGTCAGGTCGCTCTTCGGCGACGGAGACCGGAGAGTTCGCTGCCTCTCGATTGTTATGCTCGATGGGAGGCGAGATCGGATGGACTGTATCAGCCCATTGCTGGAGTTGAGCTTGCTTCTCCGAGCCCGATTGCTGGGACTCGGTTGTCGCGGCCCATCCGCTGCCGGGCTCGGCGCCGTCGATTTGCTCCTGAAATTCGTGATCAGCAAGGAAGGTTTGATATGTCGATTGAGAGATTGTATTGATTCACCTCAGTGTCAAGGCTCTTCGCGCATGGCACGGGAAAGCTCTTCTCGTCCTTTGAGCATTCCTCGGTAACTGATGCGTTGGGTTGAAGCTGAGCTTCGGCTTCGGATGGAGTATCGACCTCGCGTTGCTGAGGCAGTCGGCGGCAGCTGGCCGTGCGTAGAAAAGAGACTAACCTCTTCAACGTATGGCTGAGGGCGATAAGTGGTTCGGCCTCGCTTCGACTGGACCTCGTCAGATGGATTCCACATCACACTTGAAGAACATACTCCGTCTCTCGCCGTATGAGTTCTGACGGTGTTGTCGCTTTGCGCCAAAGGCGGAACTTTGCCCGACACCCACCCGCCATCGTCCTCGTCCTCTACGCAAGCGAAGAAATGATTGCTTGCCATGACATGAGAAGCCGGAGCAGGCCCCCAGCTCCCTTGGCGGTGTGGAATGGGATCAGTATGAACGCCGTAAAGCGAAGAAGTGCTGCGAGGGTACTTGGGATACGGGGCCTGATGGAGTGAGCCCGGATAGCGGGGTAGAGGGTGAGTCTGGGGAGGACCTTCCGGCCAGCCGGATTCCCAGTCACTCATGACGAGAGTATGAGGTGTCGAGCGGAAGATGTCAAGGAGGATACCACAGCGCAGAAACGACTTTGTGAATGTCAGTCAGTCTCTGATAGATATCAGAGCTAAAGAAGGTGAAGGTGGAGAAGAACAAAGAAAAGGAAAAGAAGAAGAGCGGAAGAATGCGCGACCCCAGACCCAGGCCCCCGATCCGCTGGCGCAGAATGTCTCATCGCTCCACGAGTTAGCGCACGATAGCCTGCGAAAGGAGGTTAAAAAAGAAGCGATCCGAGCGCAAAGGATGTCTCGCATCAGGTCCAGGGTTTGATGACCGACCCCGAGTCCTGAGGTCAAAGGAGGTTTGCGCGCCGCACGGATGATTGGGGGTGAAAGATTGTTATCTTGTAGAACGAGCTGCATTTCAATCAATCCATCGGATCAGCAAGCGACCGGGAGGGAGCATGGAGCTTGTCAGCAGGTCTTCCGGGTCCCGCAAACGCTCCCGGTGGCCAAGCTCACACCAAGGAGGCCGACGCTAGCGGCATGTTCGAATCACCAAGACACCGTGGCTGGTTGTCGATTGCTTCGCGGGGCGATCAAGCTCAATCACGGATTCTTATCGCATTCACCGGAGCCAAATATCAGGCACAGCTTGACGTCACCTCAGACTCTTTCACTTCAATCTCGTCTCGAAGTGTCTCTCCTGTGCAGAGCTGCTGGACCCGCTCGACATGCCCAAGCTGACGCAAGCGAACGATTGGTAGACATGCATGGGACTCTTATTCTGATTAATCCTTTTGATCGTTTGACAAGCTTCCTATGCCCCTCGATTCGTCTGCCAACGCTCCTCAACCCGATGCTAGCGGCACCTTGTTTACGCCACCATCCTCCACCCGGCGAACCCTGCCAGACCGACCAGTGAGACCCATTTGCCCACACTCAGAACTTGCGCCCTCCTCTTCTCCATCATCGCACTCTGTCGACCAGCTCGCTCGATCGCCTGGATCTCGTGGTGGGAGAGCTTGAGGTCGCCGGCGGCTAGCATGCCTTTGAGGCGCTCTTTGTTGGAGGACTTGGTGACGGAGACAGCGCTGCAGACGGGTAGTATCCCGTGACAGAAAAACACCATATCGAAAAGACGAATTCACGAGTTTAGGGTAAGAGGATAGCGAGACGATGAAGCGGTTTCGAGGGAGATTGAGAGGACTTCATCAGTGCTCTGTTCATGATATATAAAGTAGTATTCCTGCTCACCCCTTAGTCTTAACCCAAGCCAACATCACCTGCTCCGGATTGCACCCCTTCTTCGCCGCGATCTGCTCCACGACCTTGACAATCGGGCCCGGTCGGTCCTCCCTCAGCGGTCGGAGCGGTGAGTACCCCTCGGCGACGATGTTCTTCTCCGCCATGAACTCGAGTAGCGGAGCGGTCTTCTCGTAGACGTTTGGGTTTAGGAGGATCTGGTTGACCGCGGGGGGGATGATGCAACTGTCGAGCACTTCTTGCAGGTCTGAGATGGAGAAGCTGCGCGGCGAGGGCAAGCGGCAGGGGGGGGGGGGGGGGGGGGGGAAGGAGGGAGAATTGGAT
>JAABUY010000281.1_pt1 | contig 97510 bp, 134 predicted proteins | sample 5560271 | NCBI WGS metagenome assembly JAABUY01 (sample SAMN10711886, study PRJNA513374) | rock metagenome | isolation source: Antarctica rocks | place: Antarctica: Victoria Land, University Valley | reverse complement strand
GAGAAGGACCACGGACCTCCTCGTAGGCGCTCCAGCTGCGCTTCGAGCATCTTGATCCGCTCGTTTGCAACTTCGAGCTGGGCGGTGATCCGTCCTTTCACCTGCTCCTGCTCGCTTCCCTCGGATCCACCGGCTCGCTTCTCGATGACCTGTTGAAAAAGTAGCAAGATGAGCATCTATCAGTGTCACAGGGGCATGAAAACCCACGTCGAGCATCTTCTCAGCGCCATACTGCACTCGGCGCTCAATAGCGAGCTTGTTGATCACGCTATCCACCTGTTCGAGATCAGCAAAGCCTCGTATCACCCAATGCGACGCTGAACAATCCAATAATAGGTCCACTACTCAAGACAACAAGAAGAGAAAGCTAGGCAGATAGCTGAAGACCCACCGTCTCCCCCTCATCTTCCTGCCTTGCGACCTCATCGTCCAATCCCAATCCGGGTACTCCAGAACAATTATACGACCTCGAGCTGCTCCCCAGAAGCTGGATGGATGGATGGGCCGGGGAGATACGAGCTGAGTAGGCCATCATGTCTTCCTGCCATGTGGAGAAGGGTTTAGTGCCGTGTTGACGCCGCGAAGAGCGATGGTGGGGAGGTGAGCATGGAACTCGTCCTCGTCGCTGAAGAGTCGGAGGAGAGGACTTTCAGGTGCGACGAGTCAGAAGGGGGATTCTCTCATCAGGGTCTGGTCCGAGATCGCTGGGTCCAGGTAGGAGCTGGAGGAGCTGGACGTTGGGTTGTCTTGGGATGAGATGGAAGATGTCCAAATACCGTACATTCCTCAGACACCGGATTCTCATTCCGGTGAACCGCCGGAAGCAAATCACACACTTCGACGCCTTTGATTTGTGTCTTGCTGATCAAAAATGCGCAAGCAGGCAGGCATATGCATGGCTAAGCAACTACATGTGCAGGTTCATAAAGGGTTGCTGGTATCACATGGAAGATTGACAGATGAGGGTAAAAACGCTATCGTAAAATCCGGTAGAGGGGACATAATGGATGTTTTGCAAAGTAAGATGTGTAAGCAAGATGCAAGTGGGGTGGGTGGGTTGCGCCCGGCGCACAGCGAAAGGGGGGATTCCGGATGATACACATGATGGTGCATGAGATGTTCAAGCCGTTTCTACTCTCCGCGTGTCTGGTCTCCTCCGGGTCGTGGATCTGGGTTTGAATGCAGGTGGGTTGAATGGTACTTAACATGCTGGTGGTGCTGGGCCGATGAAGAGATGCCGAGGTGGTAATGGCGGCGCTGGTCGGATTGGGGGAGTGCGGTGTCGTCTGGGAGGTTCGGGCGACGAGGATGGAGGGGAAGACGCGTCGCAGCCTAGTGACTTAAACGCCGCATCGTCCGATTCGGCAGTGCGAGCTCGCCGACGGAAGGAAGCGCGTGGAGAACAGGTCGAGCATGAGCGAAAGCGTTTGGTAATCCCACCATCGCGGCATTGGGCTTGCCATTGTACCCGACCTCCTTCGCACCGACCGACGCAAACATCCCGGGAGCGATGTTCTCTTTGCTGGCGAGGCTGAAAGGGTCGACTTGGGAATGGACAGGAGTGATGGGGGTGAGGGGAGATTCATCGCCAGCGTCAGACGAGGAGCTCGATAAGGATCCACCGCTCGGACTGGCCGACATCCATGATCCTCGCTTGTTCGGCCACGATCCCGAAGGTCCGAGACCAGGAGTGGGGATGCCGGCTGAAACGGGTGTGGCTGGGGTCTCAGGGTCGTAAACGAATCTTCGGCCAGACAGATACCACTCGCGGCATATTGTCGAGGCTCGTCCGTAGTAGGTAGGCGCATACTTGCGGATGACAATCTCGGAAACGCTCTCCAGCTTCTCGGCAAAGTGTGTGTCGATGGCGAGGGCGATGCGGACAGCGACATTCTCGATGCGCGCGACAGGCCTGCGAGGCTTGCCGCACATGAAGCGAGCGAGCATAAGAGTGCCGGAGGCGATGAGTGATGACTGGATCCCGACAAACTCCCGGTGGAACAGGGTGATCTCCATGAGGAATCGAGCGATATGTTGGACCTTCGCGTCCTCTTTTGCCACTCCCGAGGTGTTTAATCTCAACCATGCCTCGGCGGTGGGATGTCCGATACACCAGCCGATGGTAGACAGGACATGTCCCTCCATCTGGATGAACGCCGACTCGTCGTATGCCTTGCAGCACATGTCGGCCAACTCCCGCACCAATGGCACCTTGTCCTTTCCATCCTCGAACTTCGCGGCGATCCACAATGAAGCGCAACCGACCAGTTGGTAGTGCTTCTTGTAGACGACGCGTTTCGAGACGTATCTGTCTACGATGTTCATGGCGAGGTAGAGGACTTCGGGGCGGAGGCGGAATTGTTGGTGGACCTCGACGAGGAAGTCGATGAGGTATGGTCGCATGAACCATTGCAACTCAGGTTGCATGTCCATGAGGTCGGCAGAGGCGAGGGATTGGTTCTGCGACGCGTCAATGGGAATTCCAGTGAAACACGCGGTTACTCACGTCCATGAAATGCATGAACACCTGGATATCTTCTCTATAGTCATCCTCATGGAACGGGCTGTCCTCTGTCCGGCGTGTGGAGATGCTCATGGTGGCTGCGGGTTTGGTCTTTGACAACAGGGTAGTGGGAGCTGCGGGCGAGACGGAGCGCTTCTTTGACCAACCGTAGATGGATGAACGTGTGGGCTTGGCGGCGGCAGCAGGGGGCATGTTATGTTGGAGTGGGATGGAAGGAGTGTGGGGATTGAGCTGCTGATTGATACTAGACGAAAGCGAAGGAGGAACTCGAGACCTGCTCGGTAGGAAGGTTGACGATGATGAGGAATGAGAAGCGGTGCAGGCGGAGTGTGGTAAGCGACGTCGGACGATCAGGGCGGCGATGAGGGCACGGATTCCAGTGAAGTGACGATGGATTCGATTCGTGGCCGTCCGGGTCGTGCGGGTCGATAATGTGGTCAGTCGGGCGTGAGTAAATTGGTCGATATCGCAATAATCGATTGATCTGCGGGGCGCGTGAATCGTCGTTGTCGTCAGGTGCCGCGTTGAGATGGGTGACAATGCGCAGGGGGGGAGCGGATGATCGAGAAATAAAGTCGTGAGCCCGCGTTTCGTCTTGGATCCAAGTTCGAAGGGATTGGAAGAGAGAGACCGGAAGAAACGAGGAAGGGGATAAAGGGTCGTCGAGACCGTTCCGTATCAAGCAATAGACCCCACCGAAGTCGTCAAGCCTGTCGTCATATGTTGGGCATCGAATGAACAAGAGGTGGGAAACTGGAATCTTCCTAGCTCGATCTTTGAACCCAGAGCATAGAAAAGCACTGGTGCCGTAGGCAAGGGAGGGTGATACGCCAAAGGTTTAATGGCCGACCGCACACACCACGACTGCAAAGGCGAGTCGTGCGTCACGCCCCCCTTCCCTTGGGGGGACCCTTTGCTATGAGCTGGGTTTAGAGGATTTCAGGCAAACCATCAACCTTCAGGGAGACAAAAACCCCTTAGTACCATGCCGTTGCACTGTCACGCCAGCGTGACTCATGGCTGCACAGACGCGACCGGCTTTCCGGTTGATTATCTCCCAATCTCCCCTGGCGCTCGCCCGCAGGAACCTCCCGACAGACCGGGACCTATCCGGTGCCCCTCCCGGAACACACAACGAGCCGGAGGAAGATTTAAGCGTGCCAACTCACCCTAGGGCTCTCGTTCCGATCGTATCGCTCTCGAAATCTGGCCAGGAACCTATCTAGCGCGACCGATCAGCCGAGCCTTTCCAATCGGCTATAGTCCAAAGGTAGACGATGATTGTAGGCACTCATTAGCCTCGGGACATCATAGTTGCTGCCGAAGACATGGCGACAGCCGCCACTGAAAGCATGCTGCAAAGCCCCACCACGCGCTCTAAGGTTTCGACCTTCCGGCCGAGACACGGCATACCACGGAGGAGCATTAAGGGTCATGCCGATCATCCAGGGCCGCGAAACAGAGAAGACGGCCCAAACTCTAGGCTGGACGGAGTCTAAAAGGTGATAGAAGGCCGTTGGGTTGGCTTGCCCCGAGACGCTAGTAACGGCAGATCTTCAACCAACGGCGCCGTACAGGGCCAGGCCGTCGTAATTTCCCAAATCAGAGTCGGAATTTCGGTCGAAGAAAGCCGGAATGCAACGACACCGAACTTGGGACTCACATTATGCAGTCAAGGGATATGGGATTTCGACAATCGTATTCGTGATTCGTATATATCGGTCTCGAATTCGGCAAAAGATCTGTATCGTGGATCAGCTACGGAAGACGATTGCAGCTGACGGTGACGGATGAGTGGTAACAGAGGGCGTACCTCGACAGCACTGCTCCTGTCTCCACTATCCACACTGACCAGATCTTTACCCGGTGACAGAGATTCGCTCGACTGCTCGAGGAAAACCAGGATCAGCAGCCGATCCCGTTAATATGGCGATCAACAAGCGCAGAGTCAAGATACGCGGAAGCGGCAAGGAGTGAGGAGCGAGCTAGGTCTGCCAACGTGAAGATCAAGAGAATGGAGAGGAAGAGAAGAGAAGGCTTCATGGTCGGAAGGCGAGCGGATAGAGCTACTCACGATTGCGCTCCACTGTGCCTGCATTCGGACCGCGATGAAACACACACCCCTAAGCGGCTGTTCGCTAATCACGCGTGTCTGTCCACTCCTATCCCGGCCGTTATTACGGCACGACAGTCGAGGCTGCAAGAAGTTGCAGGAGGATTGTCGCTGTGGGGAACAGGCCGAAGAAGGGAAGCGGGGGTTTGGACCGGATACCTTCTCGAGTCCCTGTGTGCGGTTGTGTGGGTGAGGAAGACGTGGAAATCTCCGTCGATTGAACGGTGAACGGAGTTGAGCGGAAGAGGAAGCCGCTGTGTCGAGGAAGGGATGTCAGAGTATGGGTATGGACGACGGGAAGCCGAGGATTTTGGGAACGAGTGGGATTTGAGGAAGATGAAACGCTGATATGCTCTAATCGTCTAAATTTCGTCTAGATCTATCGGCCAAGTCCCAATGCCAGTCAGGTCGCGACTGCTCTCGTCAGCTTTATCCAAGAGCGAGAAGGGAAGAAGACCAGTCGAAGAAGGTCTGAAGGGTCAAGGGAAAAGTCGAGGCACAGACTCAAGTGTAGCCTCGCAATGTCCCTCAAAGGACCGCCCCGTTCCTCCACTGATGACCGAACCACCCAGGATTCGAGGGAGGTTGAACGATGACGATCATTCCCGGGAATGGTGACGCTCCAAATTTTGCTCGAATACTGGGAAATGCGGCGTGGTGATGGAGCGTGACTTTGACCCTGACGAGGGATGGTTGAGGGAAGGAGTCGGTGCGTAAGGAACGAAGTGGTCGGATGGACAATAATTGGCCGCTGACGTGTTGCAGCGGGTGACTCGCTCGGATACTAATGAGGATGGTGCTCATTGAGTCCTTGACATACTTCATCTAGCGGATGGGAAGGTAGATAAGACGTCCGCTGCTCGCTGTTGGAGACTGGGTATGAGGTCCGAAGATCATCCCCAGCACATATCAAACACGTGGGGAAGGTCTGATGGGGAAAGAGGAGGCGTTTCAGATTTGGTCGTCTTCGATTCGCATGAATTCCTTGCATCAAATCTTCAATGCTCGTCGGAATCAGCCGGATGGTCAAACAGAATCAAGATTCGGACCACATGATCTGTAACGGAGATAGGAGCACTGGGGGCATCAAATGAGGGAAATAAAGGGTCTTTGACATGGTAAAGATTTGTCCTCGACAAGATGAGGACTTGTCATGAGGACACCTCGAAAACCTGGACGAAAGGTTTCTTTGTAATATTATTCGGGTCAAATTCCAGCTATCTTTGCAGGCACCATCAAAGATTGTCGCAAAATTGTTCTTCTCCGGCAAGTAGCCGTCTCGCCGGAGTGTCATCTCGTGTTATAGGCTGTTTACTTCAATGGAGACGGACGAGGAATCGTTTAAGCGGTTACACGCGAAGATGCCACAGCCTTGACCGCCAAGGAGACTGACTGCTCAGGGCCGTCAGCGGTATTGAGGGGAGATCCTATATTTCGGACCAGATTCCGATGTCACTTACACATCAATACTCTACCCTGGCCTACAAAGTCAAACTAAGGAGCTCCAACGGATCTTCAATCGAACCTCGACCCCGAGCCCGACCCCGACGTCGACGTCCGTTCCCATCCCTAGATTCGTGGCATTACATTACGTTCTCGTCAAGCCTTTTTTAGTAGTACTTCAAGCGTCGTTTATGGGCCGGAGTGACTTGTCTACAGCAAAATGGGATGCACGATGGAGATGCGACTCTTGGTGAGATGTCATCGGATGCAATCCACCCATGGTTCTGGGACAGGGGACAGGGGACAGGGAAACAGGACAGGAGACAGGGCGGTTCCAAAATCACCGTGAGGCGCTAGTCTGGTCACGCTGCCGTACCCCCTCGATCCTTGACCCAAAAGCTCCGAACGGGTCGAGTGGACTACCAGTACCTGCCCATCGACCTGATCTATACACAACTTCAAAGCATATCACATACTGGTACCCATACCAAGTGGTCAGCGAGGACCTCGTTTCAGAGTGCGCCACTCGTGTCATCCGTTACCTCCCCTTCTCTTTGAGTCCCTCTTGGTACTGAGCTACCGAAAGCTCGTGCGGACAAGAGGCACATGTTGTGTCGCCTGGGGTGGGTATCGGTAAGCATCCTATTCGGCTCCTTCCCGGAAACCAAGTCCGAGAGAGAGTGGGGATGGACGGAAAATAACTTCTTCCGCCAAGACTCTATGAAATGAAATGCATGTACCGTCTACAAAAAATGTATTCCATCTACGCAAACCATGAAGACCATCAGGAGAATCCCTCACGTCGCTCCGACGCTCTTCACCGCCGCCCTAGCCTCCCCCGCCACGCCCAAACACCTGACCCACTCAATCGCCTCCATCACCTCCTTCCCCGGTTTCTCCCCAATCTCCCCTACCATAGCTGACAACACCCTCTCCACTTCCGGCCGAAGAGCAAGCGCAACTCTACGTTCCCACTCTTCCGCCGCTCCGAAGCCGGACAAAACTTGCCGCTCGAATTCCGCACTGGTATACCCGAATAGCTCGGCAGGAGTCTTGAGTCTCTCTTGAGGTAGTGACGCGTTGGCTCGTCGGAGGAGCATGGTAAAGAGCGTGACCGCTGGCATGTCTTCGAGTGCGTCGTCCAGAGCTTCTTCCGAGATGTCATCGATATCGTCGCGTAGCCGGCGCATGGCGGAAAGGAGGCGAGCAGAGGCGTTCGGGAAGTTTATAGCGATCGAGACGATACGGAATGATTCCAGTGCTTCGAGAGCTTCGTGGAGTGCTTCCCGAGCGAGATGCTCGGTGGACTTTGGGTCAATCGGCGCGGTTGTAGAGGGCGGTGGAACGAGGTTGTTGACCAGCCGCTTGACGAGTGATTCGAAGGAGAAAAGGTAGTGTGTCATCGGGTCATAGCGGTTTATTGATCGAGGTGGAGAAGGGGCCCGGGATTGGGCGCGAGATGGGAGCATGGTCGTGAACTTCGCTGTGACCCCGCTGAGAGCTGGGGATGCAACAACGGCTGGAGCCGCTTCTGATTCCTTGCCGATGTCACGGAGCGCCTTGGAAACACTGCCCGGGCTTGGGGGGCGGGGATCCGTGGCCCCTTGATCCTTCTCGGATACGACGCACATCCCCTTCCAAACAACAGCAACCACGACGCCGGTAACCCATCCCTCGCCGTCATCCTGGCACGGTCCAGCAACGATCTCGAGGACTTTGCGGCTCATGTCGACACGACTTGCGAAGTGCTGCAGGGTCACAGGGATCGCAAGCTGACGAGAGGTACCTCCCTGAGATGGCTCCTTTGAAAGGCGCGATAGAGGCTGATTCGAGTGCTCCCGGGCGACGGGGATATTCGAGGCGGGCGCAGGAACAGTGGCGAGGCCGATGATCTTGCCGCCAGATGGCGATGTGCCTTCGGTCCGCGCAAGGCTGCCGATCAAATCGCGCTTGAGTCCGCCCAGAAGTGGCTGAATGACCTTGCCGACGATGAGGTCCAACTTGTCCATGACAGGACGGAGCGTCTCTTGCACAAATCGCGGCCAGGTGCCTGTCTCGATCATCTCCTCCAGCACCTCGCAGCTCTCCCAAGCGGCATGACCGATTGAGAGCGCGAAATACTGGACCGGACTGAGCGGATGCGCATGTGTCGACGTGGAGACGAGGTTGAGAGGTAGACCAAAGGCTGGATCGGTGAGGGCGGGAAAAAGAAGGGATTCGAGGCGGGTGATGTAAATCGAGAGGGAGCGAACGGCAGTGCGAAGGACGGCGCGGATTAGGTAGGCGTCAGAGGGAGGAAAAGGAAGCTCTCTGCGGGCAATCAGCTCATGTCGAGGTGCGATGCGTGTCACGTACCTGACAACAGCCTCGCCGACGCCCCAACCTGCACCTTTCTTGAAGCCCTTCTTCGCTTTGAAATCCACTCCCGCAGATGCCTTGTTGACTGTCTCGTTGAATCGCGACCCCAGCACATCCATGTATCCACCACCTTGCGGCACGACATTCTCGGGGCCTGGCGTAGGGAGAGGAGTCTGGGCCATCCTGGGCGTAGCAGGACGACTATCAGGTGGCGAGGGACCCTTCTTACTGCCAAGCGGTTGAGAATGGGTGATGACTGCCCCGTTACCGTTGGCAGGGGTTCCAGAAAGCTGTAGCGATGAGACTTTATCGGCTACTTGACGACTGAGAGAGCGAGAGCGAGGCTTTGGGTCTAGGGCGATGAGAGGGGGTTGCGTTGTGGTGCCGGGAACGCTTGCGGTCGTGACTTGGGTGGACGCGGGAGCCGGAGAGGATGGGCGGGAGGGGCGGTTGAGGATCGGAAGGGTGCGAAGCGTGTTCATCGTTACTTGCGGTTGGGATGGTGAGTACTGGCGAATGCTGAACTGAATTATCCCATCCGAATAATGGTGATGATCTGAATAGACAGATGGCGAGCGGGACCAGTCTATAGTGGCTATCGACAGCGGAAGTCAAGTTATGGGGGCTTCTCTCCGCTGTCGATGAGGAATAGGATCAGGGGTGGAAGTCGGAGGAGGCGGGAGGCGGTCGTAAGGCTGTGAAGGGGAAGACAGGAAGCAAGGTGAGACCCGGTCGAAGTCAAGGCGATGAGCGGGTGAAGGGAAGTCGACGGTGGCAATACATCGCGAGCCAAAGGGAACGATACAACGTCAGCACGGGCTGCCAACGAATGCTCTGACACGTCGCAGGGCTACGGGCTATGGAGGAAGGCGATGTAGTGATTGACTCACCTGCCAGGGTCCCCCTTCAATGGGTAAGCGTAATAGCCACTACAAGGAAGCTTGGACTTCTTCATTGACGTAGGTAAAGCTGATCTTTCAGGTGTTGAGGCTGTAAAATATACAACGCAGCACGAGTCGACAGATGAAATGTCGTTGATATAGCGAGACAAGGGATGAAAAGAAGACAGAGAAAGGGGTGGAGACGGTTTTAGACTGAAGAAAACGGGGGCAAACGCCGATAAAGGTTGTTTGTGGCTAGTCGCGCAGGAGAGGCGCGATTTTTACATTGCGTTAAATCTGGTTGGTCAACCTGGAGAGAGCGATTTTCGACACTGTCTGACGAAGCTCAGGCATTCCCGTGAATCCAGTATCTTGACGCCAGTATTCGGCCAAGTCGATGCATGAAGCATTATGGCTCGTATCGATAGAGCGACCAAAATTGGTGTCAATCATCATTCAGTGTTTCATCTGAGAGACGCCACGTTTCTGGGTAGCCGAAGCCATTCCTCTCACGTCAGCTTTGTAAGAGACTTGAGATAGGTCACTAGCTTCATCAGCAGCTATGCTCACTCAGCCCGTCAAGCTTGCTCTCAACCGTGCCTCAGCCTCGCATACCTCCTCGTCCTCCTTGGTCGCGAGGCGAGCGGTGTCTGCGTGGGCAAATGTTCCAGCTGGGTGGGTGTTCCATTCGGGCTGGACACCTCCCGAAGTCTCTGGCCAAGCGAGCTATATAAGCTCGAAAAACTCGTTGCTCCTCTCTTTGGAGGAGACTCGCCAGCTTTGTCGGGATTGTGCTGACGCTGTTACTTGATGCGATATAGACCGCCTGATCCGATTCTCGGTATGTCCCCTACCTTTCACCCCTCCGAAGGTGTCGGGGACTGACCTGATTTCAATTCTAGGTGTGACCGAGCAATGGAAGGCGGACAGCTCACCGAAGAAGATCAACCTCGGTGTCGGTGCGTCATGGTCTTCCACCAAGCCATTCAACCTGACCGCAGCTTGATCGACCCGTTGGCGTCATGATGAATAGGCGCTTACGTGAGCACAGCTCGTCACTCCTTGAACGCCGGCTGATCTACCATCGGCTCGTAGCGTGATGGTAATGGAAAGCCCTACGTCCTCCCTTCCGTCGCGAAAGCCGAGAAGATGCTGTTCGAGGCCAAAGGGGACAAGGAGTACTTACCGATAACGGTTTGTGACATCTTCGCTTCGAGTCGAGCCACCTGTGCTGTTCTCGAAATCTCTGAGCATGGCCTGTTGGTGACAGAAGCTGACCGAGTCGCCTTGCAGGGTCTTGGAACATTCACCAAGCTCGCAGCGGAACTAGCGTATGGAAAGGACTCGAAACCTATCGTCGAGAACCGCGTGATTACCCTTGTGCCTACAGACTCCACCTCTGATTTTACGCCAGCTCGCCATCACGCAATCCATCTCTGGGACTGGCGCCCTTCGCATCGGCACCGCCTTCCTCGCTCGCTTCTACCCGAACGCAAAGACGATTTACTTACCTTCGCCGACATGGGGGAATCATATCCCGGTTTCAAAGGATGCGGGACTAGAGGTGAAGCAGTACAAGTGAGTGGGAAAACCCATGGTTTGGGAGGGGAAGTCATTGATAGCTTGTGATTAGGTACTTTGACAAGGGAACGGTGGGATTGGACTTCGACGGGATGAAGGCGGACATCAAGGTCGGTATCTCTTTTCCTCCTAGAATTGATCGCTGACTCTCGCGCGCCAACGCCATAGGCTGCTCCAGAGGGTTCAATTGTAAGCATTCCGCACTTCGAGCGATCCCAGAGCTAACCGTTGTCACCTGTAGATCCTCCTTCACGCCTGCGCACACGTCAGTATCGCCTCTATGGCGACCGCTTCCAGCTGATATCCCTTAGAACCCCACCGGCATTGACCCCACAGAAGCGCAATGGGAAGAGCTCAGCCAGATCATGAACGAGAAGAAGCACTTCCCGTTCTTCGACATGGTCAGTATCGCTATCCCTAAGTTGCAGGTCGTTTCAATAACCGCTGATTCTTCATTCATTGAATAATAGGCATACCAAGGCTTTGCTTCTGGTGATATTATAAAGGACGCCTTTCCTGTCCGATACTTTGTCGAGCAGGGACACCAGATCCTGCTCTGCCAATCGTTCGCCAAGGTGCGCTAAGGACACAGATTCTTTCGGAATCACGCGCTAACATGAGACGGTAGAACCTTGGACTGTATGGCGAACGAGTCGGGGCGATTTCATTTGTCTGCGCCGACAAGGAGGAGAAAGCACGGGTCGACTCGCAGCTGAAAATCATCATCCGGCCACTATACTCAAACCCCCCTATCCAGTGAGTCTCTTCTCGCCGCGATTTGGTCTTTTGCTGACGTGTGCTTCTCAGCGGTGCGCGGCTTGTCAGCGCGATCCTTGGATCACCTGAGCTATACGAGGAGTGGTAAGCTCTCCTCATTCAGCCTTTTAAGGAAGGAGTCAGCTGATGTCGAACGTAGGCTGGTCGAGGTCAAAGGCATGGCAGACCGGATCATCTTCATGCGAGACAGATTGTACCAGAAGCTCGTCGACCTGAAGACACCCGGCGAGTGGGGACACATCAAGTCACAGATCGGTGAGTTCCGGGTTATGAGGGGAACGTCGAGACTGACGCTCGGACCAGGCATGTTCAGCTTCACCGGGCTCAAAGCGGAGCAGGTTGACGCACTCGCCCAAAAAGCGCACATCTACCTGACTCGAGACGGGCGAATCTCGATGGCGGGTTTGAACGAGAGCAATGTCGACGTAAGTCTGGCTGTGCTTCATGCCGCGATAAGAACGCTGACAGATCATCTAGTACTTTGCGGAAAGTGTGAGCAAGGCTGTGAAAGGCGAGCTTTGAGTAGACGGTCATAGAAGATGCATGTGCTTCAGCCTATGATGTATGCATTGTGCCCGAATCCCTTAGCGCTCTGGAAGAGAAGTTGAGGGAAAGGAAGTATTAGCGGCGGGATTCCGCGAAACTGCTTCCGTCTCCACCGGCATACAGACATCCTTTCCCATTCCCACCTGCATCAGTATTGCGTCCCTCGACAAACACCACTCTCCTCGGCACGATGTCATTCCCACCCGGTCCCTCATCAAATCGACAAGACCTAATGCAAAACGCGATCCTCTTCCTAAATGACCCAAAAGTCCAATCATCCACCCTAACATCCCGAATCACCTTCCTAGAATCCAAAGGCCTGAACGAGCACGAGATCCAGGAGGCACTTCGACAAGCTTCGTCGGCTCAGACTTCGTCATTCGAGCCGTCGTCAGCACCGCCTCCGCCGCCTGGTGTGCCGAGTCATGGGCGGTCGGCGTATGGGTATGGGCAGGTACAGGGCTTGAGGCCTGAGCCGCCAAAACGGGATTGGCGGGATCTTTTCGTGAGTCCCCCTCTCACTCCACCTCTCGACTCCTTGGATTCAGATGGAGCTAATGAAGCAGATCATGGCGGTCGTCTCTGGAGGTGTGATGTATGGCCTCACCGCACTCGCCCGAGTACACTCCCCAGCCCCATCACCCTGATCCCACTAATCACGGTGGTATAGAAATATCTCCTGCCCCACCTCCAACCCCCCTCCAGCACATCATTCCAGTCAACCTCCGCCTCCCTAACCGCGCAATATGACGAAGCCGCCCGTCTCCTCTACGAACTTCAAGAACAAACTACGCAACTGTCCGAGACGATCGAGGGGGATAGAGAACGGGTGAATGGGGTCGTGGGGGAGGTCGAGGAGGCGGTCAAAGGGGTGAAGGACGGAGAGGAGAGATGGAGGGATGAGCTGAGGGAGATTAGGGGGGAGGTCGAGAGTGTTAGGGAACTTGTGCCGAGGGTGAGTCGGTTCTTCTTCCTCGTGCGCGCTGGGGAGGGAGGGGTGGGAGGTGGGGATGACGGGGGCGGCAACCCCGGCACCCACCCTCTGGACCTCTGCCGTCCAAATGGGCCTCCCCGTTTCGAGCGGCAGTCTTCTTGTCGAGCAGTCTCGTTGGTGTGCATTTATTGACTTTATCAGATGATCGAGAATCATGCAGCCACCCAATCATCTTCCCTAGCAGACCTCCAATCCGAACTCCGATCCCTGAAAACACTCCTCCAATCCCGACAAGCCAGTGCGAGTGCTGGACCTAACGGAAATGGGATTGGGAATGGGAGTTCGGCGTCGGCAGCGGCGGATAAGTTGTTGGCTCCGAGGGCGGGGAAGGGGATCCCCGCGTGGCAGATGGCGCCGACGAGCGGGAGTCCCGGTGGGTCGAGCGCGAATAGCTTGGCGGGGAGTGGGACTTTGGAGAAGGATAAGGAGGAGGAGGCGGGGGAGGTCGGGGAGGTCAAGGAGGATGGAGTTTCATCATACACAGATCCTTCATGAAGGGGGATCGGTGGCTCATTACAGGGGATTGATGTAGGAGGATGTTCGGGCAGGTGGAAGGAGATGATCATTTTGATGCGACTCGGAGTTCGGCAGCTCATGACTCGTGACTAGGGAAGTCCGGCCGAATGCGTCAGGAGCAGCGCAGGCAGTCAATCCGAAGGGGCGAGACGAGTTTTCACTCATTCACAGCGCTTGACATCAATACATGGTATACAGCTCGGACAGGTAAAATCAAACTTTCATTCCAAGACCTCCCTCTTCGACTCGGATTGCACTTCATTTCTTGTTACAGGTACGCTAGGGAGGGGTCCGACCTCAATCATAGAGTCTCTCGACATATTCGGGACATGCGAGAACTTCTTTGCATAGGCCGCATGAATCCGGTCCTGCCTCTATAAAAGGCACGTCCGATCGTGCCAGAGTCATTTGAATCCCTCCTCTTCTCGCTGTTGAACCTCGGACGTCTATAGACGTACCCCACATTCGATTGGAATTGGAGTGCCGGGTTATCCTTCAGATCATCCAATCCACGACCCTCTGCTACAATCACATGAGAAGGGCGACCCCAATCTTTGCATACTCCGTCCTTCAGCTCACTCTTGCTGGGAATCTTGCGGTCAAATCGCGCATGCACATTGTAATCTCCAAACTTGCTGATGACTTCCTCAAGGTGACGAGACTCCACCTGGGACCATGTCTTGAGAAGCTCCTCATCCAGGACCTTCAGACACTCTGTATATCCAGTATGTGGGAATTCCTTCCACTTGAGGATACCCTTCTCATACCATTCAATGTTCTCTTTGGCTGTAGCTTCTCAGAACAGGCTGTACTGCCAAGTTGTGCATGATGATAGCAGCTTCTAGCTCTCTCTTGTTGACTCACAGAGAAGCTGTGTCCAAGAAGCTGTGTCGAATCAACAAAGGATGGTCAGCCTGAGACAAGCCGTTTTTTTACCCATTATATGTCTTTCATTGGCATCCATATTATTGCCTTCATTATAAATAAAACAGTACTTCCCCGTTTGCTCAGCCCGTTTACAACATTTGACCATGTCTGCTGACAGCAGTCATTCAGCTCTTACCAAGGCTCTCCTGAGCAAAAACAAGGACAAGGACAACTGGAGATTTGGCCGAATGAGTTTTGCCAATCAGAGATCTGATGACTGTCACAGATCAGGAACCAAGGGGGTTGCCACCGACCAAGACTGGAACACGGAATGTCTCTGACTTGTCACTGGAGGTATTGGGGCTGTGACCCAATGCGAGTGGACTTGGACTGGGACTGGGACACTGTCACGATCGTGAATTGAAGCTCGGATAATATCGACGAACATCGCCGACAATAAGCAACCAGTGCGTATCTCCGGCATTGTACTCTGAAACGGGGTGCAACCTTGTTCATTGTACTACGAAACGAGGCTATCACTGTCAGTATTCAAACGCCTATTATCTCTGCTCGCCTCTATTGTCCTCGCTACGCTTCCCCTCGCCGACGACGAAACACCATTGAACTCGAAACGAGAAGGACCGAAGATAGGCCTGGAAGACGACGTATAAGAGGGATGGACATGAGAGTCGGGGAGAACCAGCGATTCGAGATTAAAGCAAAAAGTCACTATAGTTACCTAGCCTACTCATAGCCTCTGCATCTCTAGCCCACGCTACTCGACCGGCACTTAACTCGGCTACACCCACGCGTGTCCTCGAGTTATTCCAGCTAAGTGCGACCACGGTAGCCCAACTTTGCCGAAGCTCAGACGACCGCCGCCGATTCTAGGAGCTGAGCGTCGGGCCTATTTGCTGGTCGACGTAGCACCGTGACATCCAACATATCTTGTGACAAGTGGAGGGGGTCGACTGGGATTTGCTACCAATGAGACAGGTGACATGCAGTGTCTCTGGCTTGTCCCAAGAGTGCCAAGACTGTGACACAACAAGGTGTGGAGTGGGACTGGGGGGACTGGGACTGGAGATGCGGTGTTACACACCAGGGATTGACAAATGACTCCCCATTGACCCTGTGATCCTCGATCGGAATTCAAGGTGCTAATTCAAGTGCAAGCCACCGTCAACTGCCTTTTATAACCCTGTCGTCCTCGACCGGAAGTCAAACTGCTGAATCAAGTGCAATGCAACACAGTGACAACTGCCTTTCAGTTGCGAAGAGAGTGTAAAAAATCTGACCAACCAGTATATATTCTTTGTTTTGCTTGTGGACTTCCAAGCTGTTGGTCGAATCGCATTCGTGCTCCCGTCCTCGCCTTTTACTAGAACGTGCCGTGTTATTCGGCCGCCAGACAGCGTTCAATTTCTTTCCTCACCTTTTATGGTGACTTAAATAACTTTTTTACTTTCTGGAAGTACATCAATCGGTTTTGACGCGCAGTTGCTGGTTCCTTCGCTTCTGTATGTCCTCCCGGTCGCAAGCCATTGCGGGTTCGCAGACTGAGAACACCAAGGCGACGAAGGTGCAAACCTGTACTATGGCTATTGTAATATGGCTGTGAGGAATCATACGGTGGTAACAAGGTGCGAACGCACGTTGACGTTGGCATATCTGATCAATCACACCAGTGTTGCTCCTCGATTCCGCCACCCCTTCCAGGATGTCATCAATCCTCGCCTCCTCCTCGAGCCTCTTGGGACCGCTCGCTCCAATCAACAAATACGTCCTCGCCCACGCGCAGCCGTTTACTTCCATCAACTGGCTCTATCTCCTCCTCCCCATGATCCCGCTCTTCGTGCAGTGCTATCTCATCGGATTCGAGGGGACGAGGAGTTGGAGGATCGCCATGGCAGTCGTGGGGCTGATGATGATGACGAGCGCGATCACGAGCTACCGTTTCTTCAGTGGGTGAATTTGATCTCGCATGTTCCACTACACTGTCAGCGATATGTAGCTCCGTCTTACAACTTTTTCAATCACGGACTTGGAATCACCTATCTCCACCTCGGCTTCCAGTATGTCGAGTTCGCCCTCCTCGAGCGACCGGTTATCGACCCGTACATTACTAAAGCACGGAGCAGAATCATCAGTGCTCTTGATCTGTCCATCAACTCACGTATAGTGGGGCTTGGTCCCGTTGGGCTGGGCGGACCGACCTCACATGCCAAGCAGAGTGCATCGACAGCGGGAGCCGATGGCGCGGACGGAGGGGTCAATATCGGTGGGAAGGAATCTCCCGACAAACATGAACGCTGGCTTCCGTATGTCGACACAGGTCGTTCGAGATTCCAAGCTTGTCTCCGTCACGTCATTCACTCCTACGTCCACTTCGTCGTCTTCGACACCCTCATGCACCTGGCCCGTTACTACGGCTCCGGCACTCTCAATCAGCCTGATGGTTACCCCGACGCTTTGGATGCCCTGATGACGATCAAGTCCTTCGTCCTGCTCCCCCGGACGTACCCCATACGCCTTCCCAACTCGATCGTGGAGATCGCCTGTGAATTGAGCTTGGCGGCGGGTGTATGGCAAAGTTTATCGTGGGGATATCACCTTATCGCGTTTCTCTTGGTCGGGAGTGGGTTCTGGGAGACGGAGAGCTGGGAGGTGGACCTCTTTGATGCGCCGTGGAAGGCAGATAGCTTGATGGATCTTTGGGGGAAGAGGTGGCACCAGGTGGGTGTAGGCTCTATCTTATCGAGGGAAGCTGACTCCATTCCCGTTGCAGCTATTTCGTGTGAGCAACATGCACAGCCGCCTTGATCATCCTGACCCACGCAGCACCACTTCGTCGTCCTCTCCACCCTCACTCTCAGCCTCCTGTACCAGCCCCGCAACTCACCTCTCCTCCTCCCCCTGATCTTCTTCCTCTCCGGCTGTCTCCACGTCCTCGGTACATTCACCATGTCTCCCGTACCCGAACCCACTCCAATAGCCCTATTCTTCTTCCTTTCCGGCGTTGGTGCCGCCCTCGAGGTCGCCTTTAAGCGGATGACCGGACGTAAGGTCTCTGGCTGGGCAGGGCGGCTCTGGACGTGGTCGTTCATGCTTCTTACCGCGAGGATGGCGGCGAGATCGTGGTTCGATGCGGGGGCCGCTGGGAATCAGACTACCCCGTCGACGGGACCGGGTGCGCTGGGCGAGCCTATTGCTGGGTGGATCATCAGGTGGGTTGTCGACGAGGCTTGAGGGTTTCCGGGACATGGAGAATGCGGCGAAGACGTAACGACTGTACTTGACATACTCATGCGTGATCGACTCGTGCATATCAGAACACGGTTCATTTCACGCGCGACTGACTTCGCATTCCATGCCATTTTTCCCATTCCTCGTCTCTTTCAAACCCATTTTCCCTCGACATAATTTTTGCTCTTCTCACCTTTGACCTTGCCTTCTTGCCTTTCAGCTCAACTTGACTTCTTGCCCCGCTTGACTCGGCTGTTATTTTCTTCAGCTTGTCATCAATCATGTCCGGAGCTGGTGAGATTAAAACCGCAAAGCTCTTGTTCAAGATGAAGTGAAGCTGACCCCTTGTCTGGCTGCGAGATTCTGTGAATGAAGTAGCCACCCCAGAATCGCCCTCCTTCCTTGAATCCTCCTACGACACCCTTCTTTTCCACCCGCGCGAATCCCCTTGATCCCATCCAGCCTAATGCTCCTCGAGCGGCTACCGCGCCGCCGATCAATTCTACGCCCCGCCTGAAAGGGCTGATAGGACCTGGTGCCAAGCAGGGCAATAGGATACCGAGGCCACCGATACTTGACGGCGCGTCCGAGCCTGCGCCGAAGGCCTCAACGCGTCATACCGGAGCTTTATGAGGCGAGCTGGGAGAATAGGACGTGGCGGGCGGGTGCATGGGATGACGGACTTGAGCGGGATGAGAGTGGGGTGAGTGCAAAGCATCTGTAGTATTGAATCGGCATCTTCTGTACATCCTGTACTGTGGCCAGCTCGAATGGTTCCTCTCTGGTATCCGTGTGTACCTTGGGGTGTCGGTGGAAGGGAGATTCCAGAGGAAGGGAGATTCCAGAGGCCAGGTACGCTGGGCGTCGATTGCCACGAGAAACTAGGAATTACACGCAAATTGATTGCTGATACGTAGATTGTGCAGAAGTTCCCAAGCGTCCTGCATTCGAAGCCGAAGTGGACATCGGCCAGCTTACTCGCGAAGATGCCGAAAGTGGATGATGCGGCCGAGCCGTCGAAAAGGAAGCGACGTACCGAAACAAAGGCCGACTACGGCAGCGAGCTTTTGCCCGATATGCGCGGTTGGCCAGCATACATCCTGGGCAAAATGAGGCGGAGAAATAAGCAGTGTGTGGTGAGGATTGCATGGTTCTTAGCTGAGAAGCATTTTCTTAGCCCTGGACCGCCGATGATAGGCGCAAGTGTTATTGTTGCGCAAGACCGATGGCATCACTGACTTCGGACCTACATAGCAATCACGCTCCATTATATTTTTGTATGCGGCATACTTATCTCTTCCAAATCCGAGTCCGCGTCCCGCCGACCTCAAGGAGGAATGGATGTGGCACAGCACCAATCCCGTGTCACCGAGGAATGTGGCCCTGAACTTTGGGCCCTTGCGCTACGGCATCGAGTACTCTGAGTGAGTCCTCAAGTGACAGAAACCATAGGCGCTAAGGCTGACTGTTCCGACCCTCCTCGCCCTCATCCATGTCCTACACATTTCCCCGTATCTAATCCAACACCTCATCCGTCTCCTCTCACATCTCCCGTACCTACTCCGACACCTCATCCGTCTCCTACGCATCTCCAGTACCTACTGCAACACTTTCATCCGTCTCCTCTAGCACCTCCCTTACCTGCTCCAACACCTCATCCGTCTTCTCTCACATCTTTCTCCCGTACCTACTCCAACACCTCATCCGTCATCTCTCTCATCTCCCGTAAGTACTCCAACACCCTCATCCGTCTCATTTCACGTCTTTCCGTACCTCCTCGCCATGTCCTCGCCCATCACTAATTCACAACTTTCCGTACCGGCCTTTCCGAAACAGGCGTGACCAGGCTCTCCATCGTGCATGCGTGCAAGTCCTGGTCGATCTATACGGGCCGGAGCGTTTATTGCGTCGCATGATCAAAAGCGCCAATATGAGGAGTCATTTCCATACGAGTTGCCATGTTGGGTGCTTAGCCCGACGTGCTCTATGTCAGGCTAGGCCTCCGGGTATCATTGGTGAGTCTGATTGTGGATTCTGCAGCTACTGATGGGCTATAGCGGAGGGGGAGGACATATACGTTCGGATAGAGGACGTGCTACTGCGCCGAGTGCCTTTCGTTTCGCACGGGAATAACCGTAGGTACCGGGGCTTTACTCCAGCCGAAGTGCAGTACTGGCTATACGGAGATTATGACTTGACCGTCAGGTCTGTGCAATTTGTGATCATATGGCGCTCATACTAATCTGTCAATCTCAGCCTCCAGCTCGTAAATGCCTGTTGGCGGTGTCACACGGTACAGAGCACCATCATAGAGGTCGGGCCGCAGAAGATTGAAGCAGCTGCAATCGCCACTGTTGATGTGAGTGTAGAGCCCCTGATGGGAAGAAAGCGGCGGCTGAGTCGTGCTACACAGGGCTGGGACGGGGGTTCTATGCGTAGGTCCGAAGCGGTTTTATTCAGTCCAGCTGACGCGATAGCAGCCAAAGACTTTCAATCAGTCCGGCTCATCAGCATAGTCGAGCAACAGCACGCCCATCTTGGGAATTCGTCATCTCTATCTCGCCCAGATCTTCAAAAGGCGCTGCAGAGCACCTTTCAGCTTGATGTAGGGTAAGTCTTGTCTTGATCTGGCGCATGAGATCGCGCCGGGTCGGACCATCTTACTACAGCTGCAGAGGCATTCAACTGGGCTACGGGAACAGGTGGCACAAGCTTATACTTCCACTTTTGAGACGTGTCAAGGTCTAGATGGCGTCGCTGACAAGCTGCACAGGGATTCGGGGTGGGGTCTAGGCCGAGCAGTAGCGTGGGCAGGCGGCTCATGGAAGCGGACGAGTGCCGAGACTTGATGCGTTTGGTCCAGTGACGCCTTTATGGCGGGCGTCTCGAGCTTTTGCAGGCAAAGGCAAAAGAGCGTCGCGGTTTGGTGAGTACAGCATGACCCATAGTGCATCGAGCTGAGCCCTGTAGTTGTCCGTCAAAGAGGAGCAGCTCCTGCATTCTCATCGCCAGGCAGCTGGAGGTGGGGACAAGTCTCTGCTGGTGAGTTGGTGCCATGCTACTTCATCACTTTTGATGCTATTACATGCTGAGCGATTCATCTCATTCAGAACGACGTACGGCAGAAGGCCATCAACAAGATAGAGCAAAGGACCGCAGCTTACTCTACCTTTACTGCACCCGACGAAGAAGTGGCATTCGCGATGCGGTCTCTCGCTTCAGAGCGTAAGCCGCCAAACCGATCATCCCTGGCGATTTTTGACGGAGCCCAATAGCTCGGAACGCTCCACGTCAGCGAGTCTCAGCCGACCGACAGTCCCGCGGCAATCCTGATTTCCGATACCCTTAAGCGACTTGGGAAAGGCAAGGACCGCATCTGTCGGTAATTCTCTCCGAATAGAACTTGCATGCAGAATACATCCTATGTCCATGCTGGTGGCATCTACGTTCTAACATCTCAAATCGGTCTTGACTTTACTCGGCGGGTCTAATTTCGTCAGCTCGACCTCACCCCGGGTCTCGAGGCTCACCAACGAAACTGATCGACATAAATTTCAACACCTCGTCAATCAGGATCACCGGCGCCGAGATCGACAACACCGCCATCCATTCATTCCAGTTCAATGGTGTGATCTGGAACAGTCCTCTGAAGAATGGTACGTAGAGGATCATGAAGTGTAGCGCCATGCTGAGCGCTATCGACGCGACGAGGTATGGGTTGGTCCATATGGGGAGGACGAGGAGGGATTCGTTCTCGGAGAGGGAGTTGCACGCGTTGAACATCTCGATGACGACGAGGATGGAGAGGGACATGGTTGTGGCGGTTTTGGATGGGGTAGAGGAGAAGATCGAGCAGTCGATCTCGGGGAAGGAGGTGGAGCATTGGTGGAAGTGGGTCTGCGCGGAGGTCAGCATCAAGCTGATTCAGGAAGGCTAGTAACGTACGAGTTGATGGAAGCTGATTTGTGGTCCGCCAGAGTAAAACATGAACCACCAAGCATAGCCAAAGACGGTAGCGCAACCGACGTAGGTCCCAACGATCATGTACCGGAAGAACAGCCATTTGCCAACGAGCGGCTCCTTGGCCGACCTAGGAGGCGTCTTCATGATTTGGTGATCAGGCGGATTGAAGCCGAGCGCGGTTGCGGGGAGACCATCGGTGATCAGGTTTACCCAGAGGAGTTGAACGGGTATCAATGCCTCTGGCATGCCGAGGAGCACGGTGAGAAAGATGGAAACGACCTCACCGATATTTGACGAGATTAGGTATCGGATGAATTGCTTGGTATTGTTGTAAATCGCTCGGCCCTCCTCGACCGCTTTCTCAATTGTAGCGAAATTGTCGGTCGCCAAAACCATATCTGCCGCAAGCTTCGCGACGTCGGTCCCTGAACCCATCGCAATCCCGATATCCGCCTTTTTCAAGGCCGGAGCATCGTTGACACCGTCACCAGTCATCGCTACGACGAGGTCGAGACCCTGTAGAAGATCGACAAGCTGGCTCTTATGCGTGGGTTCCGTCCGGCTGAAGAGACTGGCCCTCTGGACCGCTGCGACCTTCTCCTCGTGGCTCAGCGCGTCCAGCTCCCTCCCAGTATAGCTCTTTCCCGTGAGATCTTCATCCCGCGCAAACACTCCGATATCTCGACAGATGGTCTCAGCTGTGTTCTTGTTGTCCCCGGTGATGACGATTGTCCTGATTCCGGCAGATCGACATTTGGCAATGGCGTCTCGTACCTCAGGCCGAGGGGGATCGAGCATTCCCACGAGTCCCACGAACGTCATATCCTGCTCGAACTTGACATAATCTTCGGATCGATCCGTCTTGTAGTGCGAGACGTCTCCGTCAGACTCTTCCACGTAGGCCAGCGCGAGGGTTCGTAAGCCCTTGCGGCCATAATCAAGCTGGATGTCGGCCAGCTTGTCACGCAGTGCGGAGCTGAACTCTCGCACGCCTGACGGGAGGAGCACTTTCGAGCACCGCTCGATGACCGATTCGGGCGCGCCCTTGACGAGAAGGGCGACGCTGCTACCGGATTTGGCGAGGACAGACATCGATTTGCGGTCACGGCCAAACTCGAAGGTAAGGAGTCGCTTTATCCGGCCATCGTAATGATCATTCACCGCGGTAGCTCGATCCCGAGGAGCGAGAGCATTCAGGGTAGTATTGAAGGAGTCGGAATCGGAAGCGAGCTTTTCAACAAGAACCTTGAGAGCGGCTTCGGTCGGCTCTCCGACGTTGACGTACGCGTTCGACTCCTGCGGTCTGATCAGTGGGAGCCAGGCGATGGATCCTAACGTACTGGGTTGAAAGCAATCTTTGCATCATTGCAGATCGCGCAGATCTCGACCAGCTTATTCACTGAGCCCGTCCGCACCGAGATTTTCTCCGCATGCTTTCCATCGAGTGTGGTGATGTCTCCGATGGGAGCGAAGGTCGTTCCTCCGACCCGGTGTTCCGCGAATGACGAGGAGTCCGCTACTGTCAGGAATCGGGCCACGCTCATCTGGTTTGTCGTCAGGGTACCTGGTAGCAGCTCGTCATCAGTAAGATATCTGGGCAATTCAGCAGGTGCTCACCAGTCTTGTCGGAGCAGATGACATTTGTGCATCCCAGCGTTTCGACACTTGGCAGATTCCGGACGATCGCTCCCCTCTTTGCCATCTTCTTCGTCCCGAGCGCCAAGCAGGCAGTGATGACCGCTGCCAAACCCTCAGGTATCGCCGCCACCGCTAGTGCTACAGCGATCTTGAGGTAGTACACCGCTCCTTTGAGCCACCCGTGATGGCTTGGATCGGAGAAATGACGAATATTGACGAGCCAGACGAGAATGCAGATGACGGAGATGACCTTGGCAAGCTGCTCGCCAAAATCGTCAAGCTTCCGCTTCAAGGGCGTCTTTTCGTCCTCCTCATCGTCCTTTGAGATGGACGAGTGAATCGCACCGAGAGCCGTCCGTGAGCCTGTCAGAACGACAATCGCTCGTGCCGCACCGTTGACGACGGTGGTTCCGGAGAAGAGCATGTCTGTCATGTCCTGCTTGACAGCGCCTTCGTCCTTGACCACTCCTTCGGACTTGCCCACACTCATCGATTCGCCGGTGAGCATGGCTTGGTCGACGCGGAAGGAGGAGGATGAGAAGGACAGGATTCGACAGTCAGCGGGAATACGGTCCCCGACGTGGACAGAGATGATGTCGCCGGGAACGAGCGCTGAGGCTGGGATACGGGACAAGCGGCCTGACCGGAATACAAGGGCTTCATCTGGCGAATATTCTCGCAACGCCTGCAAGCTGTCAGCTCGATCTCCAACGGGGCAAGCGTCAGGCTCACATCTATAGCCTTCTCCGCGTTCGTCTCCTGCACCACGCCAACGGTCGCATTGGCGATGAGGATGAGGAGGATGACCAAAGGCTCAACGAAGGCAGTCATCCATGACCCGCCAGGCTCAGCGGAATCCTCAAACAAGGCGAGGACAAAGGAGACGACAGCGGAACCGAGGAGGATGAGGACGAGCTGATCTTTGAATTGAGCGAGGATGAGGGTCAAGAGTGAGTTCGAGTCAGCCTCGGGAAGGGCTACAGACCGTCAGCGAGACTCACCTTCAAGAGCCGCTGTAGAGCCTAGACTACTGTACCAACTGGGTGAATGCTATGAATCACTCACAGTTCTCCCCATAGAGCTCCCTATTCCGTCTGACCTGCTCCTCGCTCAGCCCCCTCCCCAGTTCCGTCCCGTAGTGGCCTAACGCATCCTCCGGAGTGAACGTCCATGCATTTGTCAGCATCGCTGAACGTGGCGAGGCTGATGATGAGATGAGCTAGTGAGGCTCGGGTCTAGTGTGAGTTGGGAGTGTCAGATCGTGATGAAGCGAAATATGCCGTGTATCTTCTAATCCGGATGCAGTTGTATTACGAAGAAGATCTTGAGGGATTGATGCGATTCTTGTTTGCAGTCATTGTCAAGAGAAGGAGCGAAATAATTGCACCTCCACGTAGCCAAACGCGAGACCCAGGCACAGTTTGACACGTGGCGGCAACGGGCTATGTGACGGGGATTAGACCCGGATTTCCTATAAGTTATGCCGGTGCTAACCATTGCACTAAACACGCGAAGGTGAGACATCCCAGAGAGCGCTATATTCAACAGAAGCGTCGGAAGTCGCTGTCCCCTCGGCTTCCAAGGTTCTCCAATTTCCATGTCCGTTCTCTATCATTGCCCCCACCTCGAGCATCCCCCTCCGCCTCTACCACCTTCCTTTCCATCGTCGTCCAGCTCATTCTCGCCACTTGACTCCCTCTACTTTTGTGAGGAGTGCGACGCGATACGATGTGATCATTGTGTAGCTGTCGAGATTGCGAGCTATTTCTGCCCGAGCTGTCTCTTCGATGTACCCTCGGCAAACGTAAGGGCGGATAAGAATAGGTGAGAATCTCAGGTGGGATTCGCCTACATGTGCGGTATCTGAACTTGCTGTGCTTTGCCAGATGCGCTCGATCATGCTTCTCATGCCCTCAATGCTCCTCGAGCCTCGCTGTCCAAGCTACCGAGACCCTGCCGAAGGATGCAGCTTCTTCAAGTCAGCTCAATAGCGGACCAACTTACGTACTCGTTTGCGCGGGCTGTAAATGGAGTAGTAACGAGGTCGGCTGGGAGTTCGAAAGGCCCACTGGTATAGCTCGTAAGTGGATCCTCCCCGAAATAAAAGCGACCTCATGGATGCTCATCTGTGCTGATCATAATGATCTGCCAGTGCAGCTCTCGAAGATCGACACCCAACCCGAATCAGTCCAATCCGAATTTGACGCCCTGAAAGACCACCTCGGCTCCTACGTGTCCAGCTCCAAACCCCCAACTGTACCTCGCTCCAGTCGTAGACCCACACGGCACATCTCTCATCTCACTCAGATGGCAGCGAAGGCTCTGCACCGAGACGTACCGGGTATGGCGAGATTGAAGGGAAAAGTGATGATGGAGAAAGAAAAGGTTGAGTGGGATGAGCTGGGGGAATATCAGGCGAAAGGGAGCTGGAGGAGTGCGGGACTGGAGGACGGGATGGAGGATGTGGAGATGATGGGAAACATGCATACGAGCGGTGCCGGCGGGTTTGCCGGGCTGGAACGGCGCTGGGAACGGAGCTGGGATGGCGATAGGGGGTCGAAGTAAGTGACTGACTGTTTCTTCGCCTTCAGGGAGATCTACATAACTCCTCGGAGCTAGCAAGCCCTCGATTGTGAGATATGCTGACTCTGCTACGCAGATTCATGCTACCTCAGCGAATACCCCTCCAGATGAAGCTCACCAAGCGATGTCCTCACCCAAATTGCCGGCACCTCCTCATCCAGCCTGATACGAAGACGACCCGATTCAAGATCAAGACGGTCGCCCTAAACTACATCCCGATCATTGAAGTCGGTCGGCGGCGGCGGCGGATCGCGAGTGGAGATCTCGGCCAGCCGAAAACAGCTGAGGAGGTCGAGCAGCGAAGAAGGGAGAGACGGCGGACACGACCAGGTGGAAAGGATGAGGACGAGGACATGGGAAAGATTATAAGGGGTGGAGTGAATGTGAGTCTTGATTCTGAACCGTGATGAGGATGTCTCAACCCGCTCTGCTAAGGGTATCGTTGTCATTCCTTAGTACACCTTCCAGCTTGCTTTTGCCAATCCTCTCTACATCCCGATTCAAATCCGCCTCACCCAGCCTCATCCACCGAGAAATGCACCACCTCTCAACCACCATCTCCACATTCCGACGCAGCACTTTGTTGTTGCAGCACTGAAAGACGCTTGGGCGTACGATGTAGAAGAAGGAGAGGATGACCCGATGCTCGGCCTTGAGGGTTCCGAAGGGGCTAGCGAGGATGGGAGCAGTCTCAGTCGAAGATCCAGAGCGAGCATACTAGGCACAGGAGGTCTGAGGGAGAAGAAGAGAAGGGAAGCAGGCGTCGAGAAGAGGGGGAATGTCAGTAAAGTTCTGGTTGAGGTGGAGATGCTGCCGGATGCCAGTGGGCCTGTCGAGGTAAGTCGGCCTTTGCAGATATGTCGCAACGACTGACAAGGTTCTCGCATAGTTCGATCTTGAGGTTCGGTATACCTATCGCGTTGATGAATCACCCTCAACTCCGGAGAAAGTGGCAGGAGAACAGGGGAGCGGGAGAGAGGCGAAATCTACCAGGGAGGAGTTCAAGACGTTCACCTTCTGGATCCGACTTCAGCTTGGCGAGGGCGAGGCAGGACTGGAGCGAGATGCATAGACTGTCTGCGCCCTTTTCTTTCAAATGTATGAATGATCCCTCTTCAAAAGGGACATGTCTTGGACCAATCTTGGGCAAAAGCTGGAGGAAGATTTCGGGATCCCAGGTAGTATGCCACGCGATGAGGGCCGGAGCCGACGGAAAGCCAGTGAACCTTGCTTGGGCCTGATTTGTCTGCATTGCCATGTCTGCAACAGCTTGAAGGCCGCGTCAATGTTGAGGATTTTCCGATAGGTCTCTCCGTCACCTCTCATGACGAACACGCTGGTAGTATTCGCAACTGTGTCTGGGGAACCTCTCCCAATTTTCACGAGCTCCAATCAGATCCCTACCTCTCGCTTTGGCCTTGGCCATGGCGGCGCCCCGGAATGTCATCCCTCGTTCACCCGCCGGTCTCTTGGCTGGACCCAACGGTGCACAGGAAGATCTTATGACCCGCTCAGCCAGTGGTGAGTCACCGAAACCTTGGTCGAAATCGCTTCAATCGGTAATCATCTGTGAACAACCTGACTTTAACCAGGTCATTCCAGCGGAACGGGCTCCCCTCGAAAACGGCCAGGTCCTCCTAGACGTAGATCCACAGATGCTTCCGGCAGCCTTGATTACTACTGGTCTTCCTACGCCGGAAAGGATCCCAACGCCGGCAGGGGACACGACTCGTCATCCTCTTCCCTCGCTATCTCCCCTTCGCCAAGCGCGAGAGGTCTAGCGCCTTCACCTACCCCTCTCGCACTTCAGAAAAGCCGGTCACACTCGAGCATAGGAGACGTTGCGAGAGAGCAGGCTTCACCACCCCGCCTCCGGCAGAACCCCTCCGACGACTCCGTTCATTCCGACTATGATCCTGGACCTTCGAATCGCAGGATCCACGTCGTTGCATACCCCTCCGGCTCGGTCCCAGGTGCGGCTGAAGAGAAGATCGTGGAGAGTCCCGGAGGATGGTCGGAATCGAGCCACTATTCCAACTCCGAGAGCGCTCCTTCACGAATCCATGGCGCACGCATTGACTCGGTCAATACGGGCAGCAGTTCATACTCGCCATTGGACTACCGGAACATGTATGGGAGTCAGTTCGGGGAGGCTAGGCGAGGATTACTGGAGCCTTCGACTGGGGACTACGAGCCGGACAGGATAGAGCGCCGCAAAGGCGTCACATCTGGCGGTACCTATCGAGGAGAGAATCCGGATGATCCCGACGATCCCGTAAATCGTACGCCCATGGCCCCGGTGAAGAACGTAATGGACCTCCAATTCCCCATGTCCCAATATCCTCGACAAGTCGTCTCACCAGCTCAGTCCGACCGATCTGCAAAGCAGATCACACCCACTCGTGCCGGATTCTCCAGAAATGGAAGTGCAAATCCCTCTCCTCGCGGTTATACACCAGAGAGCGGCAGAATCGCTCTCATTGCTCCGCCAGATTTATCTCAGCGGGCACTCGATGCCCTGGAGAAGGAGGCGGAAGTAGCACCAGGGTCAGACCGGATGGATGTCAGGGCAGTAGGGCGGGATGAGGAGACACAGAGTTCACCCGCTTCGAATGGCGACTTTGGGGGCCTCAAACGGGAGGAGGAGGTGGAGGACACTCTGAAAGGACGGAATAGGCGGACGCTACCTGCTACGACGTCAAGCTCCAGCGGGGCTATCGTCGAAGCGGCTTTGCCACCGAGGCGGGAAGAGATGCTGTCACCGGAAATATATGGCAGGCAGACGCCGTCGAGCAAAGGGTCTGATGAGAATAGTGGAAGCCCCAGTCCCGCAAGGAGTCCAGAACCACCGCCTAGAAGCAATCTGCGAGTACAGTAGGTAACGACAGCTGAACTGGATGTAGTCCTGACAATGATCAGACATCCGCTTCCCCCACCCGAATCTCAAGCGTATCTTTCCATGACTCCCCGCACGGATTCTCCGCCTTCGCAACACGACTCCCTCCCTAGAATCATCAATACCGCCTATTCGCCCGAGCCCTCGCCGATACGACTGACCACTGCGCCACGACGGCCGGACCGGTCACCAGAGCGCACACCGTCCTTTTCCGGCTCAGCAACGCTCAATGACCTCACCGAGATGCTGGGAGGAGCCATCGACGCCATCGGTCTCATCGACTCACGCGACACCCCACCGCCGACTGTTATCGAGCCCAAGAGAGACAAGCCGGACCTCCGCCTTGGACCCCTGGCACCGGCTGCAGAGGTGATGCATGACGGACCGATCACTCCGTCGTCTTTGCCTGTAAGGAATATGTCCCTCGAGGGTCCTTCAGCCTCAAGACCGCCTCCAATCCGGACCCTCAGCTCCTCGCAGAACGACTGTCTCACTAAGTTTGGATCTCCTACCTTGGTGAAATCCCCGCAAAGAAAGTCTGCGACGCTCGTCAACGTAGCTTCGCGTCCTTGGCCTGCTTCGATGCTATATGGCCACATCAAGACTATGAAGAACCCTGGCGATCGTGCGAAGGGGTATGCGAGGAGTATCAACGATCTGGCTAAAGCGGAGACGGGGTTGAGGGAGTGGTGTGCTGCGTCAGGTATGCTCTTCTTTGCTATGACCCGCATTAGCTCATGCCACGCAGCATCCCAAGTTCACCGACCGGTCGGTCGCGCTCCCTCGAAGATGTCCAACGTCCCGTCCCACGGAGTCCGCTCCCAGAGCTTTCTTTTTCAAACATCCCAAGCTTCTCTCACCATCCCCGGCCCGTCCACCCACAGGCGACAGGTATCGGCTAGCTCCGAGTTCCCGATGCGCGCGGACTCGTATACCGCTCGCGAGATATCCCAGCGAGTCATCGATCCGGCAGACCAGCCAACATCACTCCCTCCCAATCTGCCCTACCCGCAACTCCAACAGCGGTTCCAGTCTGGCATGAAGCAGAGTCAGTCGATGCAATCAGTCGCGAGCGGCGCTTCGAAGAAGGGAGGGTTCTTCTCGCATATGGGAAGGAGAGGGGGGAAGAAGGAAAGTGTCTCCCTTGGACCGCCTGGACCGGCAGCGAAGAAGGATGTGAGAGGCTTGGCGATCTCTGAACCGCGATCGACTTCTCCACACGGTAGCATAGACTCGAATGGACTCGCCGCTCCTCGGGTGCAGCCCTCCATCTCCGCTCCAATGGGTCCTAGAGGACCGAGAATGGGCTCATACACCCCGCCGCCTTCGGCTAATCTCGATCGGTCGAGCACCGAGATGGTGAGCGGACGAGCGAGTCTTGATACGGGACTTTCGCGGATGAAGACGTCAACTCCCCAAGACAGAGCATCGCTGGATGGCGCAAGGATGGGAAAGTCTTCGATGCCGGCGACGAGTTCGCCTTTGACCACGCCGAACGAGGAGGATGTGAGAGGGATGGCGGATATTTTACCCCAGGTGGAAAGAGGAGTTTTGAGGGCGTACTTGGGGAGGTATGGGGAGCAGATGCAGGCCATCGGGTGCGTGCGCTTGACTGAGGGCGCCCTCGATGTCAACCGAGATTCCGTGCTGATAAGGCGCAGGGCCTACTTGGAGGACGAGAACACCGGCAGAGTCATGCGGGTATGACCATACGCCGAAATTGGAAAGGATAAATTTGGACCCAGCGTTAAGGACATTCACGTCGTATGTCAGCGCTCATGCATAGCGAATCGCATCATGCATCATGATGAGAATTGCGCTACCAGGTACTGGCTGACCGACGTTGGGCTGAGCGGCGCTCCCAGATCGGTCATAATGAAGTCAATCAGGTCCGGTGTCGTAACATCCACCATGGGATTCAGATCCTCCATCTCCTTCGTCATCTCCATCCCCCCCGGACTCGGTGCCGGCTGGTTGAACAAATCCTGTACAGCCCCCGGTCCAGTCAACGCACCCGCTTTCCCACTTTGCGGAGGCATTGTGGAGAGGAAGGATAATGGAGGATCTGAGGATCCGGAGCTGGCTAGACGGGGGATAGGTAAGTCGGTTTGGGAGAGCGGGAAATGTCGGAGGAACTTGTAGGATTCGGCGAGGGCGTAGAAGGGTTTCTGCATGGCTTTGGCAACGAGGGCGACTTGGTACGTCCCAATCGAAGAGACGAGGCCCTGTTCAGCGTCAGTGGCATATCAGGGGAAAGGGGAAGTAAAAGGCTCACCCCACTTTCTACGACCGCTTCGGAACCGACGAGCACCATGTCTACGCGCTCCATGACATACGCAACGGCGGAGTCTAGGACGACCGTACATGGTATCCCAGCGGCAGTCAGGATCTGATGTGTCCGCAATCTGCCACACTCTCAGCATTGTTACCTCGATACAGACGAAAGAAAGGAATCCACCCCATGCAAGAAGGCCGGGCTTCCGTAACATAGACCTTGACTCGCTTATGCTGCTCATGAGCTCGAAGTATAGTCAGCACCACCGTCCTCGAATAGTCATGTGTCAACACCTAGCCCCGCCCATCAGCCGTGTTGAAGGGGGACAGCAGATGGGAAGCGCACGGTACAGTCGTCCCGCAGAAAGTCGACAGCCAGAGCTGCGATCTTCTCCCGGCATTGCGGGGCGGTGATGGCGCAAAACGACCGGCCTTGAGAGATGAGGGATCGTTTGTATGCCGGGAATTCCTGTCTGCCCATCAACTCTGGCTCCTCTGCCTCAAACCTTTCCTTGTCGTATGGAAGAAGAAAAGGGGAAGAATCCACCTGTCCGCCTCCGGATAGAGCAAAGAAGCGCTCCCACAACTGACATCCCGCCCGTACGCCCAGACTCGACTGGGTGTCCACCAGGAGCTGTCGAGCTAGGGTGAGCTCGGTAGCTAGACCGGTGACGGTCGAGGCGGTCGAGGTCTCCATCAGCTCGACGAGGGCGAGGATGGCTGCTATCGGGTGTGGGGCCTGAAAGACACCCGGAAGCATCAGAGCAAGGAAAGCTGAGAAGGAGAGTAGGATTATCGTCTACCTCTTGATCCTCTAGAGCCCTTTGGTAAGCTGCAATCACGTCAAAGCCCCTGGGTGAGGAGGTCGAGGCGTGGGCTGAGGTCCGGCGGGGAAGGGAAAAAGCCCCGGGTGCGATGCCGTATGTGGGGAGGGATGCTGCGACCGCCATTTTGTGATGCGCTGCAAGGGCTTTCTGTAGAATTGAAAATATGGCAATCTTCAACAAAATCCAAGGATCACCCATGCGGTGGAGGTGGGTCCTCTCTGTTGGTCGACCTTTGATAAGAATCTCGGATGAACGCTTTGAAGAGCCGCAAATTCCTGATCCTAGTAAACGCTCGTCATGTCAAGGGCTCAAACGCTGATTCGGCCGCCGTCGCCACGATCGGGCATCATCGCCAGATCGTCATTCAACCCCCGGCCAAGACCATCGATCGCAACGAGATCGCCCCGACCGCCGACTCGATCGTTCCCGACAAATCCCACCCAAAAGAGACCAAGCTCATCCTCCAGCTCTTCCAAGACCTCGAGGATCTTTGGCGGCGTAGCAGGCATCGGTCTCATAATCGCCATCTACGGCCTGTACCTCTCCCTCATCCCCTTCCCGAATCTCAGCTGAATCATCTCAAACAGAGCACAACACATGGTCCCCACGAGTATCTGGCCCGAGCCAGTCCGAACACCGTTGAAGGCGGCGATCAAAGCGAAGAACCGAGGCGATATCGAGCAATCCCAGCTTTACTACCGACAAGCTATCGATGCAGCGCTGAGATTAACCAATACATCATTCGCTCCGGACCCCCTGCTGAAGGTGTCCGGGATTTACATCGCGCTCTCTGGGTTACTCGAATCCTCGAACCAGCCTGTCAAGGCGTACGAGGCTCTTCGCGAGTCTTTGGAGCTGTTCGGTCCTGACCCGCTCGATGCCAATCCAGATATCCGGATATCAGGACGTTGGGCAGGGGGATCGAAGTTGGCGGAGAGCGACCATATCCGAGCTATAGGACTGTACCAGAAACTGGGACGACTCGCACTTCAGATCGCCACGTCCTCCACCGTCCGACCTTATCCTGCTACGTCTCAGCCAGACGGCCCGAAGACTTGGGATGAATCGGCTGAGCAGTACCTGTCTGGCGCTTTGACGGCGATGCTCCGATTAGGTCTTTCCAACCGTCCTGCGAGCTCTCCACAACAAGTCGTCGTCGGGCGGGACATCGACCTTCCCGAGTCTCCCTTGGATGATGAGAGCGGAAGGGTGGATAAGCGAGGATTGGGAGTCACCATGGAATCCCTCGCGGAGGTGTACGCTCGGAAGGGGCAGTACGATCTAGCCGGTCAACTCCTGCTGCAAGCTATGTCCATCCTGTTACCGCCGCAGGCTACGGAGACGCCATCAGTCTCAGATCGATGTCAAGGTCTGTCTCCCAAAACCTCTTCTTGATCCTACTGACGCCTGATCAGCCGCTTTGGTAGGCAATACAGGTCCTTGGCACCGTTGAGAACTGACAGGAACAGCTCATGACCACCATCTCCTCCTACGTCCTCCACGCCAATTCGCCACAAGCGATCAAGACCTCCCGATCGTGGTCACTCCGCTCCCTCCAGATCGCAGAACAAGCGCCCAAAGACGGGGGTGGACCCTCGTCTGATGATCCGGCGATGGTGGTTTGCGGAAGAGCGAGGAGCATGGCATCATACAATCTTGGCATACTGGCTGAAGTAGGTTACGTTCTCGGCAACGTCGGATAAGCGTGCTGATCGGGGTAGATCGAGTCGGACTTGCCTGAAGCCACGAAGCAGTTTCAAGCGGGGCTGGATAGCGCGAAGGAGGTGGGGTTTAAGCAGGGTCAGAGGGAAGCATCGGATGCGATTCGGCGGATACGGGGTCTCGAACGCACAGGACCAGCCGGTATATCGAGCAATGCATGATGAAAGGGGTGGAGCCTAAAGTCGGTCCCATTTGTGGTGAGAGATTGTATCCTGGCTGACGCACAAGACGGACAAAAGAAAGAGGATCTGAGGAGCGCGAGCTGGACGAGAGTCGTGCGTGGCACGAGAGTGGAAGGTGTCCCTCGGATCACCACTCCGACCCCCAGGACGCGAGTGCCATGGGATGCGAGTGCCGTGCAGTGCGTCATGATCATCCTATAGAATGCTAAAGGGGAATCAACCAATGCCGGATATTCATATATTCAGTCGTCATCATGACCTCTCCAATACCCCAACGTCAAACCCATTCATCTTCCTCCTCGCTGCCGGGTAGATGGATGTGCTCTCCCTCAATGTCGCGATAAGGCGATCGCAGATGTCCCGCGAGTAGCCCAGTTGTTCCACCTGTCCGCCTGGCTTGAAGCCCGGTAACCCTTCACTGTTCTGATTCAGCTCGTCTGGACAGAAGCGAGGATTTGGGTATTTACCCTTGGTCAATATCGAGGGGATCCAATACTTTATACATGACCTTCGCGACCCGCAAAGTCCTGCTCATCGGACCAGTTGAGCCTGCTCCGATGGACCGAGTGTGATTGACAGTCGACGCCGAGCCACGACGGTCCATAAAAGATGCTCCGAGTGGCGAAGGCATGGGTGAGGAAGAAGCTTTACGGTAGGAGATGCGGAGAGATGGGCTGAACAGCCAAAGCTATGGACGATTAGCTTTGATCGGCGAGAGAGATGCATGCACTTACCAGAAGGCGCCTTGCATTGGTCCCTTCCTCAGCCACTACGAAACGGAATGAAGCGTGTTCTCGGCATAGCTCAAGCATCTCGGAGACGATGAAGACAGCGAAAGGGTATCGTATCGGTCTGAAAATATAATTAGCTCTGACAGGGGATACTGACCGCAGCTCACTCGACAGTCTCACCCTCCTTATCTTCCCGCAGTAGAGCGATGGCCCATTTCGAGAATCGCACCGTTCCCTTTCCAGGCCGGTCGTCATCGGATCGCTGCTTCCCCAAGATCTCCCCACAAGAGCACGACACCACCTGCCAGTGGTCCGACTAAAGAGATCAGCAAGGTCATCCATCGAAAAAACATGTAGTCTCAGAAGTAGTCTCCGATCAGATGTCTCGCTGATACGAAGATTTGTTTTATCCAGGACAAGATCACCTCAATGTGGGGCCGTTGTATCAGCCATAAGAGGCATGCCTCCCGTCCAGTGCCTCTGCCCAGGCTTGACTATCGGGTACGAGCGAAACTTGCAAGAGTTTCGCCCGCATCGACGCCGAGCTCAAGGCTTCGGTCACGGAACCGCCAGTTGGAGAATGACGATGACCTTCTTGTAGCCCGATGAAACCGAAAGACGAGGATGATAAACTCACTGTTATGTCCGCAGCGTGAAGATTATGCTTCTTCGTCTGTCCGCCGTCAACGAGGAGGTAACTCCCACCGACCAGGACGGTCCCCTTCGTTGGCCAGAAGCCGTCCTTTGTTTGCCGAGCGATTCTCGCGGTGAACGTCGGATCCGCATGACATATCCAAACCTCCATCATCTCGGGCCAGTGCTCCGAAGGCAGATCTTTGAAGACCGTACTCGACGACAAGTCGGCGATCTCCCGCTCGCATGTGGCACAGCAAAGCGCTTTCGGGCGGAGTTCCCTCATGTCGGTAGCGGTGAGTATGACGGTATTGAAGGATGACATATTATCCGACGTGGACGACTGCCAGTCAAAGAGTTTCGCTTCGAGATGAAGATCTTGATTTGCAAAGGATTTCGATTGGCCGGGAAGAACCGGGCTTGGCAGGGGGATGCGCAGAGACAACGTGGCATCCTGCTTGGACGAAACGATGGCCTCACGAACGTCATCACCAGCGCTACGAGCCCTAGGCGTTTCAAGCTGAAAAGTATCCTTCGACGATATGCCGGACCCGTGAAGCATAATTTGCACCACCTTGAGGTGTTCTTGATGCTCGGCGACATATGCCATGTGAGTCAAGTCTGGTAGGCTGTCATCAGCTTTCATCGTCGAAGGGCGGGAAGACCTACCGGAGTCGGCAGTAGCCTTTAGCCCTAAGCCCAAGCTGCTCCGCCGCACCATCCCCGCAATCTTCTTCAGCGCAGTTGGCGACCTGTCGTCTGCTGTGACCGAGCTACTACCGTTTCGTGAAGAGTTTTCTGAGCACCCTCTGCCGGACAAGAAGTCCTGTACCGTGACGAGCTCGAATGGGTCTTCTTTGGAGTCGGTGTTGGCTCTAGGTGTAGGGGGAAGCGAATCTTGCGAGGTGAGCCGGCCGGAGGAGGATGCCGACATGATGTTATTGATGAAGCTTTCACGTCGCTGCGCGAGTTTATCATCGACGGGAACTGGGAAGTCTTGCCCATCGAGTCTGCCGGCACCACTCCGCGCCATGACGTGAGCGATGAATGCTTGTTGCTTCACAGCACGTAAGTATAGAGACAAGTAGGAGAAGTACCTGCTTACTTTTTGCCGCGGTGTCATTTCGTCCGGAGCCATTGCATCTTGACTCTCCAGCCGCCCGTCCCCCGACTGTCCAACGAGATCGCGAAGGAAGTGATCTCGCTGCAAACCGTCAGGCCGCCGTCGCGCCCTGTGATAAAGGATACCCACATCTCGAAGATCTCGAGCTCGTGCCACCTCCGCATCGACAACTCTCACAGTCGAGTCCTGATTTCTCATCCGACTGAACTCCGTCTGATCAAACAAGCTCCTCATGAATTTCTCTCGCTGGGTTCTGTTAGCTCTGAAAATCGTGGCCTCATGGTAGGCTTACTCGTACAGCACTGTTCTCTCGCCCGCCTTCGAGAACCGCCTCTTCCTCATCATCCCACATCCGCCTCTTGCCGTGCGCTCGTTCTATCCTATCCCAAATCTCCTCCAACTCCCTCAATTTGTCCCTCTCGATCTCCCACCCTTGTCTCACGCTCGTCCGGAGCTCGACCCGCTGATCGAGCATCTGCGGAGTGACGGCATACAAGCGTTCTATAGCTACTGTCACCGCGTCGAGTTCGCGAATCATCTTTTCTCGAGACGCAGGTGGTGAAGTGACTTGGGAAGATCGAGGAGGTTTGTCAAGCTTCTCCTTCTTGTGATTGAGAGGGCAGGATGGACTGGAAGAAGGATGGTCATGGTATCCTGGTAGAGACATGTGGTCGGCGCCGTCATCGTCATGCTCGACCTGCGAGTAGCTCGGTGGGAGGGCGTCGACCCCATTTGCCAGATCGTCTGATGAGGCGAAGGGATCGTAGGTGTTCTCGTCCCCCTTCATCCCATTCTGTTCATGCGTTTCATTCTGCTCTCCACGAGCTCGGACAAGCTGCAGCACGGCATGGCTGAGAGAATCGACTCTCGCCCAAGCCAACTCCTCTCGGACGACGTTGATCGCCGGATGCAGCTCTTCAGGGGATGGTCTCGTCATATCTGAAGACGAGCGGCGCGATTGGGCGGCAGACTGAAGGTCGGAAAGATGTTGTGTAAGAGCGGCGTATGATGTGTGTATATCGACGGTAGAGGAGGAGGATGCTGTTGGGGGAAGGGACTCGATAGGAGGTCGAGGTGTTGGTGGTCGGAAAGTCTCAAGCTCGTAGCACACCTCCAGCAGCTCGGTCAACGCGGATGCGAGCTGCTGTCCTCCTTCCATCAGGAGACCTCCCTGACCTAACGTTTCCTCGTCTTCGGGCAGGAGAGCCGATAATGCCTGAACACACGAATCTTGGATGGCGGAAATATTGGTGTAGACGGTTCGCCGTTGTTCGGGAGTCGGAGAATCGGTGGGTCGAAGCAGGTCAACGGGAAAGGGGGTGGGGGGAGATGGTAGGTCGTGATTGTCATTCACGAGTGGATTGAATTCCGTTACATATCCGTTCGAGATTGGCCGTGGTTGCAGGGCTTCCATTACTTCGTTGTCACTGCGGTGGTGTTTTATGTTCCGAGCTCAAGCGATGCAGTTGACAGCGATGAAGCGGATCAATCGAGCCAACGCCTTCCATCTTCATCTAGGCGAAAGGCAGTTGGGATGATGTACGATTGGCCATGCAGATGTTGACGAGATGTCGAAAGGAGAATCAGAAAGGACGCGGACAGAAAAGGTCTCTGCGTTGGATTGGTGCCTGAAGCTTGAGCTTTTTCAGATAAAAGTATAGCATCCGTCAAAGCCCCCGAACCGCTATGATTCCAGTATAGTGAAAGGTCATTCAGACGCTCGGATATACGCCCATCCGCATATATCGATATTCTTATGTTCCCGTTGAAGCAACCTTACCAATCTTGCTGTAATCTGCTGTAAATCTCGTCAAGCTCAGTGGTTACGCACCCACTATCGACGCACAATGGCCGAACAACAACAGGTCCTTCGGCGAACGGTATTCCAGGAGCTTGGGAGAGTCATTCCACGACTGAACGAAAGACCTGGCATCGAGCTCGAGTCAATTCTGAAGTGTCACGCAATGCAAATCCAAGCTAAAATGAGCAGCAAGGAATGTGGGAAGAAGGGGGGATCGGGTGAGAAGACCAGCATCTATGCCATCAGGACTACTTGTTTGAGCCGTCAAATACTTTGATGAGCATCACGAGGTTTTGTCTGAAGTATGCCGGGAAATGTACGACGAATCAGGAAATTGTCCCAAAACTCTGCCGAAGCGGTCGTCCGTTCCGAGCTTCTGCATAGGTGACAAGATCTAGGTCTTCTCCGGAGTAAATACAAACCGCATCCCATAAGCGTCCTCCCCATCCGCGTCTATGCCCCGTGTTAGCCGCTGCGCATTCCCGAGATCAGTGACCCACAGTAAGCCTTCTCCATCCCATGCACCTCGAATCCCAACGTATCCCTATACAGCGAGATCGCCGCCCTATTCGATTTCCGGACATGCAATGTGATCTGCGCGGCGTTGTAGTGTGCTACCATCGCTTCCTCTATGCCTGGTCAGTGTACGACCGCTCCGAGGTCTAGGGGTATGACCTACGTGCTTGCTTCATGAGCTTGTTTGCCAGCCCCAGTCGTCGGTATGGTCGAAGCACAGATATGGAAGTGACATGACCCGACGGCTCGTCGCTCGGTTCCTCGTCCCTGCCTATCATCAACGGTGTCCCAATCAGTGAGAGTTTCCGAAACCCACATCTTCGCTAGGATATATCCCACGATCCGTCCTCGTGGATCAACAGCGACGTACGACAGCTCAGGCCAAGTGAGGGCGTGATACAGATCTTGGCCGACGATCAGCGCAGGACGACGAGATGAAGCTGGGCGGACAATATTTGAAAGTGTAGTTCTCGGGTAGGTTCAGGAGGTTTGCATTCTGCATCCCGAGAAGGTCGTCCACCTGGCCTCAGCTCGACAACATTGTCATCGACTTACGATGGCCTGGCGGATATCCATGATGGATGAGGGGATGCAATATTAAGGAACAGATGTAGTCCTCGAACGGGAGAGAGGGATCTAGTCGTCCGAACTTGTCCGAAAGCACGCCGCTATCACTGGCTGGTTCGATGTCCAATCGCAACGAGAGATCTGGTTGTGGGAACTGTCCCGGAGCGATGAGATCGTTGAGGAAACTTGGGGAGTTGTGAATGCAGTAAGGGAACGAAAAGTGGTTCAAATAGAGGGCGAATTTGGGTGGCACTCCTCGGTGGAGGCAAAACATTGGCTCCACCCTGACGCCTATTTTAGCCGTCTCCTGATCGTTGTATAATGTAATGATCTCTGTATCTGTGCAATTGTTCCTACAAAAGGCCTATCCTGATATACAAGCCCTCATATGCCCGATCTGTGCCCCTTAAAAGATGAAAACTCAGGCGTCCCCTCTTCTCTCCATCCCGGCCGCGATACCGTTTCCCGAGTAATGGTTGATTCAGTCCCCTCCGTCCCCGTAGCACTTGTCCAACCCGTTCCCTCCTGCCACTCTCCCTCACCGTCTCTGCTCCCAATCATCCGCGCACTCCCCACCGTCACGATAGGCGCCAAGTCAATTAAATAAGGTGTGATGCCGAGTTTGATAGACGACTCGGTCTCTCTATCCCGTCGTACATCCAGGTCGACCGCACCAGACCGAGAAGCAAGTGTTGTTTGTAGATCGATCTCGACCCCCGTCTGCCACTTGGTGAGCGCTCGGATGGGTCCGGAATAGTGATTGTCGCCTAATTCACCGTCAGCACCGCTGGACGAACGGAGATGAGTACTAACCGTAGCATTTCCAAGTTACGAAGCAGATGACAGCTGTCCCAGTAAGGACTACTGGGCTCCAGCTGAGGGTCGCTGCCAGTGATGTGAGCATTCAACCCAAGTAAATTCTCAGGGATGACGCACCTGCGGTTACTGGCCGCGAACCAGGTAATGTCTGAACGATGATGACCAAGACTCCAAAGAGCACGCCGATTGTGCCGACCGGTTTACTACATCCCGCTTCAGCTTTACCCAGGACAAGAACCACTCGCTCACCTCCATCGGCGCAGTGACCAAGATGTGCGTCCCTCAAGCTGCAAATCCTTTCCAGACCAAAGATACAGGGTGACCGGCACAATCTTCCGAGTCAATCAGCATGCATGAAAGAATCGACCCAAAACACTCACATATCCGACATAGGACAAAGTGCTCGAGGTCACCGCCAAGACAGAATATAGCGTCCCCTGACCGCTGATCAACAAGCACGCAAACGGCATGCATATGATCACCACCGCCCAATTCGCGATGATCGGCTGTTTCTCGGAATTGGTCCATCGAATGGTCTCGGAGAAAGGGAGCGCGTTGTCACGGGCTAGGGCAAAGACGAAACGGGACGATGCTTGGAGCTGGGCCATGACTTGCAGGAGGAGGGCGAAGATGAGGAGGCAGCAGATGGTGATAGCGCCGCCGAGCGAGATGGCGTTTTCGAGGATGTAGCCCTGGTCATGGTTATGTCTGGCTCAGAAAATCGAGTCCGACTTACGACGGGGAAATTGTGGGTGGCTATTACCGCGGCGTCGGCGGGATTGATCGAGAGGAGCAGTAAAACGATAGACTTTACTCATCTCAGCATGTGGCTGGGCCAGATGGGAAGCGCTCACGATGTAGCCGAGGACATAGGTAAGGGCCATAGCAGCAGTCATGGCATTCGGGACATTTCGTGATGGCTTTTGCGTTTCCTCGGCCATGCTAGAACGCGGCTTTAGCGAGACACGTCGATATGATCTTTGGGTACTCACTGAGCGGAAGCGTCCTATGGAAGTGAACGACGGCTGATCAGACGCAACTCCTCGATGGACTTAGTTGGACTCACAACGCCACTGGCGATTGTCGTATATTGCCACCCAAGAAGGTAGACGTAGGGTTTTGACGACCATCCTGTGTCGTTGTAGAAACGACTCGATATTGACAGTCCACCAGGCCTGGCAGTCCGACATAAGCCGAATATACATCTGAAATGCTTGTGGGAAGCTCACTTCGTAGCGCCAGTAGCGACCAGGGTGATGCACAAAACGAGCCATACGCAGAAGCCGTACGCGCCGGATACAAGCCAGAAGCGATGGCTTCGCCCTCGAGCTGTAGATCCGGCAAATCCGCAGAGTAATAGTGTGGCCTGGACGCGATCAATTCCGCCCATTTGAGGGGAGGGGGAAACGTACAAGGAAGAACAGGACAAGATGCCAAGATTGTCTCTGATATTCGAACGATAACGACATCGTCCCGGCAGTAATGTTGCAGATCTCCCAAATCACAAGGATAACCTAAGCCACCCTCAGCATCAGGGACTCCTCTATATGCATCCGAAGCGACTCACGCTAGCGGCATGACCTCCCAAAACGACTCCCCCCATCAACCAACCCCATCCCCGCTCTCCGCCTACACCACCACGAGCGCACTTCCATGCCCAGGACGCCATCGCTCCGGACACGGGATAGGCTGAGGCGAGCTCGGACAGAGTGAGGGTGAGGAAGAGGGAGAAGATCCCGGATAAGGGCCACGCGACGAGCTGTACATCCATGTCAGTGATAGTATGAGTGCCCAGAAGGCAAATGCCGCACAATCATCGCTGGTCCACCATAGCTGTATACTCCTGACACAGCGTATATCGTGCCCTGCCCCCCTCGATCAGCTACGAGACCCCGGAATCTGGTGAAACGGCTCACCTGGAGACACCCAATATTGAGCCAGCTGATCGACAAACTCGACCAAAACGTATAATCTCTCCCCAACACCGCATCATACCCCAACTGCTGTAACCGCTGCGCATCCACATCCTCCTGCTTGAACCCTCCTCCTCTCGACCCCCTCGACGTCGAAGCCTCAAGGTCCGATGCGTTGTCTCCCAGCTTTACGGCGTCAATCGCGATGGAGGGTGGCGCGGACTCTAAAGTCGGTGTGGTCAGGTCGGTGGTGGCGCTTGTATATTTGTTGGAGGAGCGGAAGGAGAGTGGAGGAGCGGGGACAGGGCGGGTGGAGAATGGTATAGACTGAGTATCGAAGGATGTCGACGAGGGCGTTGGTAGGAGATAAGAGGATGCGTGCGAGGAAAATGTGGATGGAACACGAGACGATAAGCCGGGATGAGTGGATGTGGAGGTCGGTGTGAGAGAAGGTCGAAGCGAGACATCCCCCCCGCCATCATCGTGTATCATCTCCTTAGTGCTCGACCCATCATCGCTATCCCGGGCAGAGGCATCCGGGGAGAAGTAGGTATTGTTGGGTGTAGGCGCATCAGAGATGAGGATGCTCGCAGTGGAAGTAGAGGCGAGCGAGTTGGGCCCAGGAAGTAGAGGGGGCCGTTGTCTGCCCGGACTAGTGGGTTCCACCATTCCTCTTGGCAACACCTAGGTGAAGCGGTACTACCGAGCCATCGGAACGGCGTCGGTTATATCGTGTTTTGATGACGAGTTCGATTTCTGGGAATCAGCGCGGAGCGGAACAGGGAAAGTTCGCAATGATAGTGGTTCGAGAGGTATCGTTATCACCGCGGAGCCAGAGGGAGGTGGGACAGCTAAACGGAGAGATCCCAATGGCGAGAAATCTTACCGTAAAGGGAAAAATCGAGATCCGATCATTGCCGGCTGTTGGATTGTGTTGATGGATTTGCTTCCGTTACCAAACTGTTTGATATGGCAAGGAAACGCTGAGGTATGCCCGGCGAAGCCGAGATGGGGTTTTGCGATACGCTTTTTCCGTGCATATGATTTCGACCTTGTAGGCGGAGATCAGTACTTCAACGCGAGGCGAGAGTCAGCAGATCCGGCTATCCACATGATGGTGATATCCAATCCGTTCAGATAGCATACCCCAGGCTCATCCACGAGACCCGGTTCTCTCCATCCTAGTCTAGATTGTAGAGCTCCCCACCCAAGGTCCATGCAGCACCAAGCTCTAATCTCGCATCGGACTCGTCATCCGATTCCCCATGACACCCATCACCTCGTCCCCTCTCACCCAATCTCTCAGACCATGAGCCAGTCCTACCGAGCTCGTCGGCTGGGGTTCCGCAAAGGTCAGAGTTGACTGTCGGACAGGGCCCCGCTCTTTGCTCCGAGGAAGTGAGGCGGGCTGAGCTGCTGACGGTGCTGACGGTGGTGGCGCTTGAGGTGGAGGATCCGGTGCCGATGGTTGTCGGGTAGTCGAGGGGGCAATGGGCGTTAGAGGTTCCTGTTCACTGGCTGGCGGTCGAGCATCAACCTCCATCGCCTCGGTCTCTGGTTCTTCGAGCTGCATAGGCCGCTCTGGCGCGGACTCTGCCGTGACATTCTCGCCTGCCGAGTTGTCCGTACTTCGGCGCGTACTCCGTCCCCGATCGACTTTCGTCTCCACTCTCGCCTCCATCACTTGGACGATTTCCGCCGCATCCGCTTCTCGCCCCTCCCAATACCCCAGCAAGCGGTCACCGTACCGCTGCATCTCCTGGGAAGGTATGACGAGCCGAAAGTCGTTGAGCAGGAGAAACTGAAGTTCGAGTTGATTCAGCTCGTGGGGTGGCAGACCGCCGACTTTGGCGTAGCGCGAGTTGGTGTAGAAAACATCTGTTTTCTCCAGTCAGCTCGGACCAGCGTTTGGAGGGAGTGTGCAGGGCTTACCGGAGAAGAATTTGCTAGCGACGGTGACGCCAGCGATGACCAGTCGATGGACGTTATAGCTGTCTATAGCGAAACCCCTGCCTAGACCACCTCTTGCACCCGTCGCGATCCCTCCCACGCCCTGAGCCGTTCCCAGGCGCGACATGCGGTCGAAGTACACCAGTAAGGCGAGGAAGACCTCGTTGGTCGTCGGGCAGTATTTGAGTATACGCAAGAGGTACGCCTCGATGGATATTGACGGGACGTGGCGGGCGTGAAAGGAAAGCAAGGAGGAAGGATGAGCGAGTGAAGTGCGGGAGGCGGTGAAGAGTGGGTGCTCGGGATCGGTCATTTCGAGTATCGGAGGTGGGGGATGGGAGTCGGTGTTGAATAGGGCTGTAGTAGGCGATGGATGGGGATGGGAACCCTGTCTCGAGGCTGATCTTGACCCAGAACTCCCATCATCGTGCAGATGCTCCTCTCCATCGTCTTCGACCTCGGGCCGAAGCTGATCATTCGCCGTCGCGATCTGCTGCAACAAGCTCGCCAGGAGGCGGAGTAAGGTGGGAGTTGGATACGTGGTGAGGTCGAGATGCGGTGTAGATGGGCGCGATGGCGTCGGTTGGCGAGAGGAGAGGGCTTCGTCAGGGGATGTGGGGCGGTCTTGATTATGTTCGGTGGACGAACGCCTCACACGGCTCGGTCCAGCTTCCATCTCCTTGTCCGAAGATGTCGGTTGCCGTCGCAGTGACGATGGCTCGCCTCGTGTCCGAACGGTGGACATGGTGTTGGATGGTGTGGAGCCGGATGGGACACCGACAGACGCTTCATCGTCGTCTCCCATACGGCATGAGGTGATGGTGCTCCAGGATCACCGGGAACTCTGGCAGGTGCTGTTGACGTTTCTGGGGAGTCAGCACAGGCGGTCCGAGGAGATCTGACTTTGATATGGGAAGTCCGCTGATGGACAGGTGATGGAAAAAGTGACTGATTGACCTTTGACAGACTGCGATGAACCTGTTTACTGATTCCGGTCGAAACGAGATGGCCGTGTGTGAATTGCACACACACGTGCACTTCCACCGTCGTAGCGGGATTCATCATTATTTACTGGGTGGCGACACCTATTGGCGTGGATTCAGCTGCATGCATGGCGCTGTATGACCTCCAGAATGCCATGCTTTGGTCGAGAGCTCTCCATGCATGTGACTATCGGTTACTTCTCACTCGCCAGACGACAAACATATTCCCTTTCGGCATCTCCTTCCTGCAATCCTCCACGAATCCCCACTGTTCCGCCACGTCCGTGATCGACCTGATCGTCCGCAGACCCAAGCTCGCATGCGTAGCCTTTATGTACGTCTTGTCGAACTGCTCAGCGTCAGGCGGTCCTACCGTTGCTCTGTAGAGACTCGATAGAAGGCGGAGAGACCAGCTGACCTCCTCGTCCGCCGATGATCTGTACGAGCCACCGTCATCTTTAAATGCTCCGTACGCGACGATCCAGCCGTCCTCTGGATCGAGTAGAGCTCGTCCTCCTTCGGTAAGAGGAGAGAGGTTCCGGAAGATGTGTGCGGGGAGCTCGGGCGGACAGCAATGGATCAGATTCACTGCGCTACTTGAGCTGCAGGAGAGGCTGACTTAAATGTTTGGCTCACGCATGATAGTACCGCTGAACTTCCTCGCCCCTGCCTCATGGGCTATTTCGTCACGTAAAGCATCCCAATCTTGCCCGTGACCGATATCCAGCTGTCTCGGTGGACTGAGGTTTGCGAGCCCCTCCCACTCGTTGGCGAGTCCACCATTTACCGTACTAGCAGCGCCGTCTTCAGCTTCCCTTGCTTTCACTCGGGTGCCAGGTTGCATCACGACATGGTTGATATCGAGAAGCTGACTGACCTAATCTCCTTCTCATCCCGGGCCGTACCCCACCACTCCCAATCCTCCCACTCCTTTGCGAAGACCGCAATATGCTCATAAGGGTATGACGCGAGCTCAAGGATACGTGGTCGACTACTAGCAGAGACCACGGGCGTTGATGATGATGCCGGGATGTCGGATAGGAGGGGAGTGAGGGCTTGGATAATGGGTTCGACGTTGCGTGCTGCTGAGCCTGATGGCATGCGCTGTCAACCTACATTTGATCACGTCAGGGAAGGGGTGGACCTGGCTGAGAGATGATGGAGGGGTATGACATCCCCTAAGGGACTACGGGAAAAGGGCTCAGATCGACCTGACGAGGTTGATGATTTACTCTCGGTTGAAGATGGTAAGCCCAGCGACAAGTACTTTTTTGGAAACGGCTTCATAATTTCAGGAGAAAGCTCTCCCTCTCCCTCTCGCTTGAATGCGTTCCCCACAATACCTCTCCTTATCCACCGTAGCATGCGCCACATGTCCACTACCAACAAACAGACTCTTCGTCACCCTCCAACCCTTCCTCTTAGCCTCCCTCAGTGATTCTCCCACTTTACCAGCGGATCCTCCTTGCTATAGATATAATGACGCCATCCGCCCGTCTGGAACATGGTACTGTCGTCCAATCCCTTGCGGATCTTGATCATCATATCGTCTTTGATTAAAATGGCGTTCTTGACTTTCATGATCACCGCGGCGATGAATAAGAGAGTTGTGGCGAGCAGGCGGAGGGGAAGGAAGTTCCCTGGCCCGGGCTACCTACCAAACGAATGGAAGGATCGGCTGAGAAAGGCTATGCTGGACTTGCAGATCCGACGGATGGACAGAAAGCTACGAGAACGTCTGGAGTTCCCAGCTCAGGACGCCGCCACTCCGTCAGGATATTTCTACCGTAAGTCTCCCGCACAGTGGACGCCAAAGGTGCAATTGATGGCCCGAACCGGATGAGTACTAAACCACTACACGCTATTCCGATGGGGCAAGCGAGATTCGCCAGATTGCGGCTATTGCGGGTGCGATACTACAAGATGATGAACACATCTTCGTCCACTGTCCGCGCTTCGACGACTTCCGGAACGAGGCCATTGCCAAGGCGTTACGCCGGAGGATGGAGGATGAACCTGCCGCGGAAAAGCGGGCTGCTTGGGAACGATACGTTCCCGCAGTAATCGCCTATCCCGATGACGACGGCGTGCTGACAAATTATTGGATAGGACAGGTCACTGCCTCCACTTAAGGTGACCGACACCCGCTACGCTCACAACATGGTCCTTACACTTGCCGCTCTATTTGGAGCACGTACACGCGCAATCACATCGATCAGATGCACACTGCAACACACGAGCCGGAAGCAGAGGTAGAAATGTTGGGACCGGATGAAGGGATAGGGATACAGGGACAGGGCTGGCCATGACGAGAGAGACCATTGGTGGGGCGTGGGCGTAGCATGACGAGAAAGGTCTAAGGCTGGGTTCGAGGACGGCTAACCTTGGCCGCAGCTGGAGACGACCGGTTTTATCGGGATCCGGCGGTCGTAGAACCCCCTATGAATGTCTTGGGTGTTTAATGCAATGGTTAGCACGCCTGTAGGAAATCCAGGTCCAACCCCGGGATATAGCTTTGATAGCGTAATGTTGTGCCTGAAACTTAACTTTATTCCGATTCGTTAAGGCGATGAATCTCCGAGATGAGGAGTCTCAGAACCAGGGCGTACAAACTCTTCAACACCTTTCCCAATCGTTCTCTTCTTACAACTAATATAGGATATCTTCTGTCTGGACTGAAAATCGACGCGTCGAACCCGCAGACACGTGATACCTAACAATATTATGCAGGCTATGCATCCTCACGAATCAGGACAATGCTGGCTTAAGTCACCCGCCAAGCCTACTGTGCAATATACTTTTCTCTCGCACGACGGTGACTCGCCGCACTATGGTCGTATCGAGTGATAGCTATGCTTTGGTCAGCTTGGCTCCATTGCTGAAAACACCTCTCACTTCGGCGGGACCTCCGCCGGCCTCTCCTCCTCCTCTTCCGGATCCGGTACACTCCCCATATCCGTATGCTGATAAACCCCGCTCGTCCTCCTATCGTCCATCAACGGCGGACTCCCGCTCAACTCCTCTGCCCTCCCACCCGATCCACCAGACTCCGCATACTGATGTGATAGTCGGAGTCTTTGCGTCTCCATCTGAGCTTCCCTCTGCTTCGCAGCCGCTACTGGACTACCGTGACCTTGGCTCGAGGTGGACTGCGGTGGACCACCTTCGTTCGCGTACTCCCGAGCGCCGTAAGCGGCAGCTCCTGCTCCTGCTCCAGCAGGGGCGACTCCATAGCCTCCATCCCCACCCTGAGCATACGGGTACGACCCTCCTGGCCCCATGTAGTCCCGCGCATCGGGCATCCGCATCGGAGCGCGGGCGTGAGGGTCATACGGTGCTTGAGCCTGGGCATGTTGTTGCGGGTTTTGACCATACAGGAATGGATCGACACGGGGCGAGGTGGGGGACGTGCCGACTCCGCCGACCGCGGGGACTGCTGGGGTAAGGAGGTCAAGTGGGTCATTGGTCGAATGCCGGTTTCCGGGATCGAACTGGAAGAAACCTCAGTTGTCTGATCCAAGACTAATCTAGAAGATGACTCACCGTCTTCTCGTCAAACGCGGCATCCCTATCACGGCGCCTTCGGATGCAGAAGAACCACAGCAGTGCCGCGAGGATGATGAGGCCGCCTACACCGCCGACGACACCACCGACAATCGCTCCTACATCTACAGCCGCGTCAGCCGTGTCGAATCTGGGAGCAGGTTGCAAGCTGCTAGATTTCGAGGAGGCAGACTCACTGGTACTGGACTTGTGCTTCGAACCGCTCTTGTCCGTGGCGGTCGAGACGGCAGTGCTGGTAGTCCGCGATACACCCTGGGAGTCGGTGACGGTTGTGACGCTGCAAGGCATCAGCATGGCCAAACTCGCCTGAGTATCTCGTGGGTGACTCACACAAAGCTGGTGGAGAGGCTAGTACTAGTCGTCGAAGGAGAGGCCGCAGCAGCCCCACTGGAACTCGAAGATGACGACGAGGAGCTACTCGACAAACTCGCCGACGCGCTAGAACTGCTACTCGATAAACTGGCACTGCTCGCACTTGCACTCGCACTCGACGAAATCGACGCAGATGCTGAGCTGGACGAGGCTGATGCTGAGGCGGAGATCGACTGGGAGGCTGACAGCGAAGTCGAGCTAGAAGACGTGGTCGATGCCGAGGAGGATGGAGGGGGTGACGATACTGAGGAAGTGGTTGTAATGATGGAGGTTGTGGAGATTGTTGTGGGAGTCTGGCTGACTGTCGTAGGTTGCACGGTCGTTAGGGTGGTGGTGCGGGTCGTAGATGATCCTGCTGTGAGGGTGGGAGGAATCGGTGTTAGAGGCAGACATGTTGAGTCAGCGATGGCCGGATGGACAGACGGAAGAGCGTTGGGTAAAGGGGGAGAGGAGTTGAAGGATACAGATAAGAAAGGCGGACTGAGGATCAACTCCAAAGGATGGGGGAAAGAACACTACCATGCGTGAGACCAGCTTGACCCCAGGAATCGCACTAGTGTGGAATATCCCTGAGAAGCATGAGGGAGTCGAGAGAAGTGCTCACCTGCTCCTGTGGCTTCCATTGTGTCAAGTACCACTTTATTCCGTAGATAGGTCGGGGCGATGATATGCCGATCCACTGGAACTTGTTGATGGCGAGGATGATGCTAGATCGCGGTTGGATGGGTCAGGTACGGGAAGATGCGGATACAGGGAAGATGCGGATACACAGGGTCGCCCTCGAAGTCGGATCGGAATCGATAGTAAAGCAAATCAACTTGTTATCGGGTGTCGATGGAATCTCAGGCGAGGTAAGGGCAGTGACGCCACCATGAAAGATCAGATCGGTTGGATGAAATGAGGAAGCGAGGTGGATTGTCGGTCGAATGTTTGCAGTCTCAAAATAGGCTAACGGCGTCAGTGCCCGGCTTGGTCGGATTTCCGGTCTACTGCTCCGATTGAGCTCGGCAAACCGGGAAGATCCCGGTTTAGAAGAGCATCGATGACTGCCTACGTCAATCCCCTGTAATTCCGAGTGAGGTTACGATCAAGATGATGTGAGACATGCTATGGACCGACAGATGCAGACAAATCGATGGGATGCTGGGATGTCTATTTACCCTCGATCGTATGGGAGTCCCTCATCTGCGCCTCTTCTCCGCTGTTCATCCCTGCCCATATCGCCCGCGAAGACGGGTTGAGCGCGCTTCGTTCCTCCGGGACCAGTAGGTGGTCGGAACGGAGCGCCAGCGTGAGGTCCTGCCAAGATGAAGGGAGCATTTGGCACTCCCGGGCGCACACCTGGACTGGCGAGTGCAAAAGACCGTTGAGGAATTCCGTTACGAGGACCACCAGGAATTGGTCTCGATTGAATAGGAGGCCGCAGAGGTTGAGATTGAAGCGGGTATGATGGATTGTATGGCCGATTATTGAATGAAGATGGACCAGATGGGAAACCGTTGGACTGGTGAGGTCCAGGGCCTGGAGGGTAATTGCCGAACGGCCCAGGCGGAGGGCGATTCATTGAGCTGCCGTACGATGGGCCATTGTATGGCTGGGGATTGCCCCATCCGCCGGGCTGACTAGGTGGTGGTCTGTATGGCGGATACTTGGGTCGATTGTGTTGCACCTGAGAGACTGGTGGGGCCGGCTCGTGTCGTCGGCGTCCGCTGTTGAACTCGTGTGAAGGATCCAGGGGGATCAGGTTCCTGACATCATAGTGAGCGCGTCTCAATCATGCGTCGGCAACACCCACTCCTTGACAACTGCAGGCATCGGCGAGATCCAGAACCACGGATGATCAAGGGCTTCGTCGGCAGTGATCCTCTTTCTCGGGTCTAGGGTCAGGAGCTTCGCCATAAGCTCCGCGCCAGGTCGGTCCATTTTGCCGCGACTGCCAGGACACTCAGCTCACCTATGGAGGGCAGAACGACCAAAAGACTCACTTCCACTTCTGAGACATCTCGAGAATGGATACCTCTTGCGGCGTCTTGTCCCAAGGATGACCCTTGGCTTCAGGAAACCCAGGCAGCGAATCCCACCCTGGAAGGGTGTCCGAGTTGAGCGGTCCGCACTGGGAGAAGATCTTGTACAGTTGATCACGGTCGCTCTCGCCCATAAAGATCGGGTCCTTGTTGTACATCTCGCCCAAGACACAGCTATTGAGACTCAGGATCTGCTTGGGGATGAAGATAGGTGACATACCCTAGACTCCACATGTCAACCGCTGGACCATAGCGTGTATCCCCTAACAGCAGCTCCGGGGCTCGATACCACCTTGTGACAACCATGTTCGTGTACTCGTTGATCATGTGAGGGGCCATCGGATCGTCGTGCGTCCAGGCTCGTGCGAGGCCAAAGTCTGCAATCATGACGACGCCAGACCGGTCAATGAGTATATTGGCCGTCTTGATATCGCGATGCACAAAGTTGTTCTGCGTAGACCTCAGCAAAGCGGAATTGAGGCCAGTCTCGTACAAACCGTATGGATATACGCCATTCCCTCCAGCATCTGCTTCATCAACAGCTTGACTAGAGAGTGTCCAGGCTTGAAGTCGTCGTTCCCGAGTAGACCGCAGAGATCGTGGTCCGCATAGGGAAAGATCATGAAGATCTCTTGTCGGCCGCTGCGGTCACCGGTGGACTCTGGCGCAAGTGGTCAACATTGCCTATCCTGATGGCTTGGATGAACGAACTTGGCTGGACGACCATGTCTACAATGGGCACGACGTTTCTGTGGTCAAGGCTCTTTAGGATCTTGATCTCGCGGATCGTCGTCATAGATACCTATGACAGTCAGGCGAGACCGCCAGGAGAAGTTACCACGTACCCCGTCGCGGACGTTATGCGTAATGAGCTTCTTCAGCGCAATCGCTCGTCTCGACGCAATCTCGACTCCCTTCGTCACGACCCTGTCGAACACTTTAGCTGAGATCCCGGTATGCTGCGACCTCACTCACCCGAAGGTCCCCTCACCCAGCTTCAGCCCTACATCATATGCTGCAAGCGTCGTGGTCCCCTTGAACTCTTTATGTAGCTTCTGCAGCTCCTGCTCGGCAGTGGGACGACGATGGCTCTTCGGTGCATGCTCCAGATGCGACGTTTCCACGTTACCGATTGCGGTGGTCGGACGGGTCGAAGGGTTGAGCATATTACGATTCGGTGCATCCGGGACGGGTATACCCTGATCGGTCCGAGAATCGGCGGTTCGATCATCATTTCTCGAACGAGACTTGGTCGCTTCCAATGTCCGGTTGACGGGCTTGTCAGCGGCCATCGTCTTGTCCCCGTTGATACCGCTGGGATGTTGTACGTCGGACATCGAGGTATCATAAGGCGTTTGCACATCCAGATCGCCTGGAGGCAGAGGTGGTGTTGGCGGTCGCGGAGGAGGTGTACTGAACGGAGGCGGCGGCGGTGTGGAAGGTCGTGGAGGGGGATTTGGAGGCGCAGAAATCGCAGCCGGGTAGTCTAAGCCATGACTCTTGGTGTACCGTTTCAGCTTGATCGACTTGTAATCTTTGACGCGTTTCTCCGGTGAGAAGGAGTTTGGAGGGATGTCGGGACTAGGCGGTCGTTCCCCTTCCTCGGGACTACGCGGACGCTCCGCTGGTACGGGACTTTCCGGTCGTTCCCCTTCTTCCACTGGCTTCTCCTGCTGCTTCTCTGCTTCAGAGGCTTCGATCTCTCCATCCTCAATGAGTGTGGTACTTCGTCGCCTAGGTGTGTGATGATGATGATGACGATGGCCGCTTCTAGGCGATCTAGGAGAGGATTTGCCGTGTCCGTTTCTACGCCTGTCATGGTCCATCCCTTGCCGACGATCCTCGCCGTCCCGGTCTTGTCTCATGTTCCGCCTGTCCTCCCGCCGATGCTCCTCCGCCGGTCTCCTGGGATCGCTGTCATACCGGTCCTCGTTTCGACGGACATCCTTGATCACCGGGCCTCGACCTTCATACCGCTCTTCCCTTTCCCGGCGATATTCCCCCCAGTCATCATCATACCGCGAAGGACTGCGCGGTCGAGGCCGATACTCATCACGCCGTAATGGGGGCAGCTCCTCATACTCGTCATATCTCCTAGAGCGCGATCCATAAATATCTGTCTCGTAAGATCTCCCATGATTCCGCTCCCTTGATCTCGGACGAATGTTCGCCGGCTTCTTCGGAGAGATGCTTTTCGGACTGTATGAGGAGACTGGGTTCGGGGGCCGAGACGTGAAGGCAACCTGTGATCGGGAGACAGATTCTGGTGAAGGATCGAGGGGATTCGTCCACTTTGGTCGAGCTGGTAGTTTCGCTCGCTCGTCGATGACCTCTCCGTCTTCTGGCTCATGATGCGATCGATGAGAGCTCGAGTGGCTGGGTCGTGACATGACTGAGGAAGATGGACGGGGTAGACAATCTCGACTCAATGGCTGGGGAGGTGACCATGCTGAGATTTTAAGTATTGATCGAAAGGAGTGGTATTACACACACCGGTATCGTTGAAAGACCGCTAGACCTCATCAGAGCCGGTCTAGGGAGGTAGCGGAACCGGACGAGCTACCTTCCTCACAAGCTGACAGACAAAACACGAGATGGGTATCTCGACCAAAAGGGCGTTCTGAATTTACGTTAGAAAAACGTGGGGGAGGCAAAGCGGCGGCCAAAAAGTCGGTACTGGCAAGCCTAACGGAAGTGGCGGCTGTGCGAGGTGCTAATAGCTGATCCAGAGAGCTACGGCAAGAAATGTTCGCCTTGGTTGAGAAGCGATGTGAGAGGACAGGTGAAATCCAGACGTCGATGGAGTGCTGCCGGACATTGCATGTCTTCTCTTTGTCCTTCATCCTTCCATCCGGAAGACCTCTTCTCCTGCCGTCCACCATCCGGGCCCACTTTCGCTTCCCGTCGCACCTTCCACCAGACTCTCTTGCATCCCGTCCGTCATCTTTCTCACTTTAGCGATTACGACATGATTTAGAGAGCGGTTGAACCTACCTTCCACCACCTCCTTGTGTTCTCATCCTCCCCAATCGCTGCCATGTCTTTCTCATAGTCCTCGGGCGGACCGATATACCGCATATGAGCTATCAACAGGCTGAGAGGGGCGATGTAATGGATCGAATAGTCTGGTCGGACTCAACTCTTGGGGTTGGAAGGCGGACGAGGACGGAATTGACCGACGATTTGGGCTCTTCGCAAAGCCGCGAGCACCTCAGGCCATACGTCGGCGTGCACCTTTTCAACGACCCTCAGCATGAGACTATCGGGCGCAGGACCCACAGACCTTCTTGTACTCGTGAAGAGCTTCCGGCTTCACCTTGATCACCTGGCAGATCCGCTTCCCTTCGTCTGTGCGGGGTAGTACCAGCCGTGGAAGGTTGCCTGTCGACATGATGATTTTTCTGCCGAGGAAGGAGTGGACCGTTATTTGTGTCCAAGAACAAGGAGTTCTCAAACGCTTATGGGTACAGGGATTCAAGTGATCAGTTAGTTAGGATCGCAGATTTGATCCTCACCGTGCCAGAGAAGATTTCCTCAGGTTGGTGCCTTACACAGGGAAACATCGCGACATCCTACTTCGTATTCCCGACCATGACAGATTCGCACCTCTCCTGATTTGTCCTGCTACCTACGACAGCATCATGTCGCAGGACCAACACTCTCGGCTCGTCGTGGTACATTCCCTCTTCGACCAGTCTGACCTCGGCTCATGTGATCCAGTTCGGAACGGTCGCATTCTACATGGTCGTGGCGATAAGCATGACCCTGCTCAACAAACGTTAGTTATCTACCCTCCCTCTTCTTGAGGCTGATTCCTCGGCAGTCGTGCTCAGCTCCACTCCGCTACCGGTATTCCTGCTGCTGTGCCAATCCGCAGTCGCGGTGGTACTGTTGGGCATAGAAAATCAGATTGGACCGCTGAAAACTCCGAAGTAAGATTGTCCTCGTGATGCGCACCTTCGTGACCTGGACTTCTCCAAAAGTAGATTCGAGAAGCAGACTGCGATAGGCCTCCTTCCTCTTGTCGGCGTGAACATCGTGGGTCTCATGTGAGTTGCTCTGTCCAGATCTCGAAATCGGCTGAGGTCGACTTTCACAGTTTCAACAACTATTGCCTTCAATACGTGGGCTAAATATCCTCTAGAATCTTGTGCTGACCATACCGACCCAGGTCGACGCTTCCTTCCACCAAGTCGCTCGGGGTCTGGTGCTCCCCTTCACCATCCTCGTCACCATCCTATTCCTTCACGTCAGTCTGTCCATCACGCAAAGTCGTCACGAGTCACCGCTTAAGCCGCTCAGCAATGGCCCTCTCCTCTGTCCCTCGTGGCCGCACTCATCGTCACATTCGGCTTCTTCTCCGGTGTCCTCTTTGACCCCAACCACGCTTCCTCTCGCGCCTCAGCCGCTGTCGCAACGTCTAGCTCTGCGACATTGGGTATCGTGTTTGGAGCTATGTCGAGTGTCTCGTCAGCGTGCCATGCGGTTCTCATTAAGCGTGGTCTTGTACCTGAGCCCTTCTTCGTCCGACCCGTCTCACTGATGTGCGTATAGGCTGTGGTCCAGAACTCGCCGATCGCTCTGGCATATTACAATAATATCTTGTCAACGATCGCGCTGGTTCCGATGGTTTGTTTGACCGGCGAACTGCCTGGAGCTCTGCGCCTCCTGCAGGGAGCCGAAGCCTCGACATTCTATTGGGGCGCAGGCATTACCGTGCGTCATGCTGCTTCACCTTTTGACTCCCGCTAAAGAAGGGATGCAGGGTGTATTCGGCTTTCTGATCAGCCTCGCATCCTTCCTCTCCATCAAAGTCACCTCGCCCGTCACACACAGTATGTCTCCCCTCATATCGCCGTCTGATCCGGCACTGACCCCTTGAATGATAGTGATCTCCTCGGCGGCGCGAGGCGTCCTCCAAACCATGCTTGCAGTCTACATCTTTGGCGATATCATGTCCCAGTGAGTCTTAGTAGTCCACCGACATGAGAGAATCTTCGTCTGACGATCTCTTGAAGGGGAAGGGTCATCTCGATCTTCCTGATCATCGCTGGATCGGTGCTTTACGTCTACGCGAAGAGCGGAGGCGACAAGAAGCCTGCTGCTGTGCCGGTGGACCCAAAGGCGCTCGAGAGGGGGTTGGGCGATGTGGTGTTTGACGAGAATGAGGAGAAGAGACGGGATTTGGAATAGATCTTTCTGTGACATAGGGATTCGTGTATCGGACTTTGATGGGACTTTTGTGCATTTGGTGGCTCGAGCGCTCTTGCCAGCAAGATGTTCGCGATTTGCGTATGGTGCCCGGGAAATGACGAGAAATCAGGGGATTGAAGTCTCTTCAGATGTTAGCTCCGAAACTCGGTGCAGCAAAAGAGAGGCAACAAAGTCCAAGAATGCAAGAATGATTATCCATCAAGGTATACAACATCAATGCTGGATATACGCAAGGTCTTCACGCAAGACTACCCAGACACCTTCTGACGCAAGGCCCGCTCAAGCGCTCGACGCCTGCAACCTAGGCTTCTTCGCCTCGCTCTCGATCCCCGTGGTCCCGACCTGCGCCGCCGGTACGGGACTTGCAGAGCCCATCTCCCCTTCAAGCTTCCGCTTCACCCCGTGGCCCGAGACCGGCGGCACTCCATTCGATCTGATCACACCCTTCTTGATCGGCAGTGGAGGTATCACACCCGTTGCCCATATCCGCTCAGCCACTCTCAGATCGATATCGACGCCGACCACACGGATGTACTTGAGCAAGGCGGAAGCGTTCGGTCCGACAATGTTGACGTCGCCTTTTGCGTTTGCGACTTCCGCGATCATGCCGATGACTTTGGTGAGGGTCGTCACAGGAGGAGCTGCGCCGGGTTGTGTCTTGGCAGGAGCAGCCCTGGGTCCTGGAGTAGGGTTGGAGACAGACTGGCCATTCGGTGCTGACGGCTTCGAAGGTTGAAGAGCTTTAGGTTGGGGATTGGGCGAAGTACCGTTATCTGGACGAAGGGCGTTATTAGACTTCGGAACTGTCCTTGCAGGTAGCGCGGAGACGAGAGGCTTGACCGTTACAGCGGTAGATGCCTGGGCGGCCTTTGCGAGCTGCTGCTTGTTCTTGTTGATCACCCAAGCTGACAGAACGTCAACCGCGCCAGCCGCACCCAGCAACGTGAGCTTATCGGTGATGTCGTTGGTGAGATGCCCAAATGTCTGCTGCTCAAGGACGAGAGTGGTCCCGTCACAAACAAACGGAAGGATGTTACCGCTAGCGTCTGATGTCGAGATGACGCTGTTCGCGCGCATGGCTGGCGTGATCGGCTGAATGACCACGATGATTCTCGCCTTGGGCAGAAGGACGCCGTTGGCATTCGCGGAAACGATTTGAGGTGCAGTCGAAACAGGTGGTGCCGTCAGTCGGGGGGCGGCCCGCGCAGGAACTGCCATTTGACGTTGCGGAGGCGGGGGCTTCGTGGGCATCTGAGACCCGGTCGGACGCTCCCCAGCTCGTTGTCGCTGTTCCCGCCTCTGCTGGACATCTTTCGCCTTGTCACCCGATTTCGCCGTATCACGCCGCTGTTTCTCCTCAAACGCCGGTCCTTCCTCTGGATCGATTATCCAGACTGACCCCTTGGACTCGGGATCATCTTCGGGTATTCGCGGGACTTTCAGGAAAGCCTTGTTCAGCGAGAGGTTATGCCGAATCGAATTCTGCCAGCCCACATCTACGTTGAACCGGAACCATTCCCACTCGCCTGCGACCCAGTTGCAGACTTCACCAAGCGTTCCCCGACCGCGCGGTAGGTTGACGAGAGCTTTGTGAATGATCGAGGCGAACGTCCCGGTAGGTTTGATTGCCGGCGGACCTATGAATGGATTGCCATCGAGGCCAATCGCTGGACCAGGTGGAGGACGAGGTCCGGCGCCGGATGGAGGAATCGGGACGTCTACGACAAGGTGACCGGGTCGATCTAGAGTCTCGACGAGCTCCGTGAGAAAGAACGGCTTTTGTGGCTCGGCCGACCCGGTGGGCGATGGTGACACGATCGAGCGGGCTTGGGCGGAAAGTTGAATAACGGGATGGGAAGGCAGTGACCCTATTCTTGGGTCTTGTCGTGTGACCTGAGCAGGGAGTGCTCGAGTGACCTGGCCCTGCGCTTGCGGAATGGCCTGTGGATTTGCAGCCGAAATCCTGCCGGTCGGGGGTGCGGACTGTTTAGTCACCTGCTGCGGTTTCGGTGCTACCGAAGGAGAAGGTACGATCTCCATTGCGGCTGCTAACGTCGCCGCGACTGCTTGCGTCTGCACCGAAGCTGCAGCAGCTTCCGCCTTTGTCGCAGTCGATTTCGTCGCTTTCTTCGACCCTTTCTTCCGAATAGGCTTTTCGCTCTCGGCGGTCGACGTGTCTTCTACCGCTTTCTCCCTCTTCAGCATGGACTTCCGGTCTCCGTTCGGCGTGGGGGCGTAATGATCCTCATTGATCGGCTCGTCGACCGGCTTGCCTCCCTTTCTCCTTCTCACCGTCGTGCTCGTCCGTGCGGTTTTTCGTTTCACACCGCTTCTACCGCCCTTCCCGGGCGGCTCCTCATTGACTTCCGCCTTTACGTCCGCAGTCCTCCTTGCTGCCGCCTGTCGTCTGTTGTTCGCCTTGCCCCCGGTTCCGGGCGTCTCCTCCTGCACCGCCTCCTCCGCTTCTTCTTCATCATCCTCACCCTCATCATCCTCGGACAAAGATGACAGCTCGGATTCCTCGTTGAGTGTGGTCGACCGCGACTCATCCTCTTCATCTGCTCCATCCCCACACTCCTCCTCAGAGCTATCGCCCCAAAAATCCTCGTCACTCCCCTCTTCCGAATCCCAATCATGTACCCATATCTCCTCATGGACTGCCTCAATCCCCAAACCATGCCCGTCTGCTGCTGCGAATGCGCTGAAAACCTGCGGGACTTGCCCAGCCATAGTCGTCGGTCCGGGTCCTGGTTCACCATAGAATTCCTGATACCCAACCTTTGTCGGTGGAAGGCTGTAGGGATATGGGAGGTCCTCGAGGGCGTTCTCCGCATCATGCGGGGTGCCGTCCAGGGCGTAGTGAGTGTAGGTGGGCGAAGACATGCGGGACGGTGGTAGGATGAAGGAGAAGATGCGAGTTGCGATCTGAACCCGAGAGCTGAGGCGGGATCAGTATTGCCAGAATATATCAAGTGGGCGTTACCCCTGGTAAAGCGGAACGACTGATCCGCGGACATAGTACCGGTCATCTACCCAAGCGCCGTTCCGTCCGTATATCTCCAAGCAGAAACGACCTAGATCAGAGCGGTACTCGATCCTGGCATGATTACGTGACACCGATTTGAGGGGGCCGAGGTCGACGTCGACGTGGTCGAGGTCACCGGAGGGCTTTGAGGGAGGTGGTGGGGGGACACCCAAATCTTGGAGATCTGCTGAGCTGGAACGAGCATCCACCTCTGGCTGAACCTCGGGAGCTCCACGTCCAACAAGCTCTAGCTCCGGCTTGGCATCATCCTCCTCGGGAGCTGGTTGAGCTCCTTCTCGAATCAAAGATTCCTCTTTGACGCGCGACGGTGGACTTTCCATAATCGGACCGACTCCTTGGAGCGGTACAGTATAATCCTGCTCGACAGACGGTGTCCTAACAACCACACTCCGAAAGCCTTGATCTGTGGGACGTGGAGATGTCGGGGAATGCGGGCTGGAGAGTGACGAGTTGGATTGAGGTCGTTGCTGTGCGGTAGAAGGTAGATTAGGCTGAGGTGAAGCCGCAGGGGATGGTGTCGAGTTCAAGCTCTCGAGTGGTGGGATGGGAGGGACAGAGGGCGAGGTTATTCCAGGGGGAGGCACCGGCACTGCTCGCTCCTACAACTCATCATCAGCCTCATCCTGATGTGACTCGGGTGCGGCTCAACTCACGCAATTCCGCCCAATAATCACTGCCAGTGTCCTCACATAGTAGGAGAAGCCGGTTACATCATCGCCGAATTGAAGCTTGTAGTATGCCGGCTTTGGCTCGGTCTTGCTCCGGTCGACGGGTAGCGCTGCGAGAGAGGGGATGGGTGGGTACCATGGGCCGCCCTGAGCTGGGGCGGAGCCAGACATCGGAGGGTACGGTGGGAGCGTTGAACTCACGTGCGTCGAGCCAGGACGAGCGGAAGTCTGGGCTTGCTATTCGCCTCGCGTCCAAGAAGTAAGGATGAGCTCTCCAGAGTGGTTGATGGTCTGAAGGCGTTGGGTCGCGTCGGAGAGATTGAATTGGTCAAGGAGGGCAAAAAAGCAACAACATAAGGCAAGTTTGTGGCTGCCGCCCGGAAAATTTACTGCTATCAGGCGACACGTGGCGACTCCCTGGATTCCAGGCATCGGTTATGAATACGGTGGATGAGGACACGGATGGTGTGCAATGTCACATATCATAAGCGGGGTTATGGACAAGCGAGGACCTTGTAGGGAGTAATATACATGAGGGGAGGGCAATGTCCGTTGGAGGAGCTGAATTCATACTGAAAGGGCTAGCCTCAACGCCGTGGATCCGCCGCGGCCGCAATCCTACTTCTCTTGAAGCCGAAGTCCCTCAGAAGCGGTTCGAGCCATTCGGTTTTCACCATGCCGAGCTGGACAAACTTGCCATTCTTCTTGGTGTACCGAATCATCGCAGCGGAAGAAGGGTGAAGCATTTCGGCATAGTCGACTGTGCCGACGGCGGCACGAGCTGCGAGGTAGTCCGCGAGGTTGATATGGGCTTTCTCTTTGAGGATGGCTCGTGCTTGCCTTAGCGATTGGGGGAGAGGCGGAAGGCGAGGGCCAGGGGTAGAGGCCCGGGACGATGTGAGTGACCTATTCCCAGAAGGAGGAGAGCCGGAATTATCACCGCGGGAACGAGGAAGGTCTGGTAGATCGTCGTCGCCGTCCATCTGCACGAGGCCGAGCTGAAGGCGCTCAGCAGGTGCCCAAGAGAGCGGTCTGAGGTACTCACTTCAACGCAGAGCGCCTGCCAAAAACCCAGCTTGTTCGCCTTATCCGACATGAAAGCAGCGGAACTGGACAGAAAGCTGCTATCATCAGAACTCATTTCTATCAATTTGCCCACCCCGCTCACCTGTCTATCGATGTCTTCGCATCCTCCGAGCTCATCACACTTCCCTCTATCTTCCTCCTCCCTGCCGACGACCTTGGCGTTCCCATCACACTTTCTTCACCACCTCCAAGCGCGGACATGCCCTCCACTTCGTCCTCTTCATCCTCGTCCAGCTCCTCATCCAGGAATCGTGATGCGCCATCTTCTGAGTACTCGTCGTCGCCGCCCGAGCTGATGACAGGGGGCGCCGAAGATCCAGCTTCTTCTCCGATGGTCAATTGGTCGCGCACTGCCGCTTTGTCCAGCCTCGAACGATTCTTCTTCCCGCCTCGGCGCGTCTTCCTGTACGTCCCCACTGGTTCACTCTCGTCTGATGAGCTGGGAACCGACAAGTAGGTGGACAATTTGAATTGCTGCTGTGGTGCTTTGTTGCCAGTTTTGTTAGGCGCAATCGCTTGCTTGTCGATTAACGCTCCGGATGGGGACGCTTGGGGTTTGAAATTCTGTGGGACTTTGTCACCACTGGCCGACAGAGTCGCGGTCGGTCGCTTGGCGACCACTACCTCTGAAGATCTGTTCGCTTCGAGCGCTCGTTGCCTCGCCCTCCTTGCCGCGGATTTCGACGGTCCCGACCGTTCCGACGGCGTCCGACGGCCATCATCGCTCGTGGATTGGCGCGAGTCCGACGCCGAAGAGGCCGAGACGAGTGACAATGAGCTCCGCTGTGATGGGTTCCGACGGGAGATGACCTCGTAACTCTCGTCCGTGGGGTTGAGCGATGACCTGCCGCGCGTTGATGCGACGGCTGCGGACGAATGACGGGATGAGCTTGATAGGGCGAGAGCGTCGAAGGATGAGAACAAGGAGGACTCGTCTGAAGTCGGAGAGAGGGGAGCAGGGTTTCGCATAGCTGACGAGATGGTGAAGGAAGGAGGATTGATAGGTTGTCAACAAGGTTGGGACTGATGCCTACCGCAGCTCAGCAGCCCTCCACACGATTGTCGAATGTGAAGATATGCGCAGAGGGACCATTGGACTCGGAAATCGAATGTCTGGGCTCACGAATGTTGATCAAGATGGAAGGGAGACAGAGATCCAGTGATTGTGAAGCGCGTAAAGCCACCCCCAGTGGAATGACAAACTAGGTTTGGCCTGAATTTCCAGTAGGCGCGTCAGAAAGAGAGCGTTCCTTTCCTTAGGCTCCAAGTTACTATCAGTCATGGGACTCAGCCTTCTCTTCGCTCGCATCGCCTTGAATCGGGACGCTGAGGGTATCGCCAGCCATCCTGCCGGCCACATCATCGCAGTGACATCAGACGATGTCGTCACGCTCTACGACCACGACTGGACGCACTTGAGGGCTTTGCCAGGACGAGCGGGATCCGCCACTTTAGTGGCTTTTAATCCTTCTGGCTCATACTTGGTTGCAGATTTCCGACCGCCGCGAACGATGGATAGACGTGTCAGTAATGGATATACGCGAGTTTGGGAGGTCGAAACCTTGCACGGCGGCCAACTTGGCGAAGGGTCGATTGACGACGATCTGGCTAGGGCGATGAAGCATACGACCGAACATGCTGGTAGACAGCTCCATGACGACATGGCATCGGCGTCTGTGGAGGTTGACGCGGTCCGGACGATTCTCCAAGAGGGCATCTCGAGAGCTTTAGCGGCAGCGCTGCTGAAGCGAGACGTGCTCTCAGGGCGACTCGTCATGGCAGTCTTCCGAACTTCGGGAGCGACCGATTTACCGTCGACGGGAATCAGTATTTGTCACCGCTGGTCGAAATGAGGTACACGTCATCGATATCGCGACCAAGCAGGTGCAACACCTACTGTCACATCCGACAACGAATCGACCTGGAGCACAATGCCCGAACTATGAAGCTATCATGTGGATTGGACAAAGTCCAGATGGAAGATTCTTCGGAACGACCAGCTGGGGTCGTACGGCAATCCTATGGGATGCACGAACGAGCGAGGAGTGTTCACCTTGAGAGGTGCCGAAGGCCAGTAATTGGGCAGGCGTATTCGGTAGAAACAGCGACTGGTTCGCAGTTGGGAGTGGCAATGATAAAGATACACGTGTGGAGCACCACGGACGGCAGCAAGCAGCAAGCTCGCGACCCTCGAAGGATTCAGCGGCTGGGTTCGAATTATCGCAATCTCGGCCCGGCGGCTCTAGACTGGTCGCTGACAGCGACGGTGGTGTTTTCCAAAATTCGACACCAGGAACTGGCGACGGACGCGGCGCTACCAAGCCGAGACTTTACGCGACGAGCCCATCCGCATAGGTGGAGAATGGAGAACTTTCCACCATCACATGCCTCATCGGATCGGGGAAATCGGCAACGTACATTATGTCTCCGGTGACACGAAGATCGCTTTCAAGGTGTCCGACGAGATGATCTGTGTCTTAGGAGAGGACGATCAGGAAGAGATGCGTATCATTCCCGTCAACGGGACGGCGAGCCATGGGGGTGAGTACGTCGGGAGTGAGGACTTTGTGGTCTCGTCGGACCAGACACAGGTTTGGTCCGCTGACCGCGATCAGTCGATCAGTTTGTGGAATCTGGCGTGAAGATCCGGAAAGTTGTTATTGTTGTATTGACAAGCTTGTCTCGTCAAATGGAGAAGGCTGGACGGATTGGCCTTGTTTTTTCTTGTTGTTGACCTCGGGTGCAATCAGGAGGAACGGGTCGTATCGTATAGTAGGGGACGACGATGATGAATGACCATGTCAGGCTGATGAGGAGTGTCCTATCATATCGGGGTATAAACCTCTAAAAATCCTCGACCACAGTCAAGCACAATCCTGGGGCTACAAGCATACCAGACATAAAGGATTGCCGAATGGCGGGCTGTCCCATGTGGGGTCCTATGCTCGGCTGGCTCCGATATACAGAGTTCCCTCAAAGGATCACCTCGCTCTGATCCTGGAGCTGTACGCACGGGGTTATTAAAACCGAGCATTCCAATGAGTGTCAAAATCGTCGCAGTGCGCAGAAATTGGCATCGAACTCAGAATGAGCGGATGAGTAGGTGAGACGATATTGACGGTCTGTCGATGGACATGAGTCCTAGACGCCGACCACCACATCGACGGGCTATTGATGGACACCAGTCAAGGACGACCAGCTGCATTCACCTTGGAAAAAAGTATGCCATCTCGACGCTTAGGATGACTGTCCTTCCTTCCCGAAAAGACTGCTCAACCACCTAGCCTCCTCTTCCATCTCCTCCCGGCTCCTCGGTCTCCGTTCCTCGTCAGGCGGAACATCCAAACTCCTAGTCTCACACGATTTGTCTCGGAAGTCCTCGGCTAGTCGTTGTTCCGCCTTCTCGAGAGCGGGGTGCACCCGGTCGTTCACCCCATCAAAATCGGTCGTTCGGCGAGGCATGATATGCACATGCACATGAGGGACCGATTGACCGGCTACTGCACCGTCCTACGGGCGTCAAAAGAAGTTTAATGGGTCGGATATGGACCAACCTGGAGAGAGATGGTCAGAGCAGACGCCTTATACGCCGATTCGAGGACCTTGCCGACGTGCTGCACGGCGAGGAACAGGTCGGATACCTCTTCATGACGGAGCTCTGCGAGACGAGGAACGACTCGGCGGGGGACGATCAGGACATCTAGCCATTCAGGTGGTCAGTACGAGGGCACGAAGCAAGGTCAGGGCATACGACCGGGCAAGAGAGGTTTGAGGTTGACGATCCCGAAGGAGAGGGCGGTCTTGTAGAATACTGTTCTGGTGAGATGGCGTCAGTCTTGGAGGCTGACATGCAAATGCGAAGAGACCTTGATGGGTGACATCGAATGATGCGAAGCGATAGGTCGCTGCGCTCATGCTGGCCTCGTTGAAGTGATGCAGGGATTTGGACACGAGTGGGGAAATTGCAGCTGTCAGACAATTGAGCCTAAGCCATTTGACTCGATAGCTAGACTCGATAGCGTCGTACGTCGGAGGAATTTGGTGAGTGATGGGTGAGCAGACGATCACCTCTTCCGGACAACGAAATATGGGAAATCGGCTCAAAGAAAAGAATGAAGCAATCAAAGCTGGTGGTGATGACCGGAAGATCACAGATTGCTTTCACCGATTTCCAATTTGATCCTACCGTCTCTACATTCCCGACATGCGGCCACAGGCATTCCACCTGCTCATACTGTCAGTTGTCCTGTACCCAGTCACTTTGCCTCAACCCCGTTGACCATCCGCTCAGCGCCCTAGTCTCGGTCGTCATCGCCTTTGACCTCCGAGGACAAATCCTCTTCGATTCCACCCTACCAAGTAACACCTTTTCCCCTTCCCTCCCTTCACTCGCTCAGCATCGTTTAAGACTCGACCTTCCTCTCTCCGACCAGCAAGATCTCGCTCGACCACTCGGCACGCACAGCTTTCATCCGTAAAGACGGGAGCTTCGAGCTGTACGTCCCTCCCACTATCTTTCCTCATCCGGTTTAACGTAGTCCAGAGCGAACGTCCAAGATGGCCAACACATCCTCGAACCCCTCGTTCCGGGATACTCCTTCAATCCCGTCCGTCACCCCTCACTTTTCACAACCCTACTAACTCCCGTAGAACTTCTTAACCATATCGTCCTCCGAGATCCACGTACAAGGCTATCACCCCGCCCGCCAACCGCTTTCCACGTCCATACCCTCCCTCCAACACCCACTCCAGCTGCGGGCAGCGGCGAAGGAAGATTACTTCACGCTCGCGCCGGGGATGAATATCCTGGGATTGCTCAAGAGCCCGATGGTACTGATGATGGTGTTCTCGGGTGGGATGATGTTTCTGGTTCCCAAGCTCGTGGTGAGTCAATTTTCTGCGACGGAGTTGGAGTCGGGACTAGGAGCTGATGTGAGGGTGTGCGCAGGCCAACGTGGATATCGATCCGGAGATGGCCAAAGAGGTGGCGGAGACGAGGAAGAGGATGCAGGGGATGCAGAACATGGATTTCATGGGGTCGTACGTGCACCTCTCGCCTCGTTAAGTGCATCTGTGCTGATGTATGTCGCCAGTATCTCAAACATGCTGGCTGGAGGATCCGAGGCGGACCCGGCGCCAGCTTTGAGTGGCGCTTCGGTGAACTTGACCCCCTCGAAGGCAGGAGGTGGACAGGGCAATGGAGCGAAGCGGCGCAAAGGGCGATGAGAAACCAGATCGTTCATATCGTCATGTATCGTACAAGCGCCTAAAGTTATTGCCTCTGTGATCCTCCATCGAACTCTCACCCGCCATTGACGCCTACATTTGTCGCCTTGTCACCTTCCCCTTGATCGTTTACCTCGACCTCGAGACCTTCACCCGCCTGCTCATCCACTTCCATCAAATCCGCTTCTGAAGTCGATATTTCCGAGCCTGACATGGAGTCGTCCGAGATCGAGAAAGACGACTCGATCCCTAGATTGTAGTCGCTGAAAGGGGATGACGAATCGGAAGCAATCGCTGACTCGCCACTCGACTCCGAGAAGAGCGAGTTGGCGAGCGTGAAGTCGGTCGGCGGTTTAACACTGGCGAGCCCGTGGATGGTCGGCGGGGTTACATCGCCGGGCGAAGCCGTCTGAGACATCATCGACTCGTCGGCGGTGCTCGGCCACGAGTAAGATTCAGGCGGTGTCAGGATGTCTTCGACGAGAGCTTCTCCGGAAGCGCAGATGGCGGTGCCTTCCGAGCCGTCGGCAGAAGGCATGACGAGATCGCTGGTATTCTCTTGCTGCGTGGCCCATGGTGGGATGCTGGGTCGTATGCGAGGAGTCTCGAACGGAGCTTTTAAGGCGCTCCAAGCGAGCGTAGCTTGATCTGGCGGGTCGCTTCGGATCGACGCATCGTTTGGCCCCGACTCGGAACTCGAGCTCCACTCCTCGGCCTCCGATATCAAGCTCGCATCGAGACCCGGGCTAGACGGGATCCGCGAATCCCGCTCGAAAATGTCGTACCAGGTCGCCTGCCCATCCAGAGTCTCGCCCAGAATCGCCCGCACGTCCGCTTCGGACCGGTCTTTGAAGACAATGAGGAGATTGACAGGATTCTTGTCGTTATTGTAGACCACCTCGCCTTGGGTTTCCGGCCCTACAAACTCGGCATTACTGATCACACCCAGACTCTCCAGCTTGGCAATCAACGGAATGACGCGAGTGCTGGCGTAGGTGCTGAAAGCTTCCGTCAGGGACACCACGCCTCCCGTAAGGTTGGCGAAGCCGGTGCGGCCAAGCTCGACGTCCCTGAACGAGATGAGGTCCGTCGACATGAGTAGCGCCTCGTCGGAAGGACGCAGGTCAATGGATAGGGTAGTGGTACGACTGGGGGTGGTGATATGCTCGGGACAAGGGGGCAAGTGGATAGCGAAGTCGGCGGAGCGGCCCGGGATGGGGAAGTAGTGACTGAGGTCGAGAAGGTGAGAATGCGGAATGCAGTATTTGTCAACATTCTCAAGCGAGTAGGAGGATGTTGAGGAGAAGGAGCCGGTCGACCTGGACAGCCAGCTGAGCTCGCTGAGTCCCCGACGACAAGCTCGTCTCCTATCCCTTCGAAGAGTACGCCTTGGCTTGAAAGAAGCGTGATATGACGCTCGGGGTAGGAAAGCACCCATGTTGTCGTCCTGAAGGAGGTCGGAAAAGGCGCGGAGGACGATCGAAGTGTTCGCTTGAGTTGCCGAGAGGAGGGGTTGTGCGACGATCGTGCCAGTGGTCGCGAAGGTTCGAGCATTGCCGAGACCGATATTGGCGAGCCTCGAGGCACCGCGGTACTCGAAGGCACCAGCGGGTCGGAAGGGATTCATCCTGAATTTCTGGCTAGCTCGACCAAGAGGAGTAACGTGTAGCCGACTGGCGGACGATGTGAAGCTGCGGGAGCTGATTCGGATCGGCTGCAGAGAGTGTGATTGGTTTGCCGAAGTTGAAAGCGAAAAGTATGTCTCGTGAAGTGCCAACTGGAGTGCGAGTCGAGCGCGATGTATACGAGAAGCCTTGTTAGTTGCGACGGTCGCTCGAGGATGAACGTATCGAGCGGCGTGTACGACCTTGCGGAGCAAGGTGGTCACGTTGGTCGCTGTGAATAGCGGGGCCATGGTGAGTGAGATTTATCCTTGGTCAATGATGTGATGAGTGAGACATCCTCATGGTGATGAGGAGGTGAGGTGAAGTGGAGTAGATCGTGAAGGATATAGGAGACATCAAGTAATAATGACGCACAGACCCAGCCGGAGGAACGCGCGTTAGTCGGCAGAACCGTTCTGCCGTTTATCTCGGGTGCGATCGGCAACCTGAAACGTTTCCGAAAGAGGGAGGAAGTCGGAAAATCAAATCAACTAATCTGCCAATCGATCTGTCATGTCACGGTTCAGACTCGGGGTAAGTCTCACGGAGATCACTCGAAGCGTAGTTCGAAATCAGCAGTCTCTCGTGTCCAGCTCCGTTCGGCAAAGTTGTCGACAAGCTCGAAAGTACGCATCTTCAACCGCTTGGGCCATAAAACCGGTCGACCTCGCGTTCGATATCGTCCAGCCGCCTTCAAACCAGGCGACGGATCAGAGTCTTGTCATCTGCCATGGTCTCTTGTAAGTACTTCGCATCTGATCCGCTCTCATACTTTTAAAAAGTTCCGGAACATGTTTTAGCTGATGTGATTTTGAAAGTGGGTCAAAACAGAACTGGCGGTCCCTAGCGAAATCTTTCGCTCAGCGATTAGGGATGCCAGTATATACCCTGGTAAGTCCTCAGAGACTCCATCACGAGCTGATCACCTCAAGGACCTCCGAAATCATGGTCACTCCCCCCATGCAGAGCCCCACACATACGAGGCCATGGCGACTGATCTATCGGCATTCTTCAAGTCGCAAAAGCTCTCGAGCGGGATCAACCTCTTGGGACATAGCATGTGGGTCTGCTATCACCCTTACTACACCTCGGAAGCTGATGGGATGATCTAGGGGAGGCAAGGCGGTGATGGCGTTCGCGTTGAACGAAGAGATAAATCGCCCATTGAGATCACTGACCAGCGTGGATATGTCGCCAGCGATTGGAACGATTTCGCAAGAGTGAGTCAATCCTCAGGGCGTATGCGTTACTACAGATACCTGATCCTACGCGTTACGAGGGGTGCTGATGTTATTCCTGGCAGTTTTCAAGCGTATACGCATGGCATGCTCGACATTGAGGAAGCAAAGGTCAAGACGAAGGCTGAGGCAGACAAGATTTTGCAAAAGGTGGAGCCGGTGGGTGACTCCCTTCCCTATGCAATCCTCCCCTTCAATATGAGATGATGCTGAGCAGTGCCTTGAAGAGTCTCTCGACTCGCCAATTTCTCCTGACAAATATCAAAAGCTCCGCCGGTCCCGACAATCACTTGACCTTCCGGATGCCCGTTCACCTACTCTCCGAATCCATAATCTCAATCGGCCACTTTCCTTACACTCCTCCTCCACCTATGTCTCCTCAATCTCCTCAATGGACCGGACCGACCCTCTTCCTGAAGGGGGAACATTCGCGATATCTAAATCGACATAATATTCCGGTTGCAAAGGCTTTCTTCCCGAACATGAGATTGGAAGTTCTCGAAACGGGACACTGGGTACATGCGGAGAAGCCAGCGGAGACCGTGGGATTGGTGGAAACATTTATACAGGAGGTCGGGAATGAGGATCATGCAAACCCATAGACCGATGCTCCTACACAATGTATCCCAAAGGAGCCAAGATATTCATAGGGGGTTCTACGACGCCGGAATCCGAAAATTCCGGTCGTCTCAGGCTGCGGCTAGGGTTAGCCGTCCTCGAACCCACCCCTAGACCTTTCTCGTGTTGTCACGCCCACGACTGTCCCTCAGCGGCCTTCCATCATGTCTGGCCACGTCCTGTCCCCATATCCCTACCCCTTCATCCTGTTCCAACATTTCTACTTCTGCTTGCGGCTCACGTGTGGCAGTTGCCATGTGCATCTGATCGGTGTCATCGCGCGTGTATGTGCTCCAGAACGGGCAAGGGTAAGTGCCATGTTGTGCGCGTAGCGGTTGTCGGTCACAGTGAGGGGAGGTGGTGTAGTGACCTGTCCCATCCAATACTTCGTCAGCACACCGTTGTCATCGGGATAAGCGACGTATAGTTCCCATGCAGCCCGCTTTTCCGCTGCATAATCGTCCGGTTCGGGCCATCAGTACTCGGCGACCGCTCTTTTTTGGGGTTCACCGAATGCCAGTTTGACTTTGTGTCGCCGCATTGAACACCCTACTGTCGGTTGCGCAATACGGTCAGAGTCTGTCAGAATGCCTGTAGCAGCGATTTCAACCTCTGTCCCCACCGTCAAACTCAACGACGGGACATCGATCCCTCGTATCGGCTTCGGTACAGGTGAGCACATCTTCTACCCACCATATTCCCAGCCGCCTTCCTCGGGGGGACGTCCTTGTAGTCTGATGTGACTCTTCAGGAACCGCGCATTTCGGCCGCGAATGCACCCAACATATCCTGACAGCCCTGGAATCGGGGTACACCTATCTCGACGGCGCCCAGCAGTATAACAACGCCCGGTCTATTGGTGATGCGCTAAAACAAAGCGGGGCAAAGCGGGAAGACCTCTACATCCTTACCAAATGTGAGTCTCGAGATGGGGCTAGCTCATCGGCAGATGGACGGGATGGGGTGGATAGCAATCCGCGGAAGACGCTGACGGAGCTAATGAAGGAGGTAGGTTTGGCGCTGTCTGCTCTGGGAAATCGAGCTGACAATGAATCACAGATGGGCGTGGATTACGTAGACATGTGTGAGTGTCTATTGTTAAAGCACAAGGAGCTGATAGCAAGTAGACCTCGTGCACAACCCTTTCGTAAAGCTCATTTTGCATCAGCCAGTCTAGCGCTGATACGGAGTCGTAGCATGCCTCGCCTCTATCTCTCCCTGAGAACTGGAAGATCATGGAGTCGCTTCTGAAAGAGGGGCTCACCAAGTCGATTGGAGTTAGCAATCACCGCGAGGAGGATCTTTTGGAGATGAAGGACCAATGGACGGTTCCTCCTGCTGTGAATCAAGTTCGTCACCCCTAGCAAATGCCTCACATCGCAATAAAGACGCCCTCATAGTTCGAGTACAATCCCTACGTGTACCACGCGGCCAACGTCCAACGCCTCGTCAAGCTCTGTCACGAGCACAATATCATCATCCAATGCTACGGCCCTCTCAACCCTCTTTTCCGATCTACCGGCGGACCGGTCGACGCTTTGGTCGAGAAGATTGCGAAGGAGAAATCGGCTACGGCAAGTCAGGTATTGATCGCTTGGGCAGCACAACATAGCGGGGGAATGATTGTGACGTGAGCATGCCAATTCAGCATATGAACATCAGCTGACAGGTGTGCGGATAGGACTTCGAAAAATGCGGAGCGGCAGAAGGAGCAGCTTGATGCGTTGAGGCATATGTCCCCGCTGTCGCAGTCTCAGGTGAACGAGATTGCTGAAGCAGGCAAGGGGAGATTCTATCGACATTTCCAGAGCAAGGTTTGGGATAAAGCAAAGCCATGAGCTACAAGCGAAATCAGCCAATGAAGTATTATGACGTGTCACAAGACGACGGAGGGTGATAACGTCATTTTAAGCTTCCGGGACTGAACCGCCCTGCTATAAATAATCATCATAATCATCTCACCCCAATACCCACGCGCCCCAAGATTCCCTACCGCGCTTCCTCTCTCTATTCCCATCCCCAGCATCGGCTACTCTTCCAAATCGACCAGATGCGATGATACGGCGGTACTCAGATGGTTCACACGATCCGCGGGAATTGGACGACAGCCGTAGTCTCGAGAAAGGCTCACGGTTAAAGGATGATGGAAATTCAGCTGGCCCATACAGGATGAGGCGACTGGATGCAGGAAAGGTGCTGGGACGTCCAGAGGAGGAAAATGCTGGTCGAGACGAGTGCACAGCATGTCGAAGGCGACGTCGGAGACGATCCCTGGAGAACCTCCTCGGGACTGCGGACGACCGGAAGCCTTCGATACCATCACCAGGACGATCCCCTCGGAAACCTGGAGCGCTACAGCTGCATCCCCTCACTCTCTCTGCGCTCTCGATTGTCTTCTTTCCAACCACATATGCCGCGCCTCCGCCAAATCGCCCAATGGCTCCTCTCAAGCCTCCCACCTTCCATCCTTACCCTACGACCCAGGCCCGGCACCCACGACGAAGCTCGCATCCCATATCGTCAATCACCAGCAGTTCGGGCACCACCGCGACATCCGTCTCAGTTGTAGACGAGACTGCTATGCCCTACGTTCTGACACAAGTCGGGGATGGCACTTGGTCAAAGATTGATAATGCCTGGTATCTTTATGGCCGACAAGCAGGGGTGAGTGGAATCTGAGCAGGTACATGCCCATCTGACACATCATCAGGTGCCCGACAAAGTGCTTGCCGATGGATCTGATCCTACAGCATCTCCCATTGCTACTGCGACCGCGTCTTCGTCCACAGCTTCTTGGGCCATCGAGGCTGCTCTACCTGCAGGGTGAGTTGCGAATGAGTTCACAATGACCTTGCTAATGGGATATCCATACAGATGGGGCCAGACTTCTAATCGGACCAGCTTCTACAAGGTCCCGCTCATCGTGGTAGCATCGGTCATCCTTGCCGTCGGCATCAGCATCGGTATCATTTTGTGCCCTTCTCCTCTTCCGCTTTTGACACAACTGACGAGACGTAGTATTGTGTTTTCTCGGCGAAAAGCCAATCGCAAGCAGAAACGACGAGCAGAGCGACTGCGACGGAAAGCACTCGCTGCAGCTGGACTGAGTGAAGACAACGTCAAGGGCTCGGCAGCGGAAACGGCTTTCAAGGAGAAACTTGCGGGACTGGAACAACAACACGTAGCGAGACGAGGCAAAGAGGACCGGTCCTCGTTCGTTAAGGTCAAGGTTCGGAAATGGCATAGAGGCCTGAGAAGACGAAAAGGCAAACCCAAAGATGAAGAGCCGGAGATCGAGGTGATCGAGGAAGACGAGTCGGCGGCAACGGTCAACGAGGTCATCACTCCGACTCTGAGAAGACGGTCGACTGAGTCTATGATTTTGGCCGGGACGAGGGGTTCACCTCGACTAATGGATGAGCTCCCCTTGTCTCCGACCGGCGAAGTGGTGGTCAACCGTGAGGAAGCGATAGGCGAGGGACCTCATCTGGCGCGCTCTACAACCTATTTCCCTCCAGCATATCGACCAGCTTCTGTCCGAAGCTATCGCATATCCGATCCTCACGCTGGAACCGGACCTTCCAGATCAGCGGGGACCAGTGCCATCGCGGCTCCGGCTTTGGACGCCTTGCCGACGGCAGAGGAGAAGACCCGTGCTTCTGGATACTATCCGGCTCCTGCGACTCATGATATCGAGGTTGCCCTCGCCGTAGCTTCGAGGAGTGATGGCAAAGGGCGAGCCTCAGTGCCTAACATCGACGAGGAGGACGAGGAAAGAGCGAGAATGCGGCATATCGCGACGGATGACAAGCGGATTCTCGAGCAGCTTCGTCTCGGCGCTTCAGCGCCTTTGATGTCACCCGTCGGCGAATACTCTACCGCGGACGGTCCTTCCGCGCCGGATGTCGAGGTGGACGAGCAGGGTTTCGAGCGGCCAACTGAGGATATCTTTGACCTGCCCGAGCTCTTCAGGCCGCCTCCTCAGTCATTCGACGTCGAGTCGATGGGCGATATTCTGCCCGCACCTCCCCGCATGGTCCCACACCGCTCCTTCCGCATGTCCGTCGACATCGACTCTTCGGCTGAGCCTGAGCCTTTCGATGAGTTGCATCTTGTCCCTTCTGCACCTCCGATCACCGGTATAGCAGACGCCCCTTCTGCGCCTCCGATGATGGATGACGACGACGCGCCTGCTCCTTCTGCGCCACCTCTAGCTCTCGAAAAGAAGGACGAAGACAGCAATCCGGAAGGAATGAGCTCGTGCGACCATATCTCGAGGAGTCGCAGTCCCGTTCAAGGCAACTCAGCCGAAGTCAGCTCGCCGAACAGCGCTGTCACCGGTGGCGGAGCCTTTTCAGCACTAGCTCAGACGACTTTGGGTCAACCGGTATTCTCGCCGAGGTATGCGCCTTGACGAGCATGTATTCTGCTGCTTGGTCTCGCCATGTATACAACGAATTCCGGAATGCATGCACAGGGATAGTGTATCCTCTTGACGCACACCACAAATGATGTTGAGATTCGAGCACCTATAGTGAAGATGCAAGACGACCATATACATGTATGGTGTATGTATGAATGTCCGAGGTGGGGAAGCTGCCTACTAGGCCTGCTAGCTAGCTGGATAGGCGAGTCAGATCATACGCCTTCAACACTCCTCTTAAACTGCTCGCCGTCGAGCGAGATCTCTCCCCTGAACGAAGTGACTGCGCCGCCGGCTCTGTGCTGAGCACCGCCGGGTCCATGCACGATCTGCGTGATCGTTGCCTCGCCGACGCCGTCTCCGTCTCCGTCAACTCCCATTCTCCTCGGTTCTGAGACCTGAAGATGAAGGATAGGCCGATGGAGAGGTGGTGCGGATCTGGACATAGGGAAGGACGCCTTGATAAACAATGTCGAGCTTGATCTTGCCTTTCCGCATCGTGCGCTCTGGCAAGTTGATTGTCCATCCGTCTCTCTGCAGTCTGCCGGCCGATAGGATGTTGTATTGTGCGGCGGAAATGTAATGGACATCCCTGAGGAGAACGGATTGGCCGGTAGCGAGGCCAACTTGGAGATCTCCCTTCTCGCTTGACTGAACCTCTGCCTCGGTGTGCGGTAAGCTGAAGCGTAGCGGCGCATCCAGCTTGACTACGTCGTTCTCGAGGAGACTGCGGTCTGAAGTAATGTGAGGGGTTGAGCCGGTGTCAAGGAGGAAGTCACCGGTATTACTCTTGCTAGAGGGAACGTCGGCAGAGATGTGTCCAAGGAATGCTTGAGACGCCGAGACATAGCAGTAGCCTTCGACGTTGTTGATTGACCCATTGCCGCCGCGGTTATTCTTCTTTTCCATCAAGTACGCTATAGCCTCTCTTATCTCGTCCCAAGAGGGCTCACCAGCTGCCTTTCTCCTGCAGGTTTGGACGATGTGGTTGCGGAGGTTGCAATGGGAGCAACGGACTCTGTTGCCGTTGTTGTCGCTTTCGCCATCGCTGCCGCTACTACTGCTGCTGATGCTTCGCCTTGGTTGCGGCCACCCTTCGCTTTGGAGCGTGACTTGGTATGGCCCTTTGATGTGTGTCGTTTGGAAAGATGGGAAAGCTGGCCGTTGGCCGCGTGTCGCTTGGAGCTGCTTGAGACTCGCGCTCATGCTCCAGACCGCGACGATCTGCAAGGGATTTGAAGATACGGACAAGCTCCGTCCAAACTTGGCGTTGTTCAGGAAGTACCGCCCATTGGATCTTCAGCGACTCGAGGTCGTCGCCAAGGGACATGAGGAACCGCTCGGACTTCTCCCAATCGTCGATGCGTACGCCTGAAATGATAGCCTCGGCGCTGAGATTTGAATACTGCTCGTAGTGCTCGAGCATCTTCTCCCTGGAGAGTTTGAGTGGGAGTCGTAGGAGGGAGGAGAGGTCGGCGCGGCGAGGGGTGGTGTCGACCTTGTGGGTGGCAGAGATGAGTCTGTACATGCTGTCTGCCGACCACATGTACTTTAGCATCGGGCTGCTCGTCGCCTGCGACCTCCCCCGCAGGGCGTGCTGCTGCCGGATCCGGAAGGGTTCCGTCTCCCTTCCTTCAAGCACTCGGTGTGCGCCTTTCTCAAGCAGATAGGCCATGATCGCCCTCCGCCAATTGGTGAAGGACTCGGTACCTTGAAGAGTAGGAACTGTCTTGGAGAAAGAGGAGAGTGAGGCCATGACGTGATATGAAGGATTTTGATGGGAGTTGAACGACGTTGATGGGGACGTCTAGAGTGACGAGGAGGGATTGTCGGGAGTATGTATTGAACGTGAGGTGTAGGTGAGGTCGGTAGCCGTCACTCTACGGAGTCTTGTTGCGATCGGATCGGTGACTTGATTTGGGTTGATCTCGGGCCGTCGCTACCGATCGAGTCGTTGCCGTCGTCGTGGCTCGCAATGTCTGGCAAAGGTTATGGACTTTGTAGCAGACACACAGAACAGTGGAGACTCCGACTGTTAATCTGTTGAGATTCGAGCACCCTTTAGTGAAGATGCAAGACGTTTTATATACAAGTATGGTGTATGTTGGAGAATCTGCCAACTAGGCCTGCTAGCTAGCTGGATAGGCGAGCAAGATTATACGTTCAATAAATGATGGTTGCTTACGTCATCTCCCGACCTGCCTGATTCCAGGCATACAAGCGTCTCCTATTCCTACCATCTTCACCTAATTTCTGTCCTGTGAAATATGTTGTAGCGGTGGTCCACCAGCTGTCGAAGACCGTCGTCCCATGACATGAGGACACGAGGACGTCGACGGAGTGTCAATATTATCGTTCGGCAGTATGGCCACCGTCTTCAGCAACTCCCAGTCCTCCGCCGGGTCGACCAACAGCCTGATAATCTCTACCGTCCGCAAGCGACCTCGCAGTGCGCCGCCTTTCTCGACATCCACTTTGTCGGATAAGATGAAGTTCGACCGAGAAGTTGACAAGGGGAAGCGGAAGCAGGGTCCCGCTCCATTCCCGCTGAGTGACCCCCTCCCTGCGGATGCGACTAGCGAGGATGACAGGCGGGACGCGGAGGTGGCCAGGCAGCAGGGAGAGGAGACGCGATTCGTTCGAGGTCGAAGGGCTGAGAAGCATCTGGAGAGGATGAGGGACAAGGGGAAGGATGCGAAGGTCATGAGGGAGACAAGTCGTCAGGATGACGAGAGGGGTTCGAAACGACGAGAAGAGAAAGCGGTGCTTTTATCTAAGGCTACCATCGACGAATCGATCGGCACACCTTTCCCACTACCCCGACCTTCTAGCAGCTGTAGCGTCGAGATCAGTCCGGTTCCTACACGAAAGCGACCTACATTGGCGGACCGGAATGGCTTGGGAGAGACCAAAAAGCCTTCGAAGGGTGCTGCTATCATACCCCGAGCGGACAGCGAAAAGGTCAAGCCCAAGCTTGCCATCAAAAAGCGGCCACCGACACTCAGCAGGATTGTCGATCCCGATATCTGGGCATCCATTCATGATTCTCCGGACCCGCTCGAACTGCCCGGACCTTCGACGATGGTCAAGCGTCCACCACAACGCCAACCTTTCCCCCTTGCTGGCCTAGGGAGCTTCGACTCCATGCCTCGACCGCTCCAGCATAGTCCGGAACAGTCCTCGCTCAGCCGCTATGTCTCACGTGATCTGTCCGTCTTCGGATCGTCACCTAGTAGCAAGTCGAAGGAAAAGAAGCGGAAGAAGGGGTCTCGACGGGATGCAGAGCAACGGCAAGTCCGGCGGACGAGTAGCGACTTCAAGCTCGGCGATGGCTACTCAGAGACTGCTTCAGAAGATGCGGAGGATCTCACTCCGAGCGCGAAGCGGAGAAATACTCTACGGATCGTCTCGCCGGACCTCGAGGAAGACATCGCTCCGGTGACGGTCTCACGCCAGGGGGAAGGTTATGCATTTTTCGACGCCTTGAGTCAGATGGATGACGATATGAAAGACGGCATGTGGGGGTCGTCCGATGTCGAATTGGAGATAGGTGCTTCTTCCAGGTGAGTGCGACTACGTGATGCTACTCAAGAGCTTATACCGGGGTACAGCGTCTTCGCGCTCTCTTCGCAGGCGAAGTTGCGCGCAGAAATCGGAAGGGAAGCCTTGATGGAAGACGACGATGACGCTGAGAACGAGGACGAGCTGACGAAGGTAGACAGACTATACCTAGGTGAGTCGCTCCTCTGCTCCCTGAGTCGTATGGCTAAGAGTATTACAGAGCCGTACTTCGATACCTCCGAAGTCTGCCCCGTGAGCGGATCGATCGATTCGTTCATATTACCAGCTGACGAGCCTTCATAGTACTGCTCTGGACGAATGCCCATCAGACAGAGCCGACACCTCCTCGCTCTCGCTTCTCGTCTTCGCGCGATACATGTTCCCGAAGGCGATGATCTTCACTGGAAGCATTCTACCGAGTTTTGCTCGCTCCACGAGGCGGAAACGACCGTCATTCCCCTGGGAATACGGGACGGTTACCCAGAAACGATCGACTTTCCAGCATTGCAGGAGCGTCTCATACACGGCTGGATAGGCGAAGAATTGGATGGCGTGGTGAAAGATCCACGAAGATCGCCTCTTTTCGGACTTACGGTCCGAGATATCACGATAATGGGCAAGACGAGGTGGGTAAGCATGAGTCATCAGTCAAGCGAGAGGATGGTCAATCGTATGATGCCTGGCTAGTATGTCCTCCCGGAACTCCTGCCCTGCCCGGCCGTTGATCATCCTCAGCTACGGCCATTTAGGGCGCGCCATCCTCCTTCGCCACTTCCAGAACCTCTTGAAATGGGGCTTTCTTCCTACACTGACCGTCAACCACGGCTCTTCCTCATCGATCTTTCCGCTCTCGACGAATGACTTTATCTGTCATGTTCTGGTACCCGAAGCTGCGATATTGCTCATCATGGAAGACAAGGGACACTCAACCGAGCAAGTCGCAAACTCGCCCGAGCGGGTCGCGGCTCGAGCTGAGGCTTGCCGGGCGAGGAAGAAGAGCGTGGAATGTGGACGATGGAGGTTCCGCGCTGATGGTGACGAAGCCGAGGCGATACTCAACAAGCTTGAGAGGCAAGAGTCAAAGACGAGGCGGTTGTACCAACGACTTCGTGGACCGGCTTTACCGACTGTTCTGAAGGTCGAAGAAAGGGCGACTAGATCGCAGCCGGTCGTCGTTTCAGAGGATGAGACTACAGAATCGGGCATCACCGGCTACAAAAGCAAGAAGAGCACGAGAAAGCATCACCGGATCACCACACCAGAGACGGGCACCAAGCCCCCCTAAGCAGCGACATCGCTTCGCCACCTTCCCCGCCTCAGAGCAATACCTCTCGCAAAGCACAAAGCGGCGCGACGTCGCAAGTGCGTAAAAAAGCACCCCACCCCCTTCAGCCCAATTCGAGCTCTAGATACGACGATTATGTTTTGTTCGATGAGCACCTTCTCGAAGCCGCTGAGCGGACCGACCGACTGGCAAAAGCATACCAGACGAGGTCTGAGACCGCTACAGCTGTCCGCTCACCGGTGAAGTGCGCTTAAGGGCTCGGTCTGCTACCCTTCACTTCTATTTCTTTCTCATTCCTCTACGTCGCCTTTTATCAACTCATTTGTGTCATACCATCAAAGCCATTCAGACAGGCTTCCATTGCCTCTCTACTGCATCTCAATCGTCCAATTTAGCATTGCTCATATACCACATCCCATCATATGCATAGAACCGTCCATGTGATTCGACAGGTCCCAACCGGTGCATTCTGCGGGATCCTGCATCGCCACGGGTCAATCCATTCCATCGGGACCGTCTCGGCATTGCTTCACTTGTTCCCGTGACATGCGATAATAGATTCTGCTTTGACCTCGCTAGTGGTATTGCTCTGGATAGCATACCAGGTCCTTGAACTTCGCAGTGAGACTCCATGTCTGCCAATAATTGCCTCATCACGCCAAATCGGATCCGCTCGGATTCCCGTCCCAAATCTTGTCCGCGTTTGCGCGTAGCCGAGAGCGCGTGGTTTCCTCAAGCATTCCTTCACAAAGACACCGCTCATCACGCATGGCATCTTGTAGCTCGGTCTGAAGGCAGGAGAGCACGGTGGTGGTCGAGTGTTCAGTTCAGTCAACATTGTATCCACGATCTCGGTTGTAGAACCGGAAAATTCTCAACATGCGACTCTGCATACCCTCCTCGTCCCTCACCTCTCGACTCCTTCCCCTTTCTACACGATGCATCCGCCGCACTCTCATCGCCCAACCCGCCCCTCGCCTCGTCACACCCCGACCCCTTCTCACCGACATCCGCTCCACATCCGACGAGTCAAGAGCCAACATCGCCTACATGCAGGGAATGATCGCGGAGATGGACGAGCTACGGACCAAGGCGAGGGAGGGAGGTGGAAAGGAGGTGTTGGAGAGATGGAAGAGTCGAGGGAAGGGCAAGATGGGGGCTCGAGAGCGGTGCGTGGATGAGAGATCCTGGGAGCTGATGGGAGCAGGGTGAATGCGCTGATGGATCCGGCGAGCCCCTTTCTGGAGCTCTCGGCCATGGCCGGACATGAGGTGTATCCGGATCCTCTGCCTGGAGCAGGTCTCGTAACGGGCATTGGTGGGCTCTTGCGCGAAGATGATCGTTCGGCGCTGACAGGATACAGGTATGGTCGCTGGACGGAAATGCATGATCGTGGCCAATGATCCGACGGTAAAAGGCGGGGCTTACTATCCTCTGACGGTGAGCAGCTCCTACCTTCCGGATCTGAGCTGATTAACAACAGGTCAAGAAGCATTTGAGAGCTCAGGAGATCGCACTGGAGAATAGACTGCCTTGCATCTACCTCGGTGAGTTCCAGGTAACAGAAGCGAGCTTTGGACGGAGATCTGATCAAAGCGCAGTGGAGTCGGGAGGGGCGGCGTTACCGTTCCAAGCAGAGGTATTTCCGGACCATGTGAGACCCCTCTCCAAGGAGACTGGAGACGGAAACTGACAGTAAAAGGATCACTTCGGACGGATCTTCTACAACATGGCCCGGATGTCGGGTCTTGGGATACCCCAGATCAGTGTAGTGCACGGTATCAGCGTGGCGGGTGGGGCGTGAGTGGGCGGTCAGACTAGACTTTTGCGAGAAAAGCTGTTGTTCGCTCAGGTATATGCCAGCGATGTCAGATGTGGTCATTATCGTCAAAGTGCGCCAGCTACCGCTCTCAAATATGCGAAGCTGACGATATCGGTAGAACCAAGGCCGGATCTTCCTGGCAGGCCCACCTTTAGTGAAAGCTGCGACAGGCGAAATCGTCGACGAGGAGACTCTAGGTGGGTCTTTATGTCCCTCCGACGGAACCGTCTAATCTCATTGCTCAGGCGGCGGAGAGATGCACACGTCCGTTTCGGGAGTCGCGGACCACCTCGCGACTTCTGATGCGCATGCCATCCGCCTGGCACGAGAAGCGATCCTCGACCTCGGTGAAGCTTCACCCCGAATAGCTGTGATTCATGTGCCATCTTCTGCAAGAACACGGCTGATCCATCACCACCCAGCAGCAAGCCCGCTCCTTCCCGTTGATTCGCCTTCCTCTGTACCCCTCCGCAGACCTAGACGCAATAGTTCCCGCAGATCCGCGGCAGACGTACGACATGCGTGAGGTTATCGCTCGTATAGCCGATGGCAGCGAGTTCCGCGAGTTCAAGCAGGAGTACGGAAAGACTGTCATCACTGTATGTCGTCGCCGAGATCTCGGGACAGCCCTGACGGAAGATGAAGGGCTTCGCTGAGATTCACGGCTACACGTGAGCCATTCTCCTTGCGAGACAGAATGAGAAGCTAATCGACGTTTAGCGTCGGTATCGTCGCCAACGCTGGCGTCCTTCTGTCACCCTCCGCCTTGAAAGCCACCCATTTCATCCAGCTATGCTCGCAACGTGGCATTCCCCTCGTCTTCCTCGTTAACGTATCCGGCTACATGGTGGGCGAGAAAGCAGAACGAGGAGGTATTGCAAAGGACGGCGCGAAGATGGTTCGTGCGGTGGCGAGGGCGAAAGTGCCGAAGTTCACGATCGTTGTTGGCGGGAGCTACGGCGCTGGGAACTACGGCATGTGCGGACGAGCATACTCCCCTCGCTTCCTCTTCATGTGGCCCAACGCCAAGATCTGCGTCATGGGTCCCGATCAGCTCTCCTCGGTGATGCAGACGGTTTCGGGAAAACGGACTCCGGCGACAAGTGGGGAAGATCGATGGAAGGAGTTGCGAGAGAGGATCGAGGGACAGAGTTCGGCTCTTTACTCGACTGCACGGATATGGGTGCGTCTAGATGACCGATCGACGGTGGTGAAGCTGTGAAGCTGATCTTGTCGCCTGCGTAGGACGACGGGATCATCGCGCCGTCTGATACGAGGGACGTGATCGGTTTGGGCCTGGAGCTGGCTGCAGATGAGAGGGCTTCACGGGAGGCGGCGTCACCTGGCGGAAGAGGGGAGATCGGAGCAGAGGGAGATGCAGGCGGATGGGGTGTTTTCAGGATGTAGCGTTGAGAAGATGCACGTCTCATACCCATTGTAGTCGTGACCGAGATCAAGTCCGCATAGCCCATATCGAAATACAACCAAATAAGCCCGATTCGCATCCATGATGCTATCTTCCCGCCTTCGGGCCAATCACCTCCATACGTGATATGCCCAACTCCACTCCACCCCATTCCCGCACCACTTCCTGACTCTCCTCGACCTCCCGATCGGTCGGCCAAGTCTGTCCGGGCATCCGGATGATAGTAACGATATCGACATTCTCACCGGATAGCTCGTCCATCGTCTCTGGCTGATCGGCTACGAATCGAGCTGGCGGAGGAAGGAGGGAGGAGGCGCGATAGGCGAGATGGTTCGGGAAGAATGGGAGGATCGATTGCGGGACGGGCTCTTGGACGTTGACTTGTACTGGTGGCGGTATGACGGCCAACGGGAACTACTTCTCCTTCAGCTTGAGTCTGACATGAAAGCGATGGGAACTTACCAATTCCTCATCATCTGGTAAATGCGAGACATTCCGCACGGGCTGGACCTCCGCCTCCCGCGCTTCTTCTGGCAACCTCGTCTTCCCTTCCACCTCCCACCAATCAGGATCCTCACTCCCATCCGCCCTCGCCCATGTCATCTGTCTAGCCCGCATCGGCACATAACCAGGTACGCCTGGAACCAATACTCCCAGCCGTGCGGCCTCTTTGACAATCTGGTTGCGGCGATGTCGGGCGCGCATGAGACTTAGGAAGGAGATCAGGCCGAAAGCGCAGAGTAGACCTATCAGGATGTAGAAAAGCTGTTCACGTCAACACCGTCCGAGCATATGTTATCCAGAATGGTAGGGTTGCCGACGTACATTCTTGTAAAATGTCCCAGGACTCCCGCTGGAGTTGGTTGATGCGGATGCGGAGGAAGCAGCGGCGGAGGAGACAGAGGTGGAGGAGGCGAGATCGGTCGAGGTGGAAGTGGGTGTTCCGGTTGTCGACATATTGACCGAGAGGTTTGGCTGGTATCCGGAACAGGGGTCGGTCAACTCGAACAGTCGCGAACCTCGTCTTTCGTCGGCACTGTCCTGCACCCAAAGAGCGATGTTCACTGTCGGAAGGAGATTGGGGTGGGCGATCGGTGTCTTGACGAGAGTAGAGGGGAGGAAAGTGAAGAATAGATTGATGAGGCGAAGAGCGGAAGTGATTTTTTTTTTTTTTTCTTTCAAGAGCGCAAGGGGCAAGTATTTGTTTGACGTTGAAGGGCTTGCACTAGCCAGATATTGACTGGGATCATTTGGTGTGGGTGAAAAAGTGATGGGAAGAGTCGCAAGGATCGTACCACCCCCTCGCCGGGATTTCCCTCCTTTTTGCCGAGGGGTGAGAGGGTGGATTTGTTAAGGAAAAAAAAGAAGAAATGACGCGGGGCTTCATTGGGGTCTCCAAACGAAACCTAGTCACCGTTTGAAATCGGAGCACTATGAGCTCAAAGTCTCCACTCCAGCTCCTCTTCCTCGGTACAGGCACCTCCACCGGTCTCCCTTTGACCCCATGCCTCACCCTCTCTCAACCCTATCCCGAGCAATTCACCTCTCACGTCCCCCTCCCAGCCCCATCAACCGAGAAAGCCGCCTGGAACCCCGACGGTCCCTGGCCAAACAACATTCCCTGCGCGTGCTGTCGGAGCGCCGCCAACCCCGACGTACCCGAAGGATGGAAGAATAAGCGGGGGAATACTGGTGTGGTGGCGCGTAAGAAGGGTACAGATGGGAAATGGAGGAATCTGGTTGTGGATGTGGGCAAGACGTTTACGGAGCAAGCGAGACGGTTCTTCCCTCGCTGGGGAGTTCAGACCATCGATGCGGTCTTACTCACCCATGGACGTGAGTCACCCAACCGGCGACAGGGGACGTCGAGCTGATATTGATAGATGCGGACGCGTACTTTGGCCTGGACGATCTGAGAGAATGGTGTATCCGCCAACATACCCAGATCCCCATCTACCTAGACCAGCCGACCTTCGATATTGTCGCCGCCAGCTTCCCATACCTCGTCGACGAGACCAAAGCCTCCGGCGGCGGTGACGTGTGAGTTCCGCCGTTCTCCCAGTGACCACACCTGACAATCGCAGGCCAACATTAACATGGCACATCATCGACCAAGATGCCGCATTCGAGGTATGTGGGATCGATGTCCAGGTCCTGCCAGTCCACCATGGTGTATATTTCACACGCCCAACAGACACACCCTCGAGTAGTCGGTCGGCCACTCCTACGGTCAAAGCGAGGCTCGAACCGGAACCTCTGATATGTCTGGGATTCATGTTTGACGAGTCCATCGTATACATGTCGGACGTCAGTGAGATCCCGGAGCGGACATGGGATCGATTATTACGGCGCGAATCCCGGTCAAAATCGAAGACTCCTGCCTCGGATGCCAGTTCACGATCGCGAACCGTCGTCAACGGCTCCTCAACCCTCTCCATATCCACACGCGCCTCCTCCTCCACCACCACCTCGTCCACATCAGCCCCCGCATCTCCCAGCGTCCCGGCTCACCTCCCCATCCTAATCATCGACGCCCTCTGGCCCCTCCGCTCGCACCCCTCGCATGTCTCCCTGATCCAGGCCCTCACCCCCGTCCTCCGCCTCCGTCCCTCCATGACATACCTCATAGGTTCCACCCACCCGACCACGCACTACATGTGGGAGGAGATCTGTTTGTCGTTCCGAGAGCTCGATGGACGTCGGGAACATCCTGATGGGGAGGTGGCGAGGGGTCTGGTCAAGCGGTTTTGGGAGAGTCCGGAGAATCAGAGAGGAGTTGGACAGAGTGTCAAGGAGATGGGAGCGAGGATAGAACCGGCTTGGGATGGGTTGGTGGTCGAAGTCGGAGATGGATTGGGGGAGGCCGGATGGAGGGAGGTGGGTGGGCCTAGGGGAATGGCTGGGGGTTGGGGGACATAGAAGTGCATGTCTGCCTAGGACAACTCATTGCATGGATGTATGTTGCGGCAGAACTTGCCAACGGGTTTGCGTGACATTCTCCCCTCCTCACAATCCGAATAGTCTCACTGCCGGTGTTCCCGTCAGAGTTCGATGCGATATCCTCAAGCACGCAGAGCATCTCGCAAAATCTCCGCCATTTCCGCCTTATGCCACGCTCCGACACCCGTAGCGACCGTCGCCCCGCTCTTCCTTCCCGCATACCGAATCGATCCATCCCTACCAAGCCCCCGAAGCACTGCCTCCAATCGCGGTTGGACATAACTCCATGAACCCTGGTTCTTCGGTTCCTCCTGCGCCCATACCATCTCTGCATCACCATATTTCCATAGTGCCCCGGCTAGCTCGTGTCTTGGGAAGGGTGACAGTTCCTCGATTCTTACCAGTGCTATCTGAGACAAACCTTGCGCTGACTTGGTAAGGTGCTCTAGCAGGGTGTAGTAATGCTTTCCGCTGCAAAGGATGACCGTCTTTGCCGAAACATCATTGTGCTCCGACTTGAGGATGGCCTGAAAGCGCGTGCCTGTCGCCATAGCTGCAAGCGGTGAAGCGGCGGCCTGTATGGGTATCAGACTAGTTCCAGATCCGATACCACGCGAAACTGACCGGCGAGCGAAGCAACCCCTTGGCTGAGGCGATGATCAGTGGCTTCCGGTAGTTTCGCTTCATCTGACGCCGCAGAAGGTGGTAGATCTGAGCAGGAGTTGAGGGGTTTGCGACGATCAGGTTGACGTCTTTGGTAGCTGGACTGCTTGATTCATCGTCCGACAACTTGATTCAGGACCATCAGTATAGCTGTCTTCGGCCAGGAACGACATGCCTGGAGGAATCGCTCGATCTTGCATGACGAATGCTCTGGGCCGGCACCATCGAACCCGTGCGGCAGCATCATGACGAGGGCGCTCTGCTTGAGCCACTTGGCTGTGAGAACTCAGCGTCCATTCCTCATACCGGTAGCCAGCCTTACCTTGTGCTCCTACGACAAAGGTGTCGCTCATGCTCTGAGCGCCATTCATGAAGTCGCCAAACTGCTTTTAGTGATGAGCACGGCATTATTCTCACCTGAGCTTCCCAGATAGGTAGTAGCTTGGGGCTTGCCCAGCTCATACCGGTTTCGAAGCCTATCTCCATCAGCCCTCTAAAGTTATTATACACGAGCACGTACCAAGTACTGCCATCTCGCTCAGTGAGCCTGGCAGCGCGGATCAGCTGTAGACACCGCCTAATCAAGCACTCGCCGCACTGTTGGCGAGCTCTAATCTTCCCTTTGACGAATCGATCGCCTCGTTGAGCGGTACCAAGCACGACTCATCCACCTGGTCCACGAACATCGCGTGTCTATGCCCTTGTCAGCATTTCCGTGGCCTCAGCAGGCATAGCAATCCTTTGAGAGAAGGTCCCTCGACCGACGTCCTGCCCAGATATCCGAATATCATATCCCTCCTGCATAAGCGTGCCAAATGCCATGGCTTCAGCGGTGGCGAAATCGACCTTGGTATCGAGCGAATTCAAGCGAGAAGAGATGTGCCTCTTCAGTCGCGGATGCACATTCTCCACGGTATCAGCGATTTTACTACGGACTTTGCCATCAATTATAAGAGAACCGATTAGCCACTCACAAAGCCATCCGCCAGTGTAACGCTAGCTTTAGCAACCTCGATAAGTTGATTGACCTCGAGACCGGTGTCGGGATCATGCTGAGCCTCTGCACTAGCTGGCCAAACCATGCTGCTCCAGTTGCCCTCAAGCATTTCGGATTTCGGCTTGTACGCCTCGACATCGGCTAGGTTTGTGTCCAGGGCGGACGCATAGGCTGCTCGCATCTCGGTCGCCGTCTTCGTGTCAATGATAGCTTCTTCCTGCGACAGGCCTCAGTACTGCAAAAAGTGTTCGATTCACCTTCAGTCGGTCCTCATACAGTGCTGGAACGGATTTGCGGGATCGGATCTGGTCGTACATCTTGGCTGCAAACGGGTCAATCATCACTCAATTGGCAGTTCTCGAACTTGCGTTGAGTGTATGCCGGTTCATCTAGCTGTGTGAGACAGACGTCAGCCAGCGTCCTTCGAGCGTCCGAGCTGTACTTTCCTCGTTGTGACCCCATCGCCGGTAGCAGATCAAATCGATTATCACGTCTTTCCGGAACATTTGCCGGTAACGGAAAGCCACATCGACCGCCCGGGCAACGGCTCCAATACCGTGAGACTTATTCGGATGTCGATAAGCTAGAGTGATTTACCTTCCGGATAGTCACCATTGACGTGCAGGATCGGACAACCGATCATCTTGCCTGATAAGCGAGTAAGCAAGATTGCAGCTTAGAGCAGCGGCACATACCGATATCCGAAGAATAGATGCTAGATCGCGCCAAGCTCGCTGGCGTGGTATATCCGATACTAAAACCGGTCAATGCCGTCTCGTGGATAACGGATGCCTTACTTGTTGCTGAAAAGCCATCAGCCGGAACAGTCACCCACAGCAGACTACGTACTTTACTATGATATGCACAGTTCCGCCACTTCCATAATGCGGCAACCCGCTCAACCCCAAGCTTTCCGCCACGACCCCCTGTCCAGCGAATGCCGCATCGCCATGCAGCTGGACGCAGAGGACCCTGTCTCCTAGTTGACAGTCTTGAGGGCTCGAGCGGAGGAGTGCCATCTGCTTGGCCCGAGTCACCCCGAGCGCAACGGGATTAACCGCCTTACTCGAAAATCAGTACTCAAGACCGGTCCCTTGAGGGCTACTCACCTCGAGATGACTCGGATTCGGCAACAGCTCGACCTTCACGCCGCCGCTTTCGTACTCGATTTGTCGAGTGGCTGAGAGATGACTGATCACATCCCCCGTCGCTCCTGGCGCTGTTTCCGGATCGAATTCGGGCTGACCTCTGATCTTTGCGAAAAGTGCTGTCGGTGAGTAGGCTAGTAGGGCCGGGTCACACAAGAGAGAGAGTCGACCACGATGAGGTAGAGACAAGACTATGGAAGAAACTCCAGCTACGAGGAATATCAGCGATGTGGTTCTGAATATGGTGGGACCCACCTTGTACGCTAAGCTCGAATAAGGTGTCGAGTGCAGGTAACATCCCTTCTGCTCCTTCGCAGCCTGATGAGCTCTGGGTCAGCGAGTAGCTTGTAGACTAAGCAATTGTTGCTCACCATACCGCTTGAGATTCGGGAATTTCTTCCCCAGGAACCGATCAAACTCCTCACTCCTCGCCAGAAGCTCCCACATTCGCCGCTTCCTCTCATCCGGCATCGGCGAGGGGAAGCTCGATGCACCCGTTTCGAGATGATGCGAGAACCATCTGGTGTATCTCAGCATGTCTCCACCCATTCCGTGATACAGAAATCCACATACAATCGCTCATTCTTGTCTGGGGAGTGCATGTACTCGTATCCGATCTTATCCACATATACGCCCATCAAGTGTTCGGTGATATGCTTGAGCTGCATGGTGGCATCCGACCCCTCGCCTGTTTCGGTTCGAGGCGGCGCGGCCGTCTCTGAAGGGGAAGAGGGGGATGGACGACGCAGCGGGATGTGAAGAATGCCCTGAAGGAGGTAGGTGGTACAATCGTTGATACCATAGCGCTGGGGATTGAGCGCGCCGACCGGGCTAAGGGATTCGATGAGTTGGATGCGAGCGGAGCAGCTCACTCTCGGTCCATGAGGTCAAGCGGGTCGATCTGTATCGCCGTCAGCAGACTATCACAGGTGAATCAAGGATGCGCACTTGAGCTGCTCTGTGTCCATGGCGCCGGACAGACTCGACGTATCGTAACAAAGGTGCATTGGCATTCCTATATCCTTCAGCTCGAGACACTCTCGGCATGTTCTTACCGGTTAACAAGCTCCTCTTTGGTATCTGAGAGAAGTATCAGCAGACATTGACCTCGGTCAGCAGAATTCTCTAACAGTCTGGAAGGGTATATCGTTGCGGAACGCGATATCCGAAACTAGCATCGTCGTGGTAGGTCCGGACCGCTGTTCTGGCTGTCGTAAGGCATTTGCGGGAGTTGGACGCGATGGTCCGACGAATCGGGGTGGCGAAGGACGTCATGGGAAGGAGAACAAACTAATCGTACAACATCAACCGTCAACCGGTCTATCTACACATATCGCAGTATAGACAAGGTGGACGAAGGGATGTTCATCCGAAAGCGAGATGAAACCGGTTAGGACTCGCCAAGTTCTGGCCGGCCGGAACGTGTGTTTCATGCTGCTTTATAGCTACAGATCACGATAGTTTTCCATTGACGAGGAAGCTTATGCAACGGGTTGTCATCAACGTGTTCATCTCGTATGAGACATCACTCTCAGAGTGTCCACCAAGGTCATCCTCTACCTCCATACGGATATCAAAAGCCAGAAGACCCATTCAACGGGTTTAGCGGAGACGGAGAGATGGGGACAGAAGCTTTGTGGGTTTTCGTAAACTGCTAGCGGAACGAAAGGTATGGCAAGCTCGGGTCGAAGTGGTATAATCCAGCTCAGCGAAGGGAGTGAGATTGATCAGTCGCAGTAAGGGAGGTAAGTGTACGCAAGGGTCTGAACCATATCATCAGCGGGGTTTTCTAAGATTCATAGAAGGGAACGCACGTCGTACAGTGTCTGATTGTACTCGGGGTAGGCGAACACTTTGGTGTCGACGCAGAGGACCTCGCCGACGTAGATGTTGGAGCAGTCGGCGTTGATCTGGGGGTTGTTGGAGTAAAGCGTCGAGTTCTGCATCCCGTACATCTCTTCGACCCAGGCGCAGGTGCTAGGAGGTCATCAGCGTTCGCTCGAATGCCCAGTACCGCCTCGACACCCATAGCAATCTGGGTCCTCCAGGCTGAAATCGCCCAGCAAGCCAAGGGAATAGACGTACTCGTTCGCCACGACGGTGTACACCTTTGTGCAGTCCTCGCCGGTAAATCCCAGGCAAACGTTTTGGTTCGGCGATAGATTATCGCAGTTCTCATCGATGGTCGCCTCGTTCACGAGCGCGAGCTGGAAGGTGGAGACGCCGTATTGGCGGGCTGCATGACGTGTAAGTGACAACAAGGGATCGACAGTATGTGCCGCGTAAGGGAGCATTTGGCTCACAGATCGAATCGCAGGAGTCTCCTGCTTTGACTGTAGCGTTCCGAGTGCACCCGTCAATGGCCATAATAGCTGTGTCCGCGGATCCATTTGCCATTTGCGGGGTTGGATGATGTGGAGAGGCACACATGGACAGGGTCGGAGCGGGGGCAAGGGAGGGTGGTAACGAGGATGTCTGATCAGCCCTGTCCCAAGATTGCTTGCATGATGGAGGCACCAGAGAGGAAAGGGAGAGCAGCAATCACGATAGCACCAAACATCTTGTCGAGGACGGGGGTTGAGCAAAGGAAGTCGCGCTTTGTTTTGACGTTGATTTCTTTTCCGATCGCCTTACGTGATCGATTCTTTGTCGGATGTTTGCTGTACTGAACGAGCGTGAGTTGAACCAATGTCGAGGTGTCGAGAAGCAATGAGAGAATTAGACGAATGGACGACGACAAAGTGTTTTGATGGATGGCGATGTCGTCCCGGGCCCCAAAAGGTTTCAAGGGGTTCAAAGGGACACACCAAACAATGTGGCGGGAGCAAAAATGATATGGTCCGAGAGTTGGCCAAAGCGTCGGTCTGTGGCGTCGATTGTTTATTTCGTTTCGCCAAGCTTGGCAGCCGCATTCAATCGCAACATGAGACTAGTGCGACACGGACGCATGGTGACGCAAAGCTACGAACTCGTTCGGTGGCAGACATCGCGCTTAGATGGAGCGACAGCAATCGTCATTCTGTTTCACATGATTGCCATATAGAATTCCGTCGTATAGTCTCCGTACTGAAGTCGAGCTGAGAATAGGCATGCGGCGCATCCTCAAAAACAGGAGATCCGCGCTAGAGGCTGTCAAGCGCGTTACAGCTCACTCAAGCCAAAACAGGTCCGCTCAAATCCTTCATTGGCGATAACGGGTCCCTCGGGCTCATGTTCCTCGACGTAGCTTACGCAATCTGCCAGACCATAAGCTTCGGATCGCTTCTCGCTTGCCTACTCACAATCACCACATCGTCATCCTCGTCATCACTATCCTCCTCCCTGACCTTTCTCATTCTCATCTCCTCAAATGCGCTTGCCAATCTCTCCTCCGTCAAGCCATGCGCGTTATCCTCCCCAGCCTGGCTCTCATGTTTGAAGCGGCATTTCTCCCCAAGATCGCGTCTTCCTGTCCTAGTCCAGTGATGGCAGAGCTTATTCTCCTTCATCTGATACGCCGGGTTTAGGATGTGCGCAAAGTGGCAAGCGTCGCCAAGGCTGCACCGACCGACTTGGAAGTGTCGGCAAGGACGCGTCCGCCATGGTCGCGGATGGTCGACAAGTGGGACAGACGTAGGCACAACAAGGATGTGTAAGAAAGTGCAAGCCTCGCCGGTCGAGCAACCCGCGGCGGAGTTGAAGAATTTGCAAGGCTGAGTCCTTGCGGTGTAAGCTGGTCTTGGCTGCTTTGACTTGAATGTTGTATGCTTAGTTTGGTTTGCGGTGTCGGACTCGCTGGCAGAGGGCGTCGGCTTAGGTGGTATTTCATGCAGACTATTTAAGTCAACCTCTACAACGACACTGATATTAGCTTACTAGGTACAAATCTCGCCATGGGGGCAGTTGCCTTCGGCGAACATTTTGCATGGCCGAGCTGGGGAATGGCATCAGGCATGCCATTTGACCAAGCGACAACTCACTTCTGTAATAAGTCTTCGGTGTTCTTCGTCTCGCATCCCGATACACCGCCTTGACCTCTGCGGATCTGAGCGAGTGCTTCATCGCAACATCCTGAACCGCCCATCCCGCTGGTGTCCAAATGACTCCGAGACCGCCAGGGATGACAGGGAGCGTTGATTCATACCCGGATCCCGGCATCGGCATAGGCAACATTGGCATACCCCACGGATACGATGGAGCGTACAGTGGTGGCGGGAACTCACTGGGCGACGGGAAAGGAGGTGGTACCTCAAATTCGGTAGTAGAGTATTCCGGGTTCGTGAACTCCGCTGCGGCTTGTGCCGCGTCCTCGCTCTTCTGACGCCGGACAGCGGGGTACCATGGAGTTGCTGGGTCGGACTCGGTGCCAAAGAGCGAGAATGCGGACTGAGGTGGAGCGAGGTGTAACACTGAAGCTGGGGTATCGGGGTGGACGTTTCTTGTGATGGAGACCTTCTTCAACGAAATGGGAGGCCATTTCGTCCATGCTGACACCTTCCTCGGTTCGGTGAGCTTCGGTACGGCGACCGTTACCGGTGGCCTTTCGGTATTCATCACGCGAGGTGAGAGCATCGTCTCTTGATTCTGTTCGTCCTTACGGTCGATCTTGAGCGATGGCTGAAGCGAAGCTGGAGGGCCTTTCGACCTCGCTGATGCCTTTGGCGGCTCGACAGATGTTGATACGCTTTCAGGCTCCTGAGCGATCTCCACCTGTAAAGTCTCTGGTGAGTCGGAAACGAGCTCGCCCTTTTCGTCAACGACGAGCGGGACCTGCAGGAATGGCGGAGCAAAGGCGGAGAGGCGACGTTTCTGCTTCTCCAGCACCTCCTCGTCCCATTTCACAAAGGGCAGGAGATCCGTCTTCGGCAGGGATTTGGCCCATGCGGAGAGATTGCTGGTGGAAGCGCTTTTCCTGTGTTTTAAAGAGCGACTCGGGGCGCCTTGAGGCTGTACTTCATTTCTCTCGTCTCCTTCCTCGATCTCCGTCATTGATGATTTCGCTTCAATCGACTCCGGCTTCTTATCCTCACTGCAGACGTCATAAGCTTTCACCTTCTTCTGATCATCCTGTAGGTACTGGATGAACGAGCAGTAGTCTCCGTATGGGCAATGTCCGTCAGCAAAGTCCTTGCATGGTACGGCTACTTTCATCAGCATCTCAGCGAGGCTGAGCCAAAGACGTACTCTTATAATTTGCTTTGCCCTTCCCGGCCGGTCCCTTCCCACCTCCGCTCATGTAGAAGGCCGTCCCGACCACCTCTGCCCCCTTCACATCGGCAACGACGACTGTCTCTCCGGGCGCAACAGCAGTCAAGTTGATGGCTTCCGGGGCTAGCACCTTCGCACGCTTGGCCGCTTGAGCTTGCGCAAACGTCCCCATTGTCAGGTCGGGGGATTTGGTGGGAGAGCGCATCTGGTAATTCGGGGTATCCGTGCTGCTCTTAGCGGCGAGTGTCTCCAGATTGTGAACAAATCGACATGGCCGAGAGGTGCAGGTCAGACCCGGAGTATGGTAGTATCGGCATAGGATGACTATACCGTATCAGCTTAGTATATCTGGTCAACACCGGCCACTCACTCTTTTTCCTCTTGCTCAAGTCGCCTCCTGCCTTAGTCTTCAATGGGCCCAACAGAGAGCCCCCTTCAGTCTCGGAATCTGTCATACTGTTCGTGTCTGACTCCGCCGTTACTGCCCCGGCTTTGAGCGGCACCGAGTTCCCAAGCCCGAGGTTAATCGGCATCTCCCCGTTCTCCTCCGCCTTGACTGGCCCGACCTTCAGCGGCACTGAGCTCCCGAGTCCGGGGCTAACGGGTACCTCCACGAGCAACTCCTCCTTTCCTTCCTTGACGAGCGCTATCGACAGGCCCCTCTGCCTTGTCACCTTAGTCACGATCTGTGCGCTACTGAGAGCTGGGCTGACCCATCCTGATCCAGCGCCTGTGTGAATCCCGGCCGACCAGATCGAGGTCGCTATGGCAGGCGCCTCTGAGATCGAATGTCGGGTGCCTCTAGCTTGAGTGGGTACGACGGCGGAAAGTGAGGGCACGCCTGCTGAGCCGAGACTCCAGCTAGGGCTCGGCGCGGTGCGCGTGAAGGGCAAGATCGCGGAGGAAGGCCCTCGGTGGTATCCTTTGTCAGAGAGCGAGAGTGCCTTTGGGGGATATCTCTGGATCCTCGTCTCGCTGTCCAGGGATACCGGGAGAGCCGAACCAATTGCATCTTCTTCGATTACCTCCTGACGCTGAGGGATGCGATAGAGCCGGAGAGCTTCATCCTGACAATCAAGCTCGTCGACTTGCGCCGAGAAGCTAACGCTTCGTCCGTGGCCCTTCGCCGACTTTGGCGGAGCATCTTCCTTGCTCGGTGACGAGGGAGTGATGGAGAATGATCTAGCGCGGTGAGACGAGAAGGAAGGTCGAGTGGGGAGCGTGATGCGGACAACGGGTGATGAGGGATCAGGGGTTCGAGGTTGAGCGGGCGTGCTTATCGCGGAAGTGGACGAGGAAGACATCCTAATCTGATGGGGTCTCAGCATTTTCTGTCGTGAGATGAACAATACATGAGAGAAGGAGTGCTCACTGCTTCTCAACTCAGAGGATGCCAGAGAATGCCGAAAGATGTTCAGATCAACCGGATACACAAGTCCTCAAGGTCAGGAACGATCGCGGCTGTAACTGCGACTGAAATGGGGAGAAGATGGGAGTATGCCGATCCACCTGTCTATGTATACTCCTCGAGGCGATCGACATCACACCAGGTCAGACTGGTCAGCGGAGAAGCGGGATCCCGACCTGAGCACAACTCCGGAATGGTCAACATGAAACGACGAACTGTACTCAGCCTTTTATGTGCAATTCGTATGCATATTGCGCATGTAATGATCACTCCGTCGGGGCCTGATCCATGCCGTAGCCGGCTGGAGCGATTCCATTTGGAACAAAGAGAATGTAGATAGAGGCGAGGTGAAGAAGAATAGGCAACACGGAACGGGTAATCCGGCGTCGAGGGGCTCTTTTGTTCTGGCATCTTTTAATTCCTTCTTCAAAGCGGTGTTTCGGCAGATCTTTCTGGATGTCATTCACAGAATTGCATACGTCGCGTATAGGACTAGGTTCGGTCTGATAAGGGACGAACGTCAGAAACGATAGTACCCGTCACGGAAGGCCGAGTCTAGAACGGAAGCACAGAAAGAATGAAGCAGATACCGAATTCAGGAGTCATTGTCCTCGACGCCAGAAAATGAAGGATCTGAAGGAGAATGAACAGTACCTTCCGCCAGGGGAGCGAAGCGGACCTCCGCGTAGTGTCGATCGTCCTCGTTTTGGGCTACAGAAGCGAAGCAATCGATCTTGTATAGAGCTGCCGCCATCCACCAGAGTGGCTCTTCTCGAAACGGGACCCAACTTTGGCGGACGAGCACCTTTCGCCTTCCTTAGTAACCCAAACCTTGAGCCAACTCTGATCAATAATTTATGATCAGCCATGGCGCGACGTATGATTTGGTTGCTCACCGTAGGACCAATCTCTCTGATCAGGTAATCGGACAGCGCATATGCAGAGATTGGGGATCGATATCATGAGGCAATCCGCGGATCCAAATCATCTTATCGTGAACCCGCGTCCACCTTGTCTCCTGTCCTGTCTGTCCCGGAAGCTGTGTGCGACGCAACGGATAACCTTGATAATCTTGCTTCAAGATGTACTTGTAGCCTTCGCGGAGCGACTGTCTCGGCGGTGTGGCGGGTTGTAGGCAGTCGTCACCCCAGTCGTCGGGGTACTCGACCTGGAACGTAACCTCCCAACCGCCATTATCCTCCTAACCGACTGCCCTCCAACGCCCTTCACCAAGTGAGTCCGAATCGATATCCTCATCTCCGTCAAGGTGAGCCTCCTTAGAAGACGCGCCCTTCTGCTGTATCCTTTGTTGGGGTAGCCGGGGGGTTCGCATGATAAACAGAGGATTTGTTAGTGACCAGAGATGAGACAGGGACTGCCAAGCGGCTCGGAGTTTTCGGCTGACGGGAACATTGGAGACTGCTCGTACGAAACCGGAATCGACGGAGATGACGGCAAAGGAACTCGATGCGGATTCGGTGGTGGCGAATGAGCGGATGATAGCACGCCACGATATATGCTGCGAATCGGATCCCAAAGGGGTGTGCGAGACGGCGTATCGAGGCCTTACAACGGGGATTGAGTCCAGCTCGTGAGAAGGGTGGCAAAGCTCACCCGAGAAATAGGAGAATCTGAGCCAGACGGAGAAGCCGACTTGTCCTGGTCGCTATGGGAACTCATCTATCATCTGCTCAGTACACTTCCCATAAATACAGGTCGAATGCTCACGAGCAATTTTCATGAAACTATAAATAATCGTTCTGGAAAATCAGAGACTTGACGGAACACAGTATCAGTACGAGCTTCGTGCGGAGTACGGTATGTATAAGTCAAACTGATAGAAGGTGTACTCACTCTTCAGCAGATAACAGAGTACGAAGAAACCAGAGATTGCAGAGAAGAGAAAAGATGAATGAGTCAACTCCCTGACCCCAAGTCTCGGGGGCGGGGTTCCGTTGGTAAAGTGGCGTTTCTCTAAAAGTGGCGCTTTGTAAGCTTTCCCGGTCAAGGCCGTCCGAGCTCAAAGGAGGGGGACATCTTCTGATCAGGCGGAATGACGACATCGCTTGCGAGTTCGGATGCCGCTCTGACGAAGCGGATGTCATTGCCTAATAGTCTTCCTTCACTTGACAATCCGATTCGTCTCAGCTGACTGCGACCTAGAAGCAGAGACAACGCCTGCGAAATGGGTAGGGACTGGACAGTCGTGAAGTCATCATCACCGTTCGGTGAAAACCGTGCCTGTGCCTGAGAAGACATGCCGAAACGTGGCGTGCGGAATCGCCCGATCACAGTGCATGACCGATCACGGTAGCAATCGCTCACGAGATACGCTTTCGATCTGCAGGTCGGATTGTGGAGCGTCCATGCTATGGTTGTCGTCGGTGAATGGCGAATCGAGGGGAGTCCTCGGCGCCAAGTTGGCGGCGACTGATGGTTTGACAAGCGATCGAAGGCCATCTATCGCGCCAAGGATGTCGGACACCGCGTGTTCGACTCCGGACAGTTTTTGGCTGAGACGAACTTGGGATGCGCTATCGCTGGGACGCGGCGACGACGATCTCTGCTGGGATATATTGGAAGCGCCGCGGACATGGCGCGGAGGAATGGGGTATGGCTGGCTGCCGACTGGGGTGGGTGTGAACGGGGATTGGTCGAGAGTGGGTTGCGCATCCTCGACTGTGGGCTGGGTCTGCTGAGTCAAGGCTTCGCCGGAAGGCCCAGCCGCCTGTGGAGCAGAAGCACCGAGTCTGGCTCTCAGCGCCGTCAGTAACCCTCCGATGGGGTTGGTCGACCTTGCCGTCTGCTTTCCCTTCGCCAAAGCTCGGGTCTGACGTGTTGAATAACCAGGTTCATATGCAATAGTAAAAACGCATGACTACTAAGATGTATTCATATAAACGCGAACGCGCGAAACGCCTGTACCCTGAACCAGCCATCTTTAACACTCCCACTCAGTCGTG
>JAABUY010000279.1_pt1 | contig 97713 bp, 79 predicted proteins | sample 5560271 | NCBI WGS metagenome assembly JAABUY01 (sample SAMN10711886, study PRJNA513374) | rock metagenome | isolation source: Antarctica rocks | place: Antarctica: Victoria Land, University Valley | reverse complement strand
TCGACCGCACGCACCAGACGCTCGCGCAGGTCGTTCGACAAAGCTGCCGTCATCCAGGCCTCCCCAATCCACCGCACCCCCGAAACCAGAGAAGATGCGTCCATGCAACCCAAAAACGCTCTAAGTATTGGATTCCGAAGGCTTGCCTTTGGCGGAGTTTGAGGCAGAGCCTCAACCTTGCCTGCTTCACTGGTCATCACAAAGGGCCATTGGTATGATCCTCGCGATGATGCGCCACCGCCTGCCCGCCGCGATGCTGCTCGCCGTGCTTCTGGCGGGGTGCGCCACGCGGCTGGCGTCCATGTCGACGGAGCAGCGCCAGGACATCCTGCCGGCGTTCCGTCAGGGCCGCACCGTGCTGGACTGCCGGGTGGCCTGCTCCTGGCAGTGGTTCGCCCGCCGCCAGACCCTGGCCAATTTGTATGCCACGCAGCAGTGGAACCAGCTCGCCGGCGAGATCTCCGAGATCGGCTACCAGGAGGACCTGGCGTATTTCTGGCTCGGCCGGGCGGCGGAGGCGGAAGGCTTCCTGCCGGCGGCGGCCCGCTACTACGCCATCGCCGGGGCGCTGACCCGGGCCGGCGACCCGAACCTGCGCTGCACGAACGTGGGCCTCGGCGGCTGCTTCGGCGTCAACGTGCCCGCGGAGTCCCACGCCCGGCTGAACGTCGTGCAGGCGACCCTGGTCGCCGCATACCGGATGCAGCAGCAGCAGGCGTCGCTGCCCGCCGGCGACGCGCCGGGCCGCTCCGCCGTGGCGCCGCCCGTCGCGGTGTCCCTGCAGCCGCCCGTGGCCGTCCCGCAGCCGGACGTGCGCCGGGCCGCGCCGCAGCAGGCACGCCTGTTCCAGCCACTACCGGCCCAGGCGCCGCAGTCGCCTGTGGCGCCGGTCGCCAGGGTGCCGGACGACGAGATCGAGCTGCCGCCGATCCGGCGGTGACTGGTGCTCGCCGGCTGAGAGGCAATAGGCAGGGCAGCAAGGCTGGGCTCTGCCCAGACCCGCCAAAGGCCAAGGCCTCTGGACACCGATTTACTGAGACAAGTGGATTCCAAAGGCGAGCCTTTGGCGGAGTTTGAGGCCCATGCTTGAAGGAGAGACCTTCAACCTTGCTTTCTGCCTCCTTCGCGTCGCCTACAGCGGCCCGGGCTGATCGATCCGCCACCCATGCTTGCGCGCCCGCCCGGCGGATGGTCCATTGCCGCCTGCCGGATCGCGTCCCTCGACCGTGCGGGTTGCGTTCGCCTGGCTTTCTGCCATCTCGGGGGGCGCTTCGCGCGCGATGCGTGGGCGGGCCCGCCCGCATCCGGAGCGGACACGCCATGGCCTCCCCCACGACGCTGCGCACCATCATGGGCCTCGCCTCGACCCTGCCGTCGCTGGGCGACTCGGCTCTGGTGATGATCGACCTGCAGAACACCTACCGGGAGGGCATGATGCAGCTCGCGGGCGTGGAGCCGGCGCTGGCCGAGGCGAAGATCCTGCTGGAGCGGGCGCGCGCCGCCGGCAGCTTGGTGATCCACATCCGCCACGAGGCGGGCGCGGGTTCGCCGTACGACACCGCGGCGCGGATCGGACAGATCAGCGACGAGGTGGCACCCCGCGGCGGCGAGGCCGTGATCACCAAGTCCTACCCCGACGCCTTTGTCGGCACCGACCTGGAGGAGATGTTGCGCGCCGCCGGCAGGACCGACGTGGTGCTCGCCGGGTTCATGACCCACATGTGCATCAATTCCACCGCGCGCGGCGCGTTCAACCGCGGCTTCCGGCCGGTCGTGGTGACCTCCACCACGGCGACCCGGGACCTGCCGGGGCCGGATGGCGCTGTGGTTCCGGCCGCGGCGATCCAGGCGGCCAGCCTGGGCGGACTCGCCGACCTGTTCGCGGTGCTGGCGCCGCGGGCCTCCGACCTGCCGAGCTAGGGGGGAAGGCTGAGGCTCGCGGGAGGAAGCGGGGCCGCCAGCAGGGCTGGGCTCTTCCTCTGCTGCCCTTTCCGACGGCCCAAGAGGGCCGTCGGAACCTTCGGGCAGCTTCGCCCAGACTCGCCAAAGGCCCCCTCTTCCAAGCATGGGCCTTTGGACACCGATCTACTGAAGTACTGGTTTCCAAAGGCGAGCCTTGGCGGAGTTTGAGGCGGAGCCTCAACCTTGCTTGCTTTCCCCAGCTCGCGGCTGGCGCGCGGCCAGCCGCCCCCGTGCCCGGAGTCCTGCCCTGCCTGCTACGCCGCCCGGAACTTCACCCGGTCGGCGAACGAGCGGCGGAAGTGCACCACCTTGGGCAGCACCACGGCGCGGCAGTACCCGGCGCCCGGGTTGCGTAGGAAGTAGCTGTCGTGCTCCGCCTCGGCCGGGAAGAACTGCCGCAGCGGCTCGATGACCGTGACGATCGGATGCGGCCAGATCCCGGCCTGGCCGATCTCGGCCACGACCTCGCGCGCCACCCTGTCCTGCTCGGCCGACGCGGTCAGCACCACGGAGCGGTACTGCGTGCCGGCGTCCGCGCCCTGGCGGTTGAGCGTGGTGGGGTCATGCAGGGTGAAGAACACCCTCAGCAGGTCGGCCAGTGCCAGGCGCTTCGGATCGTAGGTCACGCGGACCACCTCGGCGTGGCCGGTCTGCCCGGTGCACACGGCGCGGTAGGTCGGCGCCTCGGTGTGGCCGGCCGCATAGCCGGACTTCACCCGCACGACGCCCTCCATCTCCTGGAACACCGCCTCCAGGCACCAGAAGCAGCCGCCGCCCAGGACGACCTCCGCCTCGCCGCCTGCCTCGAACCCTGTCCCGTCCACCGCCGTGCTCCCGGATTGCATCATGCCATCGGCAGGTGGCGACGGCCTCGCGCTGTTGAAGGGGCGAGGCGGCGGCATCCGACCGGGTCGTGTCGCCGTAACATCATCGTGTGGGGAACAGGTCCTTGAACGCTGGATGGCCATGACCCGCAGCTTGCCACCGACCCGCCCCGTGTTACGCTGCCTGCCTCGTGCGACAGGACGCGCGGCCCCGGCGCTTCCGCGCCGCGCGCGCCGCCCCGGGTCCGGGCGGCGCATGGGGCAGGGAGTGGCGTTGGCAGGAACACCCGAGGCGATCAACGGGGCCTCGCTGCTGCAGCGATGCGCCGCGGGCGATCAGAGCGCGTTTCGCGCCCTCTACGACGCCCACAGCGGTCGGCTGTACGGCGCCGCGCTGCGCATCACCCGCCAGTCCTCGCTGGCCGCCGACGCGGTGCATGACGCCTTCCTGCAGGCCTGGCAGAACGCCGCGCGCTTCGATCCGGAGCGCGGCGCCGCGGACACCTGGCTGCTCAGCCTGGTGCGCTACCGCGCGCTCGACCTGGCGCGGCGGCGGATGCGCGAGGTGAGCGGCGCGGACCTGCCGGAGGAGGCGGACCCGTCGCCCGGCGCGCTGGCCGACCTGCTGGCGCGCGACGACGCGGCGGCGCTGCACGGCTGCCTGGGCGAGCTGGACGAGGACCGCCGCTCCCTGATCTGCATGGCGTTCATAGACGGGCTGACGCACAACGAGCTGGCGGAGCGCCTCGGCGCGCCGCTCGGCTCGGTGAAGTCGCGCATCCGCCGCGGCCTGGCCGCCCTTCGCGCGTGCCTCGACCGATGAGCGGCCCCCCCGGCTTGCCCCCCGGCTTGCCCCCCGACTCGCACGACATCGGCGCCGGTCCCGACGAGCCGCCGGAGGATCTGGCCGCGGAATACGTGCTCGGCTGCCTCGACGCGCCGGCGATGGCGGAGGCCCGCCGGCGCATCGTCGCGGAACCCGGCTTCGCCCGCGAGGTGGCGGACTGGGAGCGCCGGCTGCTGCCGCTGGCCGCCCTGCTTCCCGAGCGCGCGCCGCCCCCCGCGCTGTGGGACAGGCTGGAGCGTTCGGTGGCGGGGCTGCGTGGTCCTGGCGCCGCCGTGGTGACGGGCACCCCTTCGGCCGGAGCGGCGGCGCGGCCCGTGCCGCTCCTGGCGGCGGTGCCCGGTGTCGGCGGGGCGCAGGAGTTTGGGCGGGTCGGCGAGGCCGGCGCGCTGCGGCGCAGCGTGCGGCGCTGGCGCCTGGCCACCGCGGCGTCGCTGGCGCTGGCGGCGGGCGTGGCGGGACTGGCGCTGCGGCGGCCGGCGGAGACGCGATCGGTCGCCGCCCTGGCGCCGTCCGGCAGCCAGTCCGGCCTGTTCCTCGCCATGGCGCGGCCGGACGGCACGCTCGTGCTGCGCGCGGTCTCCGCGGTCGCGGTGCCGAAGGGGCGCGATTTGCAGCTCTGGTCGCTGCCAGACGGCGCGACGGTGCCGGCCTCGCTTGGCGTGCTGCCGGCCGACGGCAAGCAGGTCCAGGCCAGCCCCGCGGCGGGCGGCCAGCTCCTGGTCAGCCTGGAGCCGGCGGGCGGCTCGCCCACGGGAGCGCCCACCGGGCCGGTGGTCTACTCGGGCAAGCTGATCACGGAGTAGGCGGCGTCGCCGGAGCGGCGTGCCTGCGGGCGGGCAGGACCGGGAGGCCAGCCTGCATTCCTTGCGGGCTCGCTGTTGCCAAGACCGGTGCTGCGGATACGATCGTATCGCGGCTGTCGGAGTCGGGCCGCGGCATCGTGGCGGGAGCGAACCGCTCGCGCGCCCTGGCGTTGCCCACCGCACGGAGGACCAGAGATGACCGACAACCCGCTTGACGACAGCGACGGCGCACGCAACGCCCGGATCGAGAAACGCGCCTACCACCTGTGGGAGGTGGGCGGTCGCCCGCATGGCCAGCATGACGAGTTCTGGGAGCGTGCCTCCGAGCTGGTGCGCATGGAGGAGGCGGCGGGCTTCGGCCAGCTCCCCAACCCCGCCACCGTGCCCGGCGCCGATCCGTCGCGGGTGCAGTCGGTCGAGGAAGCCTTCATCCAGGACAACCTGGGCGAGTTCCCGGACCGGTCCTCCGACCAGGGCGAGCGTCCTCAGACCCCGCGCGCCGCGCTGACACACGCGGACCCCGAGGCGCCGGCGGGCGCCACGCCCGTGGCCAGGCGCGCGAAAGCCAAGGCCGAGGCGCCGGCAAGTGCGCCCGCCGCCAAGACCGCCGCCGGAACCGCGACGAAGACGGCGGGCGCCCGGAAGCCGGGTAAGGGCTGAGCGCCGGGAAGCAAGCAAAGCTGCGCCCTCCCTCCGCTGCCCCTTCCAACGGTCCAAGAGGACCGTCGGAACCTTTGGGCAGCTCCGCCCAGACCCGCCAGGGGAAAGCCCTCCTGGACCGGCCTTGCCTAAGTAATGGATTCCAAAGGCCTGCCTTTGGCGGAGTTTGAGGCGGAGCCTCAACCTTGCTCGCTTCCTGCCTTGCCTTGCCTGCGAAGACCCTGGGCAGACCAACCCACTGCCGGGCAGAGCCCGCGCCTGTTTCTATCCCGCGCCCAGCGTCCGCAGCGCCGCCCCGCGTTCGAACAGACGCAGCAGCACCCGCACCGCCCGTCCGCGCGGGCTCGCGAGCCTCGGGTCGCGTTCCAGCAGGGCGGCGGCGTCGCGCGAGGCCATGTGCAGCAGGCCCTCGTCGACCGGGTCTGACAGCCGGAACCCTGCGTCGCCGGACTGCCTGCGGCCGAGCAGGTCGCCGCCGCCGCGCAGGCGGAAGTCCTCGTCGGCAATTGCAAAACCGTCCTCGGTGTCGCGCAGCAGGGTGAGACGGCGGCGCATGGTCTCGGTCAGGCCGTCCTCGTGCATCAGCAGGCAGTAGGAGGCGGCGGTGCCGCGCCCGACCCGGCCGCGGAGCTGGTGGAGCTGGGCGAGGCCGAAGCGCTCGGCGTGCTCGATCACCATGACGCTGGCCTCGGGCACGTCGACGCCGACCTCGATCACCGTAGTGGCGACGAGGAGGCGGGTGCGGCCGGCGGCGAAATCGGCGAGTGCGGCGTCGCGCACCGGCTGGTCCTGCTGGCCGTGGGCGAGGCCGACCAGGGCGCCGAAGCGCGCGCTCAGGGTGGCGAAGCGGGCCTCGGCGGCGGCCAGGTCGGACAGCTCGCTCTCGTGCACCATCGGGCACACCCAGTAGGCGCGCTCGCCGCGATCGAGCGCGCGAGAGAGGCCGTCGAGCACCCCATTCATGGTGGAGACGGAGTGCAGGGTGGTGCGGATCGGCTGGCGGCCCGCGGGCTTGCCGGCGAGGCGCGAGACCTGCATCTCGCCCCACTGCGTGACCAGCAGGGTGCGCGGGATCGGCGTCGCGGTCATCACCAGCACGTCGCTGCGCTCGCCCTTGGCGCCGAGCTGGAGTCGCTGCTCGACTCCGAAGCGGTGCTGCTCGTCGATCACGGCGAGGCCGAGGTCGCGGTAGGCGACGCCGTCCTGGAACAGCGCGTGGGTGCCGACGACCAGGCCGAGCCGTCCGGCCTGCAGCGCGAGGAGCACGTTGCGGCGCGCGACGCCCTTCACGCTGCCGGTGAGCAGCCCGACCGGCACCGGGCAGAGTTTTGTCAGAGTGCGGTGGTGCTGGCGGGCGAGCACGTCGGTGGGCGCCATCATCGCGGCCTGCGCGCCGGCCTCCACCGCGCGCAGCATCGCCAGTGCCGCGACCAGCGTCTTGCCGGAGCCGACGTCGCCCTGCAGCAGGCGCAGCATCCGGCGCGGGGCGGCGAGGTCGGCGTCGATCTCGGCCAGGGCGGCGGTCTGCGAGTCGGTGGGGGTGTGGCCGAAGCGGTCGAGGGCGCGCCGGCGCAGCGAGCCGTCGCCGAGCAGGGCGCGACCGGGGCGGTGGCGGTTGCGGTTGCGCATCCAGGCGATGGCGACCTGGTGGGCCAGCAGCTCGTCGTAGGCGAGGCGCACGCGCGGGGCGGGGCCGGGGATCTCGTCCGGCGCGTGCAGGGCGCGCAGCGACTCGGCGAACCCCGGCCAGCGCTCGCGGCGCAGCAGCGCGGGGTCGTGCCACTCCGGCACCTGCGGCAGCAGCGCCAGGGCGTGGCGCAGCGCCGGGCGCAGGTGGCCGCCGAACAGGCCCGCGGTGAGCGGCCACACCGCCTCGACCGCCGGCATCCGCTCCGGGCGGTCGGCGGGCACGACGTGGTCGGGGTTAGCCATGGTCAGGCGGCCGTTGAACGACTCGACCCGGCCGGAGACCAGCACGTGCGCGCCGGGCGGCATCTGTCGCAGGCGGGCCTGGCTGAACAGCGCCAGCTCGGCGGCGCCGGTGTCGTCGCGCACCGCGACGCGCCAGGGCTGGCGCGCGGTCGCCGGCGCGATGTGGCGCACGACCTCGACGGCGAGGGTGGCGATCTCGCCGGGGCGGGCGTCGCGGAGGGCGGGGCGGTGGCGGCGGTCGATGAAGCTTTCCGGCAGGTGGAACAGCAGGTCGAGCACGCGCGGGCCGGCCGCGCGTCCGATCAGCGCGGCAACGGCCTCCCCCACGCCGCGCAGGGTGGAGACCGGTTGCAGCAGCGGCGCGAGGTCGGGCTCGGGGTCCACGGGCTGAGGGGACGGCACGGCGCGGTGATAGGACAGCCGGGCGCTGGACTCAAAACCCCGCGACACGATATGGCCGTCCATGGCCCCCACAGACCCGCGCCGACGCCGCCTGCTGTTCCGCTCCACGCACCGAGGCACCCATGAGACCGACCTGCTGATCGGCGGCTACGTGGCGCCACGAATCGAGAGCTTCAGCGAGGCGGAGCTGGACGCGCTGGAGGAGGTCATGGAACTGCCGGACGTGGACCTGGCGGACTGGCTGTGCGGGCGCAGGCCGATCCCGGAGGCGGTGGCGAGCCCGATGCTGCTGGCGATCCGGGCGGCGGCGCTGGGGTGAGTGGGCGGCCGGCGAAGCAAGCAAGGCTGGGCTCTGCCCAGACCCGCCAAAGGCCAAAGCCTTTGGAAACCATTTTGTCAGGGAAGATGGGGTCATCCGGTCTGGCCTCGGGCGAAGCCCATCGATCATGGACTGTCCACTCTGCCTACGGGTCGCTGACGTGATCCTTTGCTTATAATCGCTGGTCCAGGGGCGGCTCAGCCCTCCTTGAAATCCAAGCGGCGCTCGATCCGGTCGAGCCGTGCGGCGAGACCGTCGATCCGGTGGGCCTGCAACGCGCCCGCGTCGCCATGGTGCGCCAGGCTGGTGCCGAGGCTTGCCACCGCGCGTTCGAGACCCGTCATCCGCTGGCCGACGTCCGTCAACTGGTTGTCCATCCGGCCCAACTGCCCGCGAATCGCCCGGAGATGCTCAATCACGATGTTGTCTATGTCGTCGGCCATGATGTCTCTCCCGCAAGCCGAGGGGGTGCGCCGACGGACGGGGCCGCCGGGCCCGGCCTTGGCTGCTGCCCGTTCCGCCCATGCACCCTGACATGATTCCCCGCTTATGATCGCCGGTCCAGGGGCGGCTCGCCCCTGGCGGGTCTGGGCAGAGCCCAGCCTTGCTTGCTTCCTCGCACATCCCACGGACCCGACACGATGACTGCTGTGATCTACGGCGTTCCCGAAGGCTACGACGCCCTGCTGCTGGCCCGCCGCCGTGCCGAGCACACCGGCGGCCTGCTGCATGTGGCGCGCGACGACACGCGGATGGCCAAGCTCGCGGAGACGCTGGCGTTCGTGGCGCCGGGAGTGGAGGTGCTGCGGTTCCCGGCGTGGGACTGCCTGCCGTACGACAGGGTGTCGCCGAACGCGTCGATCGTGTCGGAGCGGATCGCGACTCTGGCGCGGCTGACGGAGGCGCAGGCGGCGCCGCGGATCGTGCTGACGACGGTGAATGCGCTGGTGCAGCGGGTGCCGCCGCAGATGGTGTTCGCGGGCGCGGCACTGGACATCGCGCAGGGCTCGGTCGTCGAGATCGGGTCGCTGACGCTGTTCCTGGAGGCGAACGGCTACGGGCGGGCGGACACGGTGATGGAGCCGGGCGAGTACGCGGTGCGCGGCGGCATCGTCGACCTGTTCCCGGCAGGCGAGGCGGAGCCGATCCGGCTCGACCTGTTCGGCGACACGGTGGAGAGCCTGCGCCGGTTCGACCCGACGACGCAGCGCTCGACTGGAGTGGCGACGGCGCTGGTGCTGCGGCCGGTGAGCGAGGTGCCGCTGGACCGGGAGGGCATCGCGCGGTTCAGGACGGCGTGGCGCGAGATCTTCGGGCAGGCGACGACGGAAGACCCGATCTACCAGTCGATCTCGCAGGGGCGGCGCCATCCCGGGATGGAGCACTGGGTGCCGCTGTTCCACGACGCGATGGAGACGCTGCTCGACTACCTGCCGAGCCCGGCGGTGACGCTGGACCACCAGGCGGACGAGGTGCTGGACCGCCGCCTGGAGATGATCGCGGACCACTACGACGCGCGGCGCAGCGTGACGCGCGAAGGCGAGGTGCCGTACCGACCGCTGTCGCCGGAGCGGCTGTACCTCGACCGGGCGCAGTGGGACGCGATGCTGGCACAGGGGCCGCTGCTGGAGTTCAGCCCGTTCGGGATGCCGGACGGGGCGGCGGGGATCGACGCGGGCGGGCGGCCCGGGCCGGTGTTCGCGCAGGCCGCGATGGGGCCGCAGGGCGCAGGCGGCGGGTCGGGCGGCGGCACGGCGGGGGTGGACAGCGTGTTCCGCCAGCTCGGCGCGCTGCAGGCAGGCAACGAGGCGAAGGGGCGGCGCACGCTGGTCGCGGCGTGGAGCCGGGGGTCGCGGGAGCGGATCGCGGCGCTGCTGCGCGAGAACGGGGTGCGCGCGCAGACCGCGGAGGGCTGGGCGGAGGCGCAGCTTGTGGCCACAGGCACGGTGGGGCTGGTGACCCTGCCGCTGGACCGCGGCTTCGTCGCCGACGGCGTGGCGGTGGTGGGCGAGCAGGACCTGCTGGGCGAGCGCATCAGCCGGCCGGCCAAGCGCCGCAAGCGCGCGGACCAGTTCATCGCCGAGGCGACCGAGATCGCCGAGGGCGACCTGATCGTGCACCAGGAGTACGGCATCGGGCGCTACGTCGGGCTGGAGACGCTGACCGTGGGCACGGCGCCGCACGACTGCCTGCGCCTGGTGTACGACAGCGACGAGAAGCTCTTTTTGCCCGTCGAGAACATCGAGCTGCTGAGCCGGTTCGGCTCGGAGACGCAGGGCGTGTCGCTGGACAGGCTCGGGGGCGCCGGCTGGCAGACCCGCAAGGCGCGGATGAAGCAGCGCATCCAGGACATGGCCGGCGCGCTGATCCGCACGGCGGCGGAGCGGCGGCTGCGCGAGGCGACGAGCATGACGCCGGCCGAGGGGGCGTGGGACGAGTTCTGCGCGCGCTTCCCGTTCGCCGAGACCGACGACCAGGCGCGCGCCATCGCCGACGTGCTGGAGGACATCGCCAGCGGGCGGCCGATGGACCGGCTGATCTGCGGCGACGTGGGCTTCGGCAAGACTGAGGTGGCGCTGCGCGCCGCGTTCGTCGCCGCGATGACCGGCGCGCAGGTCGCGGTCGTGGTGCCGACGACGCTGCTGGCGCGCCAGCATTTCCGCACGTTCACGGCGCGGTTCGCGGGGCTGCCGGTCAAGGTCGCGCAGCTCAGCCGGATGGTGACGGCGAAGGAGGCGATCGAGGTCCGGCGCGGGATCACGGACGGCAGCGTCGGGCTGGTGGTGGGCACGCACGCGCTGCTGGCAAAGTCGATCGAGTTCGCCGAGCTGGGGCTGGTAATCGTCGACGAGGAGCAGCATTTCGGGGTGACGCACAAGGAGCGGCTCAAGGCGCTCAAGGCGGACGTGCACGTGCTCACGCTGACGGCGACGCCGATCCCGCGCACGCTGCAACTGGCGCTGACCGGCCTGCGCGAGATGAGCCTGATCGCGACGCCGCCGGTGGACCGGCTCGCGGTGCGCACCTTCATCGGGCCGTTCGACCACGTCGTGGCGCGCGAGGCGATCCAGCGCGAGCGGTTCCGCGGCGGGCAGATCTTCTGCGTGGTGCCGCGCATCGAGGACCTGGACCGCATGGCGGACCGGCTGCGCCAGATCGTGCCGGACGCGCGCATGATCCAGGCGCACGGGCGTCTCGCGCCGACCGAGCTGGAGCGGGTGATGACGGAGTTCGGCGACGGCAAGTACGATATTTTGCTGTCGACCAACATCGTGGAGAGCGGGCTCGACATGCCGGCGGTCAACACGCTGATCATCCACCGCGCGGACATGTTCGGGCTGGGCGCGCTGTACCAGCTTCGCGGGCGGGTCGGGCGCGGCAAGCTGCGGGGGTACGCCTACCTGACCTGGCCGCAGTCGCACCGGCTATCGGCGGCGGCGTCCAAGCGGCTCGACGTGATGCAGACGCTGGACACGCTGGGGGCGGGATTCACGCTGGCGTCGCACGACCTCGACATCCGCGGCGCGGGCAACCTGCTGGGCGACGAGCAGTCCGGGCACATCCGCGAGGTCGGCATCGAGCTGTACCAGCAGATGCTGGAGGACGCGGTCGCGGACCTGCGCGCGGAGAAGGGCGCGCGCAAGCGGGACGATCGGGAGTGGACGCCCAACATCTCGCTCGGGCTGCCGGTGCTGATCCCCGACGGCTACGTGCGCGACCTGCCGGTGCGGCTCGGGCTGTACCGGCGCATCGGGGCGCTGGCGACGGACGGCGAGGGCGAGGCGATGGCGGCCGAGCTGGTGGACCGCTTCGGGCCGCTGCCGGCGGAGGTGGAGAACCTGCTGTCCGTGGTCAGCCTCAAGCGCGAGTGCCGGGCGGCGGGGGTGGAGAAGCTGGAGGCCGGGCCGAAGGGCATGGTCGTGCAGTTCCGCGGCAACAGCTTCCGCAACCCGGCGGGACTGGTGACGTGGCTGGGGATGCGGGGGAGCACGATGCGGCTGCGGCCGGACCACAAGCTGGCGGTGGTGCGCGAGATGGGGGTGGCGGAGCGGGTGAAGCTGGCGCGCGACGTGCTGGGGAACCTGAACCGGATCGCGGGGCAGGCGAGGGCGGCCTAGGGAAGCGAGCAAGGCTGGGCTCTGCCCAGACCCGCCAAAGGCCAAGGCCTTTGGAAACCATTTGATTCGGGCTGGTGCTACAGGGCCGGGCGGGGGGCGACTCTTACGGATGCGGGTCTGGGGGCGCTGCCCCCAGCGGGTCCAGGGCAGAACCCTGGCCTTGACTGCGCCTACCCGGGGGCGAGCGCTTCCACGACGATGTTCCCGTCCGCGTCGATTTCCAGCACCCTGTTGACCAGGTCGGGCGCGAGGTCGAGATGGTCCATGACCAGCGCGAACAACCGAAGCTGTTCGTCGCGAGAGACGTTCGGCACGATCACGATCAAGCCGTCGTGCAACTCCTCCGCCGCATGAAGCAGCCGGAAGTCGATGCGATTGTTCGTCACCAGGGTGTGCGAGCCCTGCCGGATGAACGGCATCAGGCTACGGTCTTTTGCGCCGGCCAAGCCGACGTGGGCGACATGCACAGCCAGGCTGCCGCGCTTGTGCGCCAGGGTGACGAGGGCCGGGGACAGGCACTCGTCAATCAGGAAGCTGTGCAAGGGTCAGGAGCGCGGGGGAACACGGCTCTGCCAGTGCGGGCCGAATCGGCGTTCGGCCCAAGCCTTGACTGCCTCGATGCCGCCATCGGGCAGGGTGGGATAGTCCTTCTCGATTTCCGGCCTAGAATAGCCGTCGCGCAGGTAGGCGAGGATCGTGGCGGCTGGGATGCGCGAACCTGCCACGATTGGAGTACCGGCAAGAATGTCGATGTCCTCGACAACCTGCGCACCCGTAAATGAACCTGGTAAGTGAGAGATCATGGTGGTCAATGGCGCTCCCGCGCTCTGCATCACTTTAGGATGCGCCTGCACCATGCGGGTTTCAACGATATCCCTGTCCTGTGATTCCGCTGTCATAGGTGGCACGAATGGTTTGTGGTTCCCAAAAACTGATCGGCCTGCTCTTGACAGATGCCGGTCCAGGGTCGGCTCGCCCCTGGCGGGTCTGGGCAGAGCCCAGCCTTGCTGCCTTGCCTGACGCTCAGATCGGCAACTGCTTCGCGTTCAGCGGCTCCGCGCGCTTGAGCGCTTCGGCGCCGAGCGTGACGCGCTGGTCGCCGCTGCCGGGGAGAGCAGCGACACGCACCGCAGACGCTGACGTGTTGCGCAGCAGGGCGGCGAGGAAGCCCCGGCCCCAGGCGACGGCGGAGGTGCCTTCCAGCACGCCCCACAGCGCGCGCCAGCGGTCCTGGCGCTCGGCGAGCGACATGCTGAGCGCCGTGTCCAGGGCGTCGGCCAACTCGTCGGGATCGTGCGGGTTGACCAGCAGGGCGGCGGTGAGCTGCTGGGCGGCGCCGGCGAAGCGGGAGAGGACCAGTACGCCGGGGTCCTGCGGGTCCTGGGCGGCGACGTACTCCTTAGCGACGAGGTTCATGCCGTCGCGCAGCGGCGTGACCAGGCCGACGCGGGCCTCGCGCATGAAGCCGGCCATGGCGTCGCGGGAGCCGCCGTGGGCGAGCAGGCGGAGCGGGGTCCAGTCGGCCTCGCCCCACTCGGAGTTGATGGCGCCGGCCTCGTGGTCGATGGCGAGGCGCAGGTCGCGGTAGGCGGAGACGTCCTTGCGGCTCTCGGCGGCGATCTGCAGCAGGGTGGCGCGGCGGCGCCAGTCGGGCCGGGTCTCCAGCAGGCGGCGGAAGCCGGCGAGGCGCTGGATCAGGCCCTTGGTGGGGTCCATTCGGTCCACGCCGAGCACGAGGCGCTGGCCCTGAAGGCTGCGGCGCAGGCGCTCGGTGGCGGGGGTGCGCCAGGCCTCGTCGGCCATGCGGGCGAACTCGCGGGCCTCGATCTCCACCGGAAAGGCGCCGAGGCGGACGAGGCGGTCGGCGACGCGCAGGCCGCCGTCGACCCGGGTAGCGCCGCCGAGGCGCTGGGCGGCGCTGGCGAAGTTTTCCACGTCGTTGGGGGTCTGGAAGCCGACGAGGTCGCTGGCGAGCAGGTCGCGGACCAGGGCACCGGCCTCCGGCACGCTGGCCAGCATGTCGGGGGCGGGGAACGGGATATGCAGGAAGAAGCCGATCGGCGCGCGCACGCCGCGGGCACGCAGCATCGCCGGCATCGCCATCAGGTGGTAGTCGTGCACCCAGATCACGTCGGTAGGGCGCAGCAGCGGCACCAGCGCCTCGCTCAGCCGCTCGTTGACCTGGCGGTATACGGTGGCGGCGCGGCGATCGTAGATCATGTGCTCGGGCATGGAGTGCAGCAGCGGCCAGAGCGTGGCGTTGGAGAACTCGTTGTAGTAGCGCTCGTGCTCGTCGCGGGTGAGGTCGACGGTGGCGTACTGGATCGCGCCGCCGGTGACGATGCCGACCTGGCGGGGGGCATCGTCGGACACCGTGCCGCTCCAGCCGAACCAGACGCCGCCGCGGCGCTGCATCAGGTCGTGCAGCGCCACGGCGAGGCCGCCGGCCTGGGCTCCGGCGCCGGTGGGGACGGGGACCCGGTTCGACACCACGACAATGCGGTTCATCAGACCTCCAGCACCGCCACCGGCAGCGTGGCGAACAGGGCGGAGGCGGCGAGTTTGCCCGCCGCCGCCATGCCGCCCTGGGCCGCCTCGCCCGCCCTGCCGACCAGGACGTTCCTGGCGCCGCGTTCGGCGAGGCTACGCGGCAGGAGTATGGCGGTTCCCTGCCAGCGCTCCGGCGCGACCAGGGGCGTGTCGCCGACCCCGGCCGCGACGGCGAGGCGAGAGACCGCGACGATGGCGGCGCGCTTCTCGCCGGTGCGGGCGAAGGCCAGGACGTGCTCGGCGAGCGCGCCCTCCACCCGCAGCGGCACGTAGGCGCCGGCGGTGAACAGCTCCGGGACGCGGGCGCGCAGGGCGAGCACGCGGGCGATCACCGCCTGCTTGACGCGGCCGTCGCGCCACGCCGGCATCAGCGAGTCGGGCGCCGGCGCGTCCGGGGCGAGGCAGGCGGCGAGCGAGGCCTCGCGGGCCGGGAAGTCCACGGGGCGGCGGTTGTCGGGGTCGACCAGCGACAGGTCCCAGTACTCGGACCCCTGGTAGAGGTCGGGGATGCCGGGCGCGGTCATGCGCAGCACCGCCTGCGCCAGGCCGTTCAGCGCGCCGGCCGGGGCGATGCGCGCCACCAGCGCCGCGATCTCCGCGCCGACGTGGGCGGCGCGGCCGGGGTCGAGCACGCCGGCCAGGAAGTCGCGGCACGCCTGCTCGTACGCCTCGTTCGGCACCGACCAGCCGGAGCGGCGCTTGCCCTCGCGCAGCGCCTTTTCCAGCCAGCCCTCGACCCGCTTCCGGAGCGCGGCGAGGCCGTCGGCGTCCTGCGGGTCGAGGTCGAGCGGCCAGGCGCCGACCAGCGTCTGGTAGATCATCAGCTCGTCGCAGGCGTCGGGCGCCGGGCCGTCGTCCAGGTCGCGCTTCAGCGAGGCGTTGAGCCGGGTCCAGCGGCCGATCGCCGCCTCCCACTCGCCGGGGATCTCGGAGAGCACGGCGAGGCGGATTCGGTTGTCCTCGCCGCGCTTGTGGTCGTGGGTGGCGGTGGCGAGCAGGGCGCGGGGGAAGCGCTTCTGGCGCTCCTTGTTGATGGCGTGGAACGCGGCGGGGGTGAGCGAGAACTGCGACGGCTCGCTGCCGACCTCGTTGCGCGAGATCAGCCGGCCGAAGCGGTAGAACGCGGTGTCCTCCACGGATTTCGCCGCCGTCGGCGAGGAAAGCTGCTGGAAGCGCACCATGGCGCGCAGGCGCTCGTTGCGGCGGCTGCCGGCGGGCACGGCGCGCAGGTCCTCGCCGGACAGCCAGCCGGCGACCAGGTCGAGCAGGCGGGTGCCGGTGGCGGGCACGGTGCGGCGCGCGCCGGCGATCGCCCAGTCCATCGCCTGGCGGTCGGTCTCGCTCAGCCCGCCCGGGCCGGCATAGACTCGATACACCCGGAAATGCACGAGGATCTCTGCCAGTACGCGCTGGATCGCGGTCACGGTGTAGTCGCGGGTCTTCAGGTCGCGCCGGGCGATGCGGTGCAGGGCGACCGCAGTGGCGTACAGCTCCGAGGCGAGGCTGTCGCGCAGGATCTGGCGGCGGGCGGCGCGGGCCTCCTCCTCGAAATGGCCCGTGCGCCCGGTCTGCGCGCTCCACAGCTCGGTGAGCGGGGTCTCGCCGGCGGGGTCGTGCAGCACCGCGCTCACGTCGTTCATGAAGTCGTAGCCGGTGGTGCCGTCGGTCAGCCAGTCGGTGGCGAGGCGCTCGTGGGTGGCAAGGATCTTCTCGATCCAGATCACCGGCTCGGCGTGCGACAGGGTGGCCGGACGCTGCGCGGTGAGCGCGTCGAGGCGGCGTCGCAGCTTGCGGCAGTACTCGCGCGGGGCGGCGAGGCCGTCGACGTGGTCGATGCGCAGGCCGTCGATCAGGCCCTCGGCGTAGAGCGCAAAGACGGTCTCGTGGGTGGCGTCGAACACCGGGGCCAGCTCGGCGCGGATGCCGGCCAGCCCGTTGACGTCGAAGAAGCGGCGCCAGTTGATCTCGTCCGACGCGGCGCGCCACCACGCCAGGCGGTAGTTCTGCCGCTCCAGCAGGCGGTGCAGGCGCTCTCGGCCGGCGGGGTCCTTCGCGTCGTAGCCGCGCAGGGCCTCGCGGGTGGCGCGCACGTTCTCCGGCAGGCGCAGCGTCTCGTGCAGGGTGGCGGCCGCCTCGCGGGTCTCGGTGCGGCTGGCGGTGGGCAGGTCGGCAAAGGCGCGCGCCACCTCCTCGAGCTGGCCGCCCTCGGTGAGCAGCACCGCGGCGTAGTCGCGCGGGCTGACCGGGAAGCGGTTGCCGAAGTAGTCGACGTAGAGCTTGCCCGCGTCCTCGTCGAGATTGAGCGTCAGCTCGCCGGCCTCCAGCGCCTCGCCGTACGCGCTGCCCAGGAACGGCGCGAGCATCCGGCCGCGCAGCGTCGGGTCGGGCGGGTCCCAGTCGATGTCGAAGGTCTCGGCGTACGGGCTGGCGCGGCCCCACTCCAGCACGTCCTGCCACCAGTCGTTCTCGCCGGTGCCGACGCCCATGTGGTTGGGCACGATGTCGAGGATCAGGCCCATGCCGTGGGCGCGCAACGTGGCGACCATGCGCTCCAGCGCCGGGCGGCCGCCCAGCTCCGGGTTGATGCTGTTGTGGTCGACGATGTCGTAGCCGTGGGTGGAGCCCTTGCGGGCCTGCAGCAGCGGCGAGGCATACAGGTGGCTGATGCCGAGGCTGTCGAAGTAGGGGACGAGCGCGGCGGCGTCGTCCATGGTGAAGCCCTTGTGGAACTGCAGCCGGGCGGTGGCGGAGAGCGGCTTCATGCCGGGCAGGGGCGTGACAGGCGTCGCAAGGGAGGATGTCGCCGGGGCGGGCGTCGTCGGGGCAATCGTGTTCATGCGGGGGTCCTTGCGCCGCCGCGCCGCGCCGTGTCGAGCGCGCGCAGGCGGGCGGCGGCGGCGGGGGCGTCGAGCAGGGTGGCGGCTTGGCCGGGCAGGCGGCGCTGCCAGTTGGGGTGGCCTTGCGTGGTGCCGGGCAGGTTGGGCTGCTCCACGACGGCGAGCGCGTCCTCCACGGGGAGCATGACCAGCTCGCTGGCGGCGCCGGCGACGTGGCGGCAGGCCGCGTCGGCGATCGCGTCGGCCTCGTCCTCGCCGGGCGGGGCGCCGTGCGCGGCGCCGCTGGCGGTCATGGCGTCCCACAGGGCGACGCGGTCGTCGGCGCGCTGGCGGCGCTCCTTGGCCTCGTCGCGCACCAGGTCGAGCTTGGCGCGCCAGTCGATGTCGCGTCCGCGCCACCAGCCGGCCACGGTGGCGAGGTCGTGGGTGCCGCTCATCGCGGACGCCTCGCGGGTCCAGTGCGCGGGCGGCACGTAGCGGTCCGACTTGTCGCGCTCGAACCACAGCACGCGCATCCCGGCGATGCCGGACTCGCGCAGACGGTCCTGGAAGCCCTCCGGCACGGTGCCGAGGTCCTCGGCGAGCACGATGGCGCGGTGGCGCAGGCTCTCCAGCGCGATCAGGCGCATCAGGTCGCGCTCGGGAAAGCTGATGTAGGCGCCGTCCCTGGAGCTGGCGCCCTCCGGCACCACCCAGAGGCGGTGCAGGCCGAGGCCGTGGTCGATGCGCACCCCGCCGGCGTGGCGCAGCGCGGCGCGCAGCATCTCCAGGTATGCGGCAAAGCCGCGCTGGGCGAGGCCGCGCGGCGAGAACGCGGCGAGGCCCCAGTTCTGCCCGTCCCTGCTCATCAGGTCGGGCGGCGCGCCCACGGTCATGCCGAGCAGGGTCTCGTCCTGGCGGCTCCAGCAATGGCTGCCGCCGGGGTCGGTGCCCACCGCGAGGTCGGCGATCAGGCCGATCGCCATGCCGGCACGCCTGGCCGCATCCTGCGCGTCGGCGAGGCCTCGCTCTGCGGCGAACTGCATGTAGGCGTGCGCCGTCACCTCGGTCTCGTGGGTCGCGGCAAAGGCCTGGACGTCGGGCGAGGCCGGCGAGCGGTAGCCCTCGGGCCAGTCGCGCCAGTACCAGGGCTGCCCGGCGGCCAGCATGTGGGCGTGGATCGCCTCGAAGCGGGCGTGCTGCTCCAGGCTGTCGCCGGCCGCCGCGCGCCAGGCGGCAAAGGCGTCGCGGGTCGCGGGGTCCATGCCGGCATGGGCGTCGCGCAGCGCGGCGAGGCGGGCGCGGCCGGCGGCGGGCCAGTCCACCAGCTCGGCCCGCGACAGCGCCGCGGCGGCCTCGCCGGCAAAGGCGAGCGGGGCGTGCAGGACGTTGAGCGCCACGCGGCTGGACGGGGAGTACGGGCTGAACCGGTCGGGGTCGGCGGAGAACTGGGCGTGCACCGGGCTGATGGTCACGGCGTCAGCGCCATGGGCGGCGGCGTTGCGCACGAAGTCGCCGAGTGCGGCGAAATCGCCGATGCCGCCGTCGCCGTCGCGGCGCAGGGCGTAGAGCTGCACCGCCAGGCCCCAGGCGGCCCGCCCGCCGGTGGCGTCGCCCACGGTGAAGCAGCGCTGCGGCGCCACGGCCACCGTGGTGCGCGCCTCGCCCAGCGTGACCTCGTGATAGCCGGGCTCCAGGATCGCCGGGATCGAGCAGCCCCCGGCCTCCGCCTCGGCGCGGCCGTCGAAGCGCCGGCCGTCCTCCAGGCGCATCTCGTAGCGCGCGGCGGCGACGGGCAGGCGGATGCGCTGGCCGACGACGGCCGTGACCAGCGGCGGCAGGACGCGCGCGGACTCCGACAGCGCCGCGCGGCTGGCGGCGATGGCGCGATCGTCCGACGCGTCCAGGCCCAGCGAGCGCAGCACCGCGCGCAGGGTGTCGGGCGCCACGTCGTGATCCTTGCCGAACGCATCGGTCCAGCGGGGCATCACCCCCGCGGCGCGGGCCAGCTCGGCGAGCGCCGCGTCGCTCATGCGCCCTGCCCGGCGGGCGGGGCGAGGAACACCACGGTGCTGCGCGCGGCAAGCCGGCCGGCGAGCGCGCGTGCCCCGTCGCCGGGGTGGCTCTCGAAGGCGCACTCGCCGGCGGGCGCGTCGAGTGCCACCTCGGAGTCGCCGAGGTTGCTGGCGACCACCAGAATCTGCGCCGTGCCCAGGCGCCACTGGGCGCGCACCGCGCGTTCGCCGAGCGCCTGGGCGCCCTGGCTCCTGGCGCCGGGGATGCCGGGCACGATGCGCGCGGCCCGCAGCGCGAGCAGACGCTGGTGCAGCGCGAACGCCTCGTCGGAGGCGTCGTCGCGCTGCGGGATGGAGGCCTCGAAGGTGGAGCGGGCGTTCGGGTCGGGAATCTTCTCGCGCGTCGCCTCGTTCTGGAACGCCGCGAAGTGCTTGAACTCCTCGCGCCGTCCCTCGCGCACCAGCTTGGCGAGGTCCTGGTTGTGGTCGGTGAAGAACAGGAACGGCGTGCGGCTGGCGTGCTCCTCGCCCTCGAACAGCATCGGGATCAACGGCGTGCTCAGCAGCAGCGCGGTGGCCGCGCGCAGCGCCTCCGGGTCGGCCAGCGCCGCCAGGCGGTCGCCCATCGCGCGGTTGCCGATCTGGTCGTGGTTCTGCAGGCAGATCACGAAGCCGGTCGGCGGGAGCTGCGCGCTGGCCTCGCCGCGCGGCTTGCCGGAATGCGGCGAGGTCTCGCCCTGGTAGGAGAACCCCTCCGACAGGCTGCGGGCCAGCAGGCGGGACGCATCCGCGAAATCCTCGTAGTAGCCCTCGCTCTCGCCGGTGAGCATCACGTGGACGCAGTGGTGCCAGTCGTCCGCCCATTGCGCGTCGAACAAGGGGGAGTCCGGCGTCTCGCGCAGCAGCGACGCGGTATTGAACTCGTTCTCCAGCACCAGGTGGATCTGGCGTCCCGGCTCGGCCGCGGCGCGCAGGGTGCGGGCGAGCTGCGACAGGAAGGACTGCGGCCTGATGGCGTGCACCGCGTCGAAGCGCAGCCCGTCGATGCGGTACTCCTGGAGCCACATCAGCGCGTTCTGGAGGAAGAACTGCTGCACCGGCTCCTTCTTGAAGTCGATCGCGGCGCCCCAGGGGGTGTGCTGGCCCTCGTCGAAGAACGTCTTGGCCAGGCCGTGGATGTAGGCGCCGTCGGGGCCGAAGTGGTTGTACACGACGTCGAGCATCACCATCAGGCCGAGGCCGTGCGCCGCGTCCACCATCGCCTTGAAGGCGTCGGGCGTGCCGTAGGCCTCGTCCGGCGCGTAGGGCAGCACGCCGTCGTAGCCCCAGTTGTGCGCGCCCGGGAAGTCGGCGACCGGCATCAGCTCCACGGCGGTCACGCCGAGGCGCTTCAGCTCGGGCAGCATGGCGCGGATGCCGTCGAAGCCGCCGCAGGTTCCGGGGTGCAGCTCGTACACCACCGCCTCGTGCCAGGGGCGGCCCATCCAGTCGCCGTGCTGCCAGCGGTAGCTGGCGGCGTCCGTGACCACGCTCCAGCCGTGCACGTCGCCGTCCTGCGCGCGCGAGGCGGGGTCGGGCATCTCCGTGCCGTCGGCGGCGCGGAACTTGTAGCGGGTGCCGACGGCAAGCCGCTGGTCGAGCGCGAACCAGCCGTCGCCGGCCGCGTGCATCGGCAGCGGCGCGGCGTCGCGGAGCAGCAGCGACAGCGTCTGCGCGGAGGGCGCCCAGACGCGGAAGCGGGTGCTGCCGTCGGGCTGCACCTGCGCGCCGATCGTGCCGGGATGGCTGAAGGTCGTGGTCATGCGGCGAAGTCTCCGTGGGCGGGCGAGCAAGCAAGGTTGAGGCTCTGCCTCAAACTCCGCCAGGGGCAGCGCCCCTGGACCGGCTCAACTTTAGGAAAGCCGGTCCAGGGGGGGCCTCCCCCCTGGCGGGTCTGGGCAGAGCCCAGCCTTTGCTTGCTGGTCGTTACGTTCCGGCCGGATTGGCCACCAGGATCACGGCGGAGAGCGGCGGCAGGGTGAGCAGCAGCGAGTGCGGCTGGTCGTGCGACGGCCCGCCGTCGGCCCAGACGCCGCCGGCATTGCCGAGGTTGGAGCCGCCGTACAGCGAAGCGTCGCTGTTCAGCGCCTCGCGCCAGTGGCCGGAGACCGGCACGCCGAGGCGGTAGCCGTAGCGCGGCACGGGGGTGAAGTTGCACGCCACGAGCACGGGGGCGTCGGCATCGTCGCCGCGGCGCAGGTAGGCGAACACGCTGCGCTCTGCGTCCTCGCGCTCCACCCACTGGAAGCCGCTGCCCTCCGTGTCGCGGGCGTGCAGCGCGCGCAGGTCGCGGTATCGCGCGTTGAGGTCGCGCAGCAGCGCCTGCGCGCCCTTGTGGCGCGGGTCGTCGAGCAGGAACCAGTCCAGGCCGCGGTCGTGGTTCCACTCGCGGAGCTGGCCGAACTCCTGGCCCATGAAGATCAGCTTCTTGCCGGGATGGGTCCACATGAAGCCGAGGTAGGCGCGCAGGTTGGCGAACTTCTGCCACTCGTCGCCGGGCATCTTCCCCAGCAGCGAGCCTTTCCCGTACACCACCTCGTCGTGGCTGATCGGCAGCAGGAACCGCTCGGAGAACGCATAGACCAGGCCGAAGGTCATCGAGCCGTGGTGCCAGCGGCGGTTGACCGGCGCCTCCTCGATGTAGTGCAGGCTGTCGTGCATCCAGCCCATGTTCCACTTGTAGTCGAAGCCGAGCCCGCCCTCGTCGGCGGAGCGGGTGACGCCCGGAAAGGCGGTGCTCTCCTCGGCGATCAGCAGGGCGCCGGGGGCGCGCTCGGCGACGGCGCGGCTGAGGTCCTGGAAGAAGGCGATGGATTCGAGGTTCTCCCGGCCGCCGTGGACGTTGGGCACCCACTCGCCGTGCTTGCGGCTGTAGTCGCGGTAGAGCATCGAGGCCACGGCGTCGACGCGGATGGCGTCGACGTGGAAATGCTCCAGCCAGTGCAGCGCGGAGCCGATCAGGAAGGCGCGGACCTCGTTGCGGCCGAGGTTGTAGATGTAGGTGTTCCAGTCCTGGTGGAATCCCTCGCGCGGGTCGGCGTGCTCGTAGAGCGCGGTGCCGTCGAAGCGGGCGAGGCCGTGCGCGTCGGTGGGGAAGTGCGCGGGCACCCAGTCCAGGATCACGCCGAGGCCGGCCGCGTGGCAGCGATCGACGAAGCGGGCGAAGCCCTCGGGCGCGCCCATGCGGGCCTGCGGCGCGAACTGCCCGAGCGGCTGGTAGCCCCAGGAGCCGCCGAACGGGTGCTCCTGGATCGGCAGCAGCTCGATGTGGGTGAAGCCCATCAGCCGGGCGTACGGCACCAGCTTGGCCGACAGCGCGGACCAGTCGGCGCCGTTCTCCGAGCCGGGCAGCCAGGAGGCGGCGTGCACCTCGTACACCGAGATCGGCGCGTCGGGCGCCTGGCGGGCGGCGCGCGCCTCCATCCAGGACTCGTCGGTCCAGGTGGGCGGCGCGGGGTCGGCGACGATCGAGGCGGTGGCGGGCGGGACCTCGGCGCGCCAGGCGACCGGGTCGGCCTTGAGCGGCAGCACTGTGCCGTCCGGGCCGGCGATCTCGTACTTGTAGATGGCACCGGCGCCGAGGCGGGGCACGAACAGCTCCCACACCCCGGCCTCGTGGCGCCGGCGCATCGGCAGGCGGCGGCCGTCCCAGCCGTTGAACGGGCCGACCACGGAGACGCGCCGGGCGTTGGGCGCCCAGACGGCGAAGCGCACGCCGGGGACGCCCTCGTGCTCGGTGACGTGGGCGCCCAGGGCGCGGGCGATCTCCAGGTGGCGGCCCTGGGCCAGCAGGTGGACGTCGAGCTCGCCGAGCACGGCGGGGAAGCTGTAGGGGTCCTCGAACTCCTGGGCGACGCCGCCGAAGCTCGCGCGCAGCAGGTAGGGCTCGCCGGAACCGACGGCGCCGGCCCAGAAGCCGTCGGGGTGCTGGCGGGCGAGACGGCCGATGACGGCGCGGGTGGCGCGGTCCACGACGTCCACGGACTCGGCGCCGGGCAGGAAGGCGCGCACCGACCAGCCGCCCGGGGTGCGGTGCGGGCCGAGCACGGCGAACGGGTCGCCGTGCCGGGCGTGGATGATCGCATCCACCGCGCCGGCCTCGACGGGCGCGTCGGAGAGGGCGGGGGCGTCGGTCGCGGACGATGCGTCGCTGCTCTCGACCTGCTCCCGCGGCTGCGTGCCGACAGGATCGGCCCCGACCTCCAGGGTGCCGGCGTCCCGGGTGTCCTCAGCCATGGGGCGTGTCTCCAAGCGAGCCTGTCAGGCGTTCGACGATGGCGGCGAAGCCCGCGAGCGGGATCGCCAGCCAGGTCGGGCGGTTGGCGGCCTCGTAGCGGATCTCGTACGCCGCCTTTTCCAGCAGGAACAGGTCGAGCACGGCCTGCTCCGCCGCCGGCGGCACCCAGGGGCGCGGCGTGGTCTCCAGCACCGCGCGGTAGGCGGCGAGGAAGGCCGACGCGGCGCTGACGCGGAAGCGCTCCACCACGAGGGCGCGGTTGTCGGCGGCGGACTCGGATTCCGCGGTGCGGCCGGTGGCGGCGGCCGCGGCGGCGTAGTCGAACGAGCGCAGCAGGCCGGCGACGTCGCGCATCGGCGAGGATTTCGCGCGGCGCTGCTCCATGGTGCGGGCCGGCTCGCCCTCGAAGTCGATCAGGTAGGCGTCGCCCTGCACCACCAGGACCTGGCCCAGGTGGAAGTCGCCGTGCACCCGGGTCTGCAACGCGCCCTGTCCCTGCTGCGCCAGCGCGCGGGCGGCGGCGCGGATCGGCTCGGCACGGGCGCGCAGGGCGGTGGCGACCGCGTGGTTCGCCTCGTCGCCCCACTGCGCGACGCGGCCCAGGGCATCGAGCGCGCCGTCGATCTGGGCGATGGCGCCCTCCGCCCACTCCGCGCGCGCCGCGTCGTCGGCGTCGAGCGGGCGGAACGCCGGGTCCTCGCTGTCGGCCGACAGCACGGCGTGCAGCTCTGCGAGCCTGCGGCCCATGGCGGCGGCAAAAGCGTGGTAGCCGGACAGCACGTCCTCCACGCTCGCCTCGTCGGCCTCCTCCATGCCCACGTCGTCGCCGGCACGGGCCAGGTACTCGAGCGTCCAGCCCCAGCCGTCGCCCTGGTTGCGCACGAAGCCCTGCACCAGCGCCACGGTGTGCGCCACGCCGGCCGCATCCACCCGCACCATCTCCGCGACCAGGGGCGCGATGTTGCCGAAACCCCTGTCGGTCAGGTAGCCGGTCATCTCCGCCTCGGGATGGATGCCGGCGAGCACCTTGCGCACCACCTTGAGCACCACCGCGTCGCCGACGATCTGCGAGGAGTTGGACTGCTCCGCGGACAGGCGGCGGATCTCGGCGCCCTCGGGCAGGTCGAGCAGGTCGGCGCGCGAGGTGGTGCGGAAGCGCAGCTCGCCGCCGGGGAACGGCAGCACGCTGGCGTCGCGCATGTGGCCGAGCATGGCGGTGGTGAAGTCGTCGGCCGCGAAGCCGTCGGTCAGGTAGCCGACCTGCGGGCCGCGTCGCGCGCGGGCAAAGGCGAGCTGCATGCCGAGTGCTGTGGCGTTCTCCTCGATCGCCGCGATCGGCATCGCGTAGCTCTCGGTGCGGTCGGCGACGCTGACCTCGATTTCGGAGAACAGCACGTTGTTGTCGCGCCCGGAGCGCAGGGCCACCGCGTAGGCCAGCTTCGCGGAGTGCAGTGCCTCGCCCTTGGCGCCGAACCAGCGGCGCTTGGCGAGGTAGGCCGGCAGGATGTCGCGCTCCAGGGTGCGGCGCGCGAAGGTGTCGGTCATCAGGTCGGCCAGCTCGTTGCGCACCACCAGCGTCGCGAATTCCGGCAGCATCTCCGGGGCGCGCGCGTGCCACGAGGGAATCTGCGCCGCGGTGGCGAGGCTGAACCAGAAGAAGCCGTACGGCGGCAGGGTCAGCAGGTAGGTGAGCTGGCCCACCGGCGGGAACACCGAGCCGCCGACCAGGTCGATCGGCACCCGGCCCTCGAACGCGGACAGGTCGAGCTCGACCGCCTGGGCGGCGCGCGACAGGTTGGAGACGCAGAGCAGGGTCTCGCCGGGGCCGCCCTGGCCGTCGGCGCCGTGGCCGACGCGGCCCTCGCCGTCGTCGAGCTCGCGCAGATAGGCGAGCACCTTGCGGTTGCCGGGGTAGAGGAAGCGCTGGGTGCCGCGGCCGAAAGCGCGGTGGCGGCCGCGCACCGCCAGCATCCGGCGCATCCAGTTCAGCATGGAGTGCTGGTCGCGCGCCTGGCTCTCGACGTTGACCGCCTGGAAGCCGTACATCGGGTCCATGATCGGCGGCAGCACGAGCTGCGCCGGGTCGGCGCGCGAGAAGCCGCCGTTCCTGTCGATCGACCACTGCATCGGCGTGCGCACGCCGTCGCGGTCGCCGAGGTGGATGTTGTCGCCCATGCCGATCTCGTCGCCGTAGTAGATCACCGGCGTGCCTGGCATCGACAGCAGCAGGCCGTTCATCAGCTCGATCCGCCGCCGGTCGCGCTCCAGCAGCGGCGACAGTCGGCGGCGGATGCCCAGGTTGATGCGCGCGCGTCGGTCAGAGGCGTAGGTCTCCCACAGGTAGTCGCGCTCCGAGGAGGTGACCATCTCGAGCGTCAGCTCGTCGTGGTTGCGCAGGAAGATCGCCCACTGGCAGTTCGCCGGGATCTCCGGCGTCTGGCGCATGATGTCGGTGATCGGGAAGCGGTCCTCGCGCGCGATCGCCATGTACATGCGCGGCATCAGCGGGAAGTGGAACGACATGTGGCACTCGTCGCCCTCGCCGAAGTAGACCTGGGCGTCCTCCGGCCACTGGTTCGCCTCCGCGAGCAGCATCTTGCCGGGCGCGACGACGTCCAGTTCGGCGCGGATGCGCTTGAGGATAGCGTGGGTCTCGGGGAGGTTCTCGTTGTTGGTGCCCTCGCGCTCGACGAGGTAGGGCACGGCGTCCAGGCGCAGCCCGTCGACGCCAAGGTCAAGCCAGAACCGCATCACGGAGAGGACCTCGTCCATCACCGCGGGGTTGTCGAAGTTCAGGTCGGGCTGATGCGAGTAGAAGCGGTGCCAGTAGTACGCCTGCGCCTCGTCGTCCCAGGTCCAGTTCGACTTCTCGGTGTCGAGGAAGATGATCCGGGTGCCGTCGTACTTGTCGTCGCTGTCCGACCACACATAGAAATCGCGCTCCGGCGAGCCTGGCGGCGCTTTACGTGCGGCCTGGAACCAGGGGTGCTGGTCCGAGGTGTGGTTGATCACCAGCTCGGTGATGATGCGCAGGCCGCGCTCGTGCGCCGCCTCGATGAAGCGGCGCACGTCGTCGATCGTGCCGTAGTCCTCGTGCACGCCGCGGTAGTCGGCGATGTCGTAGCCGTCGTCGCGCCTGGGGCTCGGGTAGAACGGCAGCATCCAGATCGCGGTGACGCCCAGCTCCACGATGTAGTCGAGCTTCTCGATCAGGCCGGGGAAGTCGCCGACCCCGTCGTTGTTGCCGTCGAAGAACGCCTTGAGGTGGAGCTGGTAGATCACCGCGTCCTTGAACCACAGCGGGTCCTCGGCGGCAGGGACGGCGGGCGGGAGATCGGCTGGGGCGATGCTGTTCATGGGTGTCCGGGTGTCCGCAGGCAGGCTGTCGGGAAAAGGCCGAGGCGGGAAGTCGGATAGATCAGACTGCCGGCGGGCGCTAGGCGGGGGTGGCGCGCCAGATGGCGTACGGCGCGTCCGGGGCGAGCCGCACGCGCTGCGACCTGCCCTCGAAGCGGAAGCGCGTGCCGCCGACCAGGTCCTCCATGTCGAGCGCCGCGCTGTCCGGCAGGCTCCACAGATACAGCGGGATGTCGATCGCCGTCTCCTGCACCGCGCGCGGGTCGAGGCTGACCGCCACCAGCACCACGTTGGAGCGGTCCGGCGTCGCCTTCTCGAAGAACAGCACGGCCTCGCTGGCCGCCGGCAGGAACGTCACGCCGAGCTGGCTGTGCAGCGCCGGGTTGGCGCGGCGCAGGCGGTTGAGCCGGGTGATCTCCGCCACGATGTTGCCGGGCCGGTCCCAGTCCCAGGTGCGGATCTGGAACTTCTCGCTGTCCAGGTATTCTTCGCGGCCCGGCAGCGGCGTGCCCTCGCACAGCTCGAAGCCGTTGTACACGCCCCACAGGCCGGACAGGGTGGCCGCCAGCGCCGCGCGGATCAGGAAACCGGGGCGGCCGGAGGTCTGCAGGAACACCGGGTTGATGTCGGGCGTGTTGACGAAGAAATGCGGCCGGAAGAACTCGCTCGGCGCCTCGGTGGACAGCTCCGTGAGATACTCCTGCAACTCGCGCTTTTCGTTGCGCCAGGTGAAGTAGGTGTAGGACTGGCTGAAGCCGACCTTGGCGAGGCGGTACATCACCTTGGGGCGGGTGAACGCCTCGGCGAGGAACACCGAGTCGGGATAGCGGGCGCGGACCTCGGCGATCATCCACTCCCAGAACGCGAACGGCTTGGTGTGCGGGTTGTCGACGCGGAACAGCCGAATGCCGTGGCCCGCCCAGAACAGCACCGACTCGCACAGCGCGACCCACAGGCCGGGCACCGCGTCCTCGGCGTAGAAATCGACGTTGACGATGTCCTGGTACTTCTTCGGCGGGTTCTCCGCGTACTTGATCGAGCCGTCGGGGCGCCAGTCGAACCAGCCGCGGTGCTGCTTCAGCCAGGGATGGTCGGGCGAGCACTGGATCGCGAAGTCGATGGCGATCTCCAGCCCGTGGGCGGAGGCGGCGGCGACGAGCTGTCGGAAATCCTCGAGTGTGCCCAGCTCCGGGTGCAGCGCGTCGTGGCCGCCAAGCTCGGAGCCGACGGCGTAAGGGCTGCCCGGGTCGGTCGGGCCGGGGGTCAGGGTGTTGTTCGGGCCCTTGCGGTTCGAGGTGCCGATCGGGTGGATCGGCGGGAAGTACAGCACGTCGAAGCCCATGGCCTGCACCCGCGGCAGGTGGCGCTGCACGTCGGCGAAGGTGCCGTGGCGCGCGGGGTCGTCGCTCATCGAGCGGGGGAACACCTCGTACCAGGACGCGAAGCCGGCGCCGATGCGCTCGGCGTCGACCGGCATGGCGGGGCTGGTGGCGGCGTGTGGTCGGTCGTCGGCCTCGCGCATCAGCGCGGCGAGCCCGGGGGAGAGCAGCGTCGTGCGGCGGGCGTCGTCGTCCGGCCGCATCGCATCGAGCGCGGCTGCGAGCCCTACGGCGAGCGCGCCGTCGCTGCGGGCGGCGGCGCGCTCCACGAGGCGGGTGCCCTCGATCATCTCCAGCCCGATCGCGATCCCGGCGGCGTATTTCTTGGCCAGCTCGTCGGCGAAGGTGGCAAAAGCGTCGCGCCAGGCCTGGATGCGGTAGACGTGGCGGCCCAGCGGCCCGAGCGGGAAGCGGGCCTCCCACGAATCGTTGGCGATCAGGCGCATCCGGCACTCGCCGCCCCCGCCGGAGGGTTCCTGCCAGATCAGGGCGGCGGCGAGCTTGTCGTGGCCGTCGCACAGGATGTCGGCGGTGACGGTGACGCTCTCGCCCGCCAGGCGCTTGACCGGGAAGGCGCCGCCATCCACGGCGGGCAAGGGGTTCTCGATCGCCACGCGGGCGCCGTGCCCGACACGCTCCGCGCCGGCGGGGTCGAGCGGCGCGGGCGCGGGCGCGGGCGCCGCGACAGCCTGCGCCGCGAACACCCGGATCTCGCCGGGCTGCAGGACCAGCGGCACGCCGGGCTGGAACGGGGCGGTGCCGAGCAGCGGGGCGAACTCCCCGAAGCGTCCGCCCAGCGCCGGCAGCACCATGGCGGGCTCCACAGCCCGGGCCAGGACCAGGTCGGCGTTGGCCAGCACCAGCAGCACGCGGTCGGCGATGCGCAGGTCGGTGTCGGCGCGCAGCAGCGCCAGCACCGGCCCGGTGGCGCCGAGCGGCAGCACCGGCATTCCGCCGTCGTCGAGCAGGGACTCCGTCGTCAGCAGGCCGTTCAGGGCGGAGATGTCTGCGGCCAGGTCGGGGGCGAGGTCGGCAGTCCCGGGCGCCGGGGCGCCTGGCGAGGCGGCGGGCAGGGGGACGGAGTCCTCCATCCCGGCGGCGACCATCCAGCCGGTGCCGAGCGAGGCGGCCAGCGCCAGGGAGCGCCGGCACACCGCCAGGGCGGCGGCCGGGTCCTGCACGGAGGCGGCGAGCCGTGCGCCGCCCGGCACCTCGGGCGAGGCCAGCACCGGGGCGAGGGTGCGCAGGACAGCGATCTCGTCCCACAGCCACTCGCTCTGCCAGTCCCACCACGGCAGCGAGCAGAACACGCCGTCCAGGCCGATGCCGCGCAGTAAGGGCAGCGCCGCCTGCGACACGCCCGGCGTCCAGGCCAGCAGGATCGCGTCGGTGCCCTGCCGCAGCGCCTCCAGCGTGTCGGCGAGATGCGCGGCCGGCAGCCGGTCCAGCCCGAGCAGGCGGAACCCGGCGATGCCCCACCCGGCCCAGCCCGCGAGCTGCGCCGCCCACCAGCGCCCCAGCCGCGCGCCGTCCTCCGCGTCCTGCGGGCGGGCAAGCGCCGCCTCCATGTCGTCGTCGCGGCGCGGGTCGAGCGCGGCCTCGGGGTCGGGCGGCGAGAACAGGCCCAACACCGCGGTCGCGAGCGCCGAGCCGGCCGCGACGCGGTCCAGAGTCACGTCGAGCAGCAGCGACACGCCCTGGGCGCGGGCCATCGCCGCGAGGCCGCGCAGCGCCGCTTCCGGGTCGCCGCCGCCCAGCGCCGGGGCAAGGTGGCGGGTGTCGGCCACCAGCGCGGGATCAGACGCCGCCGAGGCGAACACCGACCCCAGCAGCAGGTGGTCGAAGCCGAGGCCGGACACCCGGTGCAGCAGCGCCGGCCACGCCTCGGGCGGGCCGGCCTGCGCCGGGTCGATGGAGGAGATGCGCAGGGTCTGCGCGGCGGTGCGGAGGGCAGCGTCGGTGGAGCGCATCGGGCGGCGGTCGTCCTGCTTCGGTGTGGGGACTGAGCGTCCCGGCGTGCGCGAAGTTGCCGGGGCGGCATCGGGCCTGGAAGCCAGCCCGTACGAACCAGTACCGCGTGACCGGGTAGAGGGGAAGCCGTGCGACCCAGGGCTGCCGCATACGAGGCCTTCCTTCGAGCGGCCGACGAGCCTTCGGAGTGGGCAGGCAGGCAAGGTTGAGGCTCTGCCTCAAACTCCGCCAAAGGTTCGCCTTTGGAATCCAATACTTAAGCAAGGCTGGTCCAGGGGCGGCTCGCCCCTGGCGGGTCCAGGGCAGAGCCCTGGCCTTGCTTTCCTGCTGACAAGTCGATGCCTAGGGCCGCTGGTGCGAGTCGGTGCCGGGATCAGCCCAGGCGAACGCCGCCGGTCACGGCCTGGTAGGTGGCGATGGCCAGGGTGAGCGGCTCGAACGGCTTGGTGATGACGAAGGCGGGCTCGGACGCCTCTCCGGTCAGCAGGCGCTCCGGGTAGGCGGTGACGAAGATCACCGGCGCGCGGTGCTGGCGGCTGATGGTGGCGACCGCGGAGGCGCCGTCGCCGCCATGGCCGAGGTTGATGTCGGCCAGGATCAGCCCCGGGCGGGTGCGCAGCGCGATCTCGACCGCCTCCGCCTCGGACGAGGCCACGCCGACCACGCGGTGGCCGCAGCCGGCGACCAGCTCCTCGAGGTCCATGGCGATGATCGGTTCGTCCTCGATGATGAGCACGTCGGTGGCGGCGGCCTCGCGCAGGTGCAGCCGGGCCTCTGCGAGGCTGGCGGCGGCATCGGGCTCGTCAAGCCCGGCCACGGCGGCCGCCTTGTCCAGGCTCAGGCCCTCCAGCGCGGTGAGCAGCAGAAGCTGGCGCTGCAACGTGCTGAGGCCGTGGGCGGCCGCGGACTGCGTCGCGCCGGACTGCGTCGCGCCGGGCTGCGCCACCCCGGACTGGGCCACCCCGGACTGGGCCACCCCGGACTGGGCCACGAAGTCGGCCGCCGCGTCGCCTGCCGGCACTTCCCGGGGGGCGGGCTGCGGCTCGGACGCGGCGGCGCGGGTGATGCTGGCATAGAGCGCGAGCCTGGGGTCGGAGCCTGCGTCGCCAGGAGTGTCCAGCATGGCGCGCAGGCTGGCGGCCACGAGGGCGTCGCCGCGCGCCCGGCTGCCGATCAACGCGCGGGCGTAGCGTCGGGCGTAGGGCAGTGCGCGGATCAGGTCCTCGCGTCCCGGGCTGGTCATTCGGCATCCTTTTCTGGCACGTGTCCGCGCCACGTGCCCGGCCGGGCCGGGACCGGCCCGGCCGGGCCAGTCGCCCGCGGCCCCAAGGGCCGCGCGCGGCGACACAACTCGACGCAAGGACGCCGGAGGGCAAGTGGATTCATGGTGAACGACGGCGGCGCGCGTGAAAAGGCCCGACGCCAGCCCACGGCGACGCCATCCGGCCTGCCCGCGCCCGCTCGCGCCGCGTCCGCCTGTTCCACGCCCGATTTCGGGCCCGATCCCGGCCGGCCGCCGGGCGAAGGGGAGGCGCAAGGGCACGGTGAGGATCGCGGGGCGCTGCTGCGTCCGCAGATCCTGGCGCTGCTGCCGGACCTGCGCGCCTTTGCCCGCTTCCTGGCACGCGACCGCACGCTCGCCGACGACCTGGTGCAGGAGACGCTGGTGCGCGCGCTCGGGGCGCTGGGGCAGTTCCAGGCGGGCACCAACCTCAAGGCGTGGCTGTTCACCATCCAGCGCAACGCGTTCTTCGAGCAGGCCAGGCGGCGGCGGCGCGAGGACGTGGCGATGCGCGGGCACTTCGCCGGCGGCGAGGAGGAAGGCCCGGCGCAGCACGGCGCGGCCGACCTGTCCGACCTGCAGCGCATGCTGTTCAGCCTGCCGCCGCTGCTGCGCGAGGCGCTGGTGCTGGTCGGCGCGCAGGAGCTGAGCCACGACGAGGCGGCGGCGATCTGCGGCGTGCCGGTCGGCACGATGAAGGCGCGCGTCTCGCGGGCGCGCTCGAAGCTGGCGCAGATCACCGGGCGCGGGGCGGTCCGCGAGCCGGCGGCGTAGCGAAGCAAGCAAGGTTGAGGCTCTGCCTCAAACTCCGCCAAAGGCTCGCCTTTGGAATCCAATACTTAAGCAAAGCCGGTCCAGGGGGGCCTCCCCCTGGCGGGTCTGAGCGTAGCTGCCCAAAGGTTCCGACAGCCCGCTTGGGCTGTTGAAGGGGCAGCGGAGGGAGAGCCCAGCCTTGTCTGCTGTCGCAGGCCTCCGGGGAACGGCCCGGGGTCGGGGCAAGCGCCGGCCGGTGCGATGACGACCTCGTGAACCGGCGGATGCAACCACCGGCACGCAGGGTCATTGGTCGGGCAGGAAGAGGAGACGACTGACAATGACGATGGCGACCTTCCACGACCAGGTGATCGGTATCCTCCCCAAGCTCCGGGTGCAGGCGCTCGCCCTGACCCGCAACCGTGCCGCGGCCGAGGACTTGGTGCAGGACGCCGTCTGCAACGCGTTGTCCGCGCAGGAGAGCTTCATCCCCGGCACCAACTTCGCCGCCTGGATGCACCGCATCCTGCGCAACCGGTTCATCTCCAACCTGCGCAAGCGCCGCGACACCACGGACATCGACGACGTCCCGGCGCACACCTTCGCCACCGAGGCGCCGCATGAGGACCGTCTGGCGCTCAAGGAACTGGCCAAGGCAATGACCCGCCTGCCGTCCGACCAGCGCGAGGCCCTCGTCATGGTGGTCGTGCACGGCATGAGCTACGAGGCGCTGGCGGAGTCGACGGGATGCGCGGTCGGCACCGCGAAGAGCCGGGTGTTCCGGGCGCGCCGTCAGCTCGAGGCGTGGCTGTTCGGCGAGGATCAGGCGCGCGGACGGCCGGTGCGGGTGTCGCGCGAGGCGGCCAGCCTGCTGGGGCAGCCCGCCGTGACCGACTCCCTTGCGGCCTGAACTGCCTTGCTGACGGAACGCCCCGGCCAGGTCGGGGGCGTCCTGTCGATTGAGGCAGTTCGCATCATGGCGCAAGACATCATCAAGCCGCGTGTCACAAAGCCTATGCAGAAGTCGTTCGCGAAGTCCCGCAAGGGCGAAGCCGCCTTCGATCTGTGGCTCGACCGCGGACTGCACAAGCTGTTCGACGACGTGGCGGGCGAGGCGATCCCCGAGGAATTCCTGCGGATGATCGAGGAAGATCGGCGCAAGTGACCGGTTCGTGACGGACCGGCTGCGCCCTGTTCGGGGCTCGGCCGGTGCCATGGGATCTGTTCTCCTCCCGCTGCGGCGTTTCGATTCGATCGCGATACGCCTGTCGTTGATCGCGACCCTGTCGGGCGTGCCGCTGGCCGGGCTCGCGGTCACGGTCCTCTTGCAGAACTACCGGGACGCGCAGTTCCTGGAAGCAAGGCACCTGTCCGAAGGGGTGGAGGCGGTGTCCGGGCAGGCGCGTCTTGCCCTCGCGGACTCCGCCGGCACCCTGCGCGGACTGGCGGCGATGCCGGGCGTCGCGCTTGGCGATCCGAACTCCTGCGCGGCGGGGCTGGCCGCGGGCCTGAAGGCGCTGGGCGGCGGCTTCCACGCCGTTGCGGTTCTGGACGGCAACGGGGCCTGGCGTTGCGGCACGGGTCGGCGAGGCGACGGGAGCGCGGGCAGCGGGCTGCGGCTCGCCGACCCGCCCGATCCAGAGGCTCCCCTGGTGCTGACGGTCGCGGACGCCGGCGTCGTCCTGCGTGGCGTGCTGCCGGCGGCGCGCCTGCTGGCCGCGGCGCCGGACGGGGGCGGCGTGGCGCGGGAGGCGGGCCGGACCTCGTGCTGGGTGGCGGACGGCGTCGAGGTGGCGACCCTGTGCGGCGGCGCGGGTCCGGGCCTGCCGTCGCCGGCGATGCTGGCGCGGCTGATGCGGCCGGAGACGGTGGTCACGGTGCGAAGGCCCGGCTCGGACTATCTCTACACCTCGGTGCCGCTGGGCGACTCCGTGCGACTCGTCGTCGGCAGCGACGTGGCGGCCGAGCACAGCGCGGCGCGGCGGGTGCTGCTGGTGCGCGCGGCCTGGCTCGGGCTGCTCATGCTGGCGGGATTGTACGGGCTGGTGCTGGGCGTGCGTCGCGCGGTGGTGGAGCCGCTGCGCCTGCTCGGGCTGGCGGTGGGCGGGTGGCGCAGCACCGGGCGGTTCGTGGCGCCGTCGGCGACGCTGCCGCTGGAGGTCGGCGCGCTGTGCGACAGCTTCGGGCGGGCGACGGCGACGCTGTCGCAGCGCGAGGCCGAGCTGGGCCGCGCCGTGGAGCAGCAGAAGCTGGCGATGCAGGAGATCCACCACCGGGTGAAGAACAACCTGCAGGTCGTCGCCTCGCTGCTCAACCTGCAGGCCAGCCGCATCCGGCTGCCGGAGGCCAAGGCCGAGTTCCAGTCGGCGCGCGACCGGGTGCGGGCGCTGGCCACGCTGCACCGTCACCTCTACGCGGACGGCGAGGTGCACACGATCAACATGCGCTCCTTCCTGGTGGAGCTGTGCGGCCAGTTGTTCCAGGCGATGGGCGAGAACGAGGGGGCGCGCATCGCGCTCGACATCGAGGCGCCGGAGCTGCGGATGCTCAGCGACCAGGCGGTGCCGCTGGCGCTGATCGTCACCGAGGCGGTCAGCAACGCTCTCAAATACGCCTTTCCCGGCGGGCGCGGCGGGCGCGTCGGGGTGCACCTGGCGGAGGAGGGCGAGTTCGTCCGCCTGGTGATCCAGGACGACGGCGTGGGCATCCCGGCGGGGCGCTCGGAGACGGAGACCGGCACGCGCGACGGCATCGGGCTGCAACTGATCCGCGGGTTCTCGCGCCAGCTCGGGGCGACGCTCGACGTGCAGGAGGGGCAGGGCACGCGCTACGTGGTGCACCTGCGGGTGTGCCGGGAGCGGGAGAACCCGACGCTGCGCGCGGTGACGGCGACGGGGTGAGGACGGCGCGGGCGGGCGAAGCCGGGCTCTTCGGAACCGATCTGCTTGAGTAATGGATTCCAAAGGCCTGCCTTTGGCGGAGTTTGAGGCAGAGCCTCAACCTTGCTTGCTTCACCAGTCATTCTCAAGAGCCGTTGGCACAGGGACGCCGCGGCACCAGACGTGGCCAGGCTCTCGTTCGCCCTGGTCGTGTCTGCACGCAAGACACCCTTTCCTGGTGCGTTTTGCCTCGAATTTGCGCAGTGCAGGTCGTGTCGGCTGCCATGGATGACGGCAGAACGCCTCACCTGCGCGGATGAAGAGGCGACTGCGGCGAGCTTTCGCTGTGTCATCCATCCCGGGTCTTCCGGTGGATTGATCGCGTGGCGCTGGTATCCACTTCGGTATGGCACGGGCCTTGCTGCCGCCTGGCGTCTGGTGTGGTCAGACTGACCTGTTTGTGTGGTGGCGCCGGGTATAGGTTGGTTGGGTGGCTGGCGGTCCTGCCGGCCTTGCATGGAGGGTTTCGATGAGTGCGACCACCAAGACCGACGCGCCCGCTGCGGCGCCTGCCCAGCCTGGAACCGCGATGCCTGGGACCGCGATGCCTGGAACCGCGATGACGTCGTGCCTGCAGCCGATCGACCGGGACGGGCTGGAGGGGCTGATCGCCAAGGGCCGCGCCGATCCCACGGCGGTCAAGACCCTGAAGTGCCGCACGGTGGCGGAGGGCCGGTTCCGTCACCTGAACATGATCCGCACGCTTCCGGCGCACGTGATCGACGAGCCGCCGGTGCTGCTGGGCGACGACACGGCACCGAACCCGTCCGAGGCGTCGCTGGCGGCGCTGGGCTCGTGCCTCGCGGTGGGCATCCACGCCAACGCGGTGGCGCGCAACATCACGATCAACCGCCTCGAGCTGGAGCTCGAGGCCGACATCAACATCACCTCGGTGTGGGGCACGGGCGACGTCTCGCCCAAGCCGGTGGGGTTCGACGCGGTGCGGGTCAAGGTGCACCTGGACGCGGACGCGCCGCAGGCGGAGCTGGACGCGCTGATCGCGCACGCCAAGGTGTGGTCGCCGGTGGCCAACACCTTCACCAAGCCGGTAGCGCTGAGCGTGGACGCCGCGTGATGGCGGGGGCGGCCCTGGCGGAGGCGGCCCTGGCGGAGGTGGGCGTCGCCGGGACCGCCCCGCCGCCGGGTGCGCCCGGCCGCGCCGCGGTGCTGGACACCCTGCGCACCCTGGCGCGCACGGAGCTGGCGCCGATCGCGGGGCGCGTGGACCGGGAGGGAGTCTACCCGGAGGCGGCGCTGCGCACGTTGGGCGAGGCCGGCGCGTTCTCCCTGCACCTGGCCGCGCCCTCGCCGCTGGGCCGCCCTGACCTCGCGGCGGCGGTCGAGGCGATGGCGGCGATCTCGGCGCAGTGCATGTCGAGCGGGTTCTGCGCCTGGTGCCAGAACGCCAGCGGCTGGTACCTGGAGAACACCGGCAACGCCGGGTTGCGCGATCGCCTGCAGCCCGGCGTCGCCAGCGCCGCGCTGCTGGGCGGCACCGGGCTGTCCAACCCGGTCAAGGCGCTGGCCGGCATCGAGGCGCTCAAGCTGCGCGGCAGGCGCGCTCCGGGCGGCTGGCGCGTCTCGGGCACGCTGCCGTGGGTGTCCAACCTGGGCGAGGGCCACTGGTTCGGCACCATCTTCCGCGACGCGGACGACGCAGAGCACCGGGTGATGGCGATGGTGCGCTGCGGGGCGCCCGGCGTGGAGATCCGTCAGGCGATCCGGTTCGTGGCCCTGGAGGGCACCGGGACCTGCTCTGTGCTGTTCCGCGACGCGTTCATCCCCGACGCCGACCTGCTGGCCGACCCGCTGGGCGACATGGCGCGCCGCATCAAGCCGGGGTTCGTGCTGCTGCAGGCGGGCATGGGCCTGGGCGTGATCGAGGCGTGCGTGGCCTCGATGCGGCGCGACAACGTGCACTACGCGCGCACCAACAGCCACCTGCCGCTGCAGGCAGACGCGCTGGAGGACCAGCTCGGCGCCTTGCGCGAGACGCTGCTGTCGCTGGCCGCGACGCCGCACGAGACCGGGGCAGGCTACCTGCGCCAGGTGCTGGAAGCGCGGGTCGCGTGCAGCGAGCTGAGCCTGGCGGCGAGCCAGGCGGCGATGATGCATGCGGGCGCGCGCGGCTACCTGGAGGGCTCGGTGGTCTCGCGGCTGCAGCGCGAGGCGTGGTTCGTGGCGATCATCACCCCCTCGATCCGCCACCTGCGCCAGGAACTGGCGACGCTGGCCGCCAACTGAGACGCATCCCCGCCCGGCCTGCCGGCAGCCCCAATCCGAGGTTCTGCCCCGCAGGCCGCCCACCAGAGGAGCATGTCCATGAGCGAGAAGGTCCTTGTCACCCCGGCCGAGCTGGCCGCGATGCCGCCGGCCAGCACGGTGATCATCGACACCCGCAACCCCGACGCCTACGCGGCCGGCCACATCCCGGGCGCGGTCAACGTCCACGACATCTTCACGCACCTGGCGATGTCGACGCCGGACGCGATCGACGCGCTGCGCGAGAAGTTCGCCGCCTCGTTCGGGCAGGCCGGGCTGTCCGGCGCACAGACCGCGGTGTGCTACGAGGAGAGCATGAACTCCGGGTTCGGCCAGTCCTGCCGCGGCTACTTCCTGCTCAAGTTCATGGGCTACCCGCAGGCGCGCGTGCTGCACGGCGGCCTGCTCGCCTGGAAGGCCGCCGGGATGGAGGTCACCACCGAGGTGGCGCCCCTCGAGGCGAAGCCGTTCCCGCTCACCGACGCCGGCCGCGAGATGATGCTGGACCGCGACGACATGCTGGCCGCACTCGGCCAGGAGAGCATCGTCAAGCTCGACGTGCGCGACGCCGACGAGTGGATCGGCGAGAGCTCCTCGCCCTACGGCCCGGACTTCTGCCCGCGCAAGGGCCGCATCCCCGGCTCGCGCTGGATCGAGTGGTACCGCCTGATGAAGCCGTCTGCCGCCGGGCCGATGTTCAAGTCCAGGAACGAGATCCTCGCCGAGTGCGCCTCGGTCGGCATCACGCCGGCCAGCACCGTCTATCTGTTCTGCTTCAAGGGCGCGCGCGCGTCGAACTCGCTCGTCGCCCTCAAGGAAGCCGGCATCACGGACGTGCGCCTCTACTTCGGGTCGTGGAACGAGTGGAGCCGCGACGACACGCTGCCCATCGAGACAGGGCTGCCGTTCCCCGCCGCCGCAGAGTAGGCGGCACGCTCGGCCAGGCAAAGGCAGTGAGCAAGCAAGGTTGAGGCTCTGCCTCAAACTCCGCCAAAGGCTCGCCTTTGGAAACCAATACTCAAGAAGAGCCGGTCCAGGGGGGCTTTCCCCCTGGCGGGTCTGGGCGGAGCTGCCAAAGGTTCCGACGATCCGCTTGGATCGTAGGCAATGGCAGCGGAGGGAGAGCCCAGCCTTGCTTGCTTCCTGACGGAGCCGGCGCCGTGCGGATCATCCTGGCCGGTCCCGCCGATGCCCGCGTGCTCGATCTCCTGCGCGTCCGCCTGGCCGCGGCGCGTGCGGCGACCGCCGGCCCCGGCAGCGTGCACGCCCTGGACGTGGCAGGGCTGCGCTCCCCCGACATCGCGGTCTGGGCCGTGTGGGAGGGTGGCGCGCTGCCCGGCGTGGGCGCGCGATGCTGCGCCACATCGCCGCCGCCGCACGCTCGAACGGGTTGTCGCGCCCCAGCCTGGAGATGGGAGCGCCGGACCACGTCCGGCCGGCGCACGCGCTATACCGCGGCAGCGGGTTCGTGGAGTGCTCGCCCTTCGGCGACTACCGCGACGACCCGAACAGCCTGTTCATGACCCTGGACCTGCGTGCCCTGGAGCCGCCTGGCGCTGCCTGACGGCTCAGGCGTCGTCCGGGCTCAGCAGGGTGACCCGCTCCGCCGACTGCCGGTGCACCTCGGCCTCGCGCTCCAGCGTCTTGGGAAAGCGGGAGCGCCCGGCCTGGATCAGCGTCTTCTTGGCCTGCGACTCGTGCCAGTGGCGCGCGGCCAGAAGGGCGGCGTCCCAGCCGCGCTGGAACTCCGGCGTGATCTCGGCGGGTGGGTCGGTCATGGGAGGGGTCGTGCCGCGTGGCTCGCGCGAGGTCAACAGGGCGAAAAGGCAGCAAGCAAGGCTGGGCTCTGCCCAGACCCGCCAGGGGGGAGGCCCCCCCTGGACCGGCTTTACCTAAGTAGTGGATTCCAAAGGCGAGCCTTTGGCGGAGTTTGAGGCAGAGCCTCAACCTTGCTTGCTGCCTCACGTCCCGCAGAACGTCCGGTACGGCGTATCCTGCGGCTCCGGCGCGGCCTGGTGGGGGTCGCCCGGCCGGTCCTCCCAGGGGTGCGTCACTGCGTCGAGCAGCGCCTCGAACGGTGCCAGGTCGCCCCGGCTCACGGCAGCGTCGAGCGCCGCCTCGACCAGGGCGTTGCGCGGGATCGCGGCGGGGCTGACCGCGCGCATGGCGGCGGCGCGAACCTCGGGCGCCACGTCCTCCACGGCGAGGCGGGCGTGCCAGCGAGCGGCCCAGGCGTCGAAGGCGGGGGCGTCGGCGAAGCGGGCGCGCACCGCGGCCAGCGCCGGCTCGCCCGGAGCGGCGGCGGCGTCGCACAGCGCGCGGAAGGTTGCGGTGAAGTCGGCCCCGTCGGCGGCCATCAGCGCCAGCAGGTCCTCGGCCAGACCGGCGTCGCCGTCGTGTTCGGTGGCGAGGCCGAGCTTGGCGCGCAGGCCGCCGAGATAGGCGGCGTTGAACACCACCGCGAACGAGGCGAGCGCCGCCTGGGCGACGCTGCGGGCGGCGTCCTCGTCGCCGCCGAGCAGCGGCAGCAGGGCCTCGGCGAGGCGCGACAGGTTCCATAGCATGGCGTGCGGCTGGCTGGCGTAGGCGTAGCGCGCGCCCTGGTCGATGGAGCTGAACACCGCGCCGGGGTCGTAGGCGTCGAGAAAGGCGCAGGGGCCGTAGTCGATGGTCTCGCCGGAGATCGAGGTGTTGTCCGTGTTCATCACGCCGTGCACGAAGCCCACCAGCAGCCAGCGCGCCACCAGCTCCGCCTGGCGCGCGACGACGCTCTCCAGCAGGGCGCGGTACGGGTGCCCGGCGACGGCAGCCCCGGGGTGGTGGCGGGCGATGGCGTGGTCGGCGAGCAGGCGCAGCGCCTCCGTGTCGCCGCGGGCGGCGAAGTATTGGAAGGTGCCGACGCGGATGTGGCTGCTGGCGACGCGCACCAGCACGGCGCCGGGCAGCCGGGTCTCGCGGTGCACGGCCTCCCCGGTGGCGACGGCGGCGAGCGCGCGGGTGGTGGGGATGCCGAGCGCCGCCATCGCCTCGCCGACCAGGTACTCGCGCAGCACGGGGCCGAGCGCCGCGCGGCCATCGCCGCCGCGCGAGAACGCAGTGCGGCCGGAGCCCTTGAGCGCGATGTCGCGGCGCACGCCGTCGCGGCCGACGACCTCGCCCAGCAGCACGGCGCGGCCGTCGCCGAGGCTGGGCACGAAGTGGCCGAACTGGTGGCCGGCATAGGCCAGCGCGATCGGCTCGGAGCCGGCGGCGACGCGGTTGCCGGCGAGGATCTCCACGCCCTCCGGGCTGCGCAGCGCCGTGGCGTCGAGGCCGAGCTGGTCGGCGAGCGCCGCGTTGAGGCGCACCAGGTGCGGCCCTGCCACCGGGGCGAGCGGCTGGCGCGTGGAGAAGCGCTCCGGCAGGCGGGCGTAGCTGTTGTCGAACGGGAACTGGACGGTCATGCGGGGGCTCCGGCGGCGGGTGGGGCTGGAGCAGAGGATGGGCAGGGACCGGGCACAATGGAACGGGCGACGCCCGCCGCCGGCGAATCCGGACTGACTCAGGGTCGGACGGCGGCTATGCTCGGCGCCCTCAACCGGACGAAACGACCATGAAGCTCAGCGCCCGCAACCAGATCAAAGGCACCATCACCTCCGTCGTCAGGGGGCAGACGACCGGCCACGTCCACATCGACATCGGCAACGGCGTGACGGTGCACGCCTCGATCACCAACGAGGCCATCGACGACCTGGCGCTGCGGGTGGGCGACGCGGCGACCGCCGTCATCAAGTCGTCCGACGTCATGGTGGCCAAGTAGTGGTGCCGCCGGGCCGCCGCGCCCGCGCGCTCGCCGCCTGCGCGGGGCTGCTGCTGGGAGCCTGCGCCCTCGCGTCGCCCACCCGCGCGGCGGAGGACGCGCCGCCACCCCCGGCAGGTCCCGCCGGGCTCTCGCTCCAGGGCCGGCTGGCGCACCCGCGGACCTTCACGGCGGCCGAGCTTCAGGCCCTGCCGCCGGTGACGGTGGAGATGGACGCCGCGGAGGGTCACGACGGCCGCGCCACCGCGCCCGCCGGGCCGCACACGGCCTACACCGGCGACCTGCTGTGGGCCATGATCGACGGCGCGGGCCTGGTGGACGAGCCGGGCGGCAAGACGCACCTCCAGCATACGATCGTCGCGCGCGGCCAGGACGGCTACGCGGTGGCGCTCGCGGTGGGCGAGATCGACCCGAAGTTCGAGGGCAAGCCGGTGATCGTCGCCTACGCCCGCGACGGCCAGGCGATGGCGGGCCTGAAGCTCGTCGTGCCGAACGACAGGCGGGCCGGGCGCAGCGTCAAGGACCTGGTGTCGATCGAGGTCAGATAGGCTGGGGGGCGCTGCGCAAGAAGCGAAGCAAGCAAGGTTGAGGCTCTGCCTCAAACTCCGCCAAAGGCTCGCCTTTGGAAACCACTACTCAGTAAATCGGTGTCCAGAGGCCTTGGCCTTTGGCGGGTCTGGGCGGAGCTGCCCGAAGGTTCCGACAGCCCCCCTGGGCTGTTGGAATGGGCAGCGGAGGGAGAGCGCGGCCTTGCTTTCTGCCTTCCCGCTCCGCTGCGCGGCGATGCCGGCCTCCCATATGACCTGCGGTGCTTGCTGGAGGGTGCGATGGCCTACGACTACGACCTGTTCGTGATTGGCGGCGGCTCCGGCGGCGTGCGCTGCGCCCGCATCGCCGCCGGCCACGGCGCCCGCGTCGGCATCGCCGAGCAGCGCTTCTGGGGCGGCACCTGCGTCAACGTCGGCTGCGTGCCGAAGAAGCTGATGGTGCAGGCCTCCGAATACGGCGCGCTCGCCGAGGACTCGCGCGGCTTCGGCTGGGACGCGCGCCGCGCCCCGTTCGACTGGCCCACCCTGATCGCGCGCAAGGACCGCGAGATCGCGCGCCTGAACTCGGTCTACGTCACGATGCTGGAGAAGTCCGGCGTGGTCGTGCACGAGCACCGCGCCGTGCTGAGCGGCCCCAACACCCTCGACGTCGGCGGCCGCGTCGTCACGGCCGAGCGCATCGTGGTCGCGGTCGGCGGCCACCCCGTGCTCCCCTCCGACACGCCCGGCGGCGAGCTCGGCATCGTCTCCGACGCGGCGTTCGAGCTGCCCGAGCTGCCGCGCCGCGTGGTGATGGTCGGCGGCGGCTACATCGGCGTGGAGTTCTCCGGCATCTTCGCGGGGCTCGGCGCCGAGGTGCACCAGCTCTACCGCCAGCACCTGCCGCTCGGCGGCTTCGACCACGAGATCCGCGAGGCGCTGGCCGAGGCGCTGACCGCGCACGGCGTGACGCTGTGGCCCCACGCGAGGATCGAGCGCGTCGAGGCCACCGGCTCCGGGGGCAGGGAGCGCCGCGTCACCCTCGCCGACGGCCGCGCGATCGACGCCGACCTGGTGTTCTTCGCGATCGGGCGCGTGCCCAACACGAAGGGCCTGGGGCTGGAGACGGCCGGGGTCCGGCTCGACGCGAAAGGCGCCGTCATGGTGGACGCGACCGCGCAGAGCAGCGCGCCCGGCGTGTTCGCGATCGGCGACGTGTCCAACACCATGAACCTCACCCCGGTGGCGATCGCGGAGGGGCACGCCCTGGCGGACCGCCTGTTCGGGCGCGGGCCGCCGCGGCGCTGGTCGTTCGACGCGGTCCCGACGGCGGTGTTCAGCCAGCCGCCGATCGGCACCGTCGGCCTGAGCGAGGAGGACGCCGCCAGGCGCGGCCCGGTCGACGTCTACGTCACCCGCTTCACGCCGATGCGCCATACCATGAGCGGGCGCGAGGGGCACCGCGCCCTGATGAAGCTGGTGGTGGACCAGGCGAGCCAGCGCGTGGTCGGCGCGCACATGATCGGCGACGACGCGCCGGAGATGATGCAGGGCATCGGCGTCGCGATCACGGCCGGCGCCACCAAGGCGGACTTCGACCAGACGGTGGGCATCCACCCGACCGGGGCGGAGGAATGGGTGACGATGCGAAGCCGCACCCGCGAGGCGGGGGTGAAGCAGGCGGCGGAGTAGGGAAGGGCTCTGCCCCAGGGCCTGGAAGCGGGGACCCGCTGGGGGCAGCGCCCCTGTACCCGCATCCGACAGGGACTTCGGCCACTCACGAGCAGGTGCGGCCGTTGCCCCGCCGCGGATCGTGTGGACGGCGGCGGTTCGCTCGCCGACGTTGGACGTCACGCTCGGTGACAAGGGAGATTTCAGCGATGCCCGACACCGCCGGCTCGCAGGTCCCCGAGGCTTCCCGACCCGACCTGAGCCTGGACGCAGGCTTCGCTGGACTGCTGACGGGCAGCCACCAGCGCATCCTCGGTCGCGCCCTCGTCGACGAAGGGGCCGGGGAGCACCCGACGGCCTCGTGGTTGTACCGGGACGCGCCGTTCTGCCTCCTGGCCCATGACGGGGCAGCCGATCCGCGCTTCGTCTACGCCAACGCGATCGCGCAGGCGTGCTTCGGCTACGACCGGGAGGAGTTCACGCGCCTTCCGTCCCGCCTCTCGGCCGAGGCGCCCGACAGGAGCGAGCGGCAGCGCCTCTTGGACGCCGTGGCGCGCGACGGCTTCATCGATGACTACCGCGGCGTGCGCGTCGCGAAGTCGGGACGGCGCTTCTGGATCGAACAGGCGGTGGTGTGGGAACTGATCGACGAGGTCGGCGCCAGGCATGGCCAGGCTGCCGTGTTCCGCACCTGGCACGACGTGGAGGGCTGAAACCGGCCGGGCCTGCCCCGGTGCCGGCCGGCAGGCCGGATCTCGGCACGCCGGTAGGGTGCCGTCGATGACGCCTCCAACTGCTTCCGACGCCAGCCGGCGGCCCCCTTCTGCAAACGCAGGCCTTTGGTCGGAAGCCGGGATTTAAACTGGGGCACCACCCGCATCGCCCCTGGCGCTCGCCCAGGAGTTGGGGATAACCCTCGGCCTTTCCGGGGGCGGCGGCTGGAGTGTGCGCGATGACGACCCACGACAGGCAGGATTGGACGCCGCAGGGCTGGCGCGAGCGGCCGGCGCAGCAGATGCCGCGCTACCCCGACGCGGCGGCGCTGGGCGAGGTGGAGGCGCGGCTGCACGGCTACCCGCCGCTGGTGTTCGCGGGCGAGGCCCGCCGCCTGCGCGAGCAGTTGGCGCTGGCCGCGCAGGGCCGGGCCTTCGTGCTGCAGGGCGGGGACTGCGCGGAGAGCTTTTCCCAGTACACCGGCAACGTCATCCGCGACACGTTCCGGGTGCTGCTGCAGATGGCGGTGGTGCTGACGTTCGGGGCCAAGGTGCCGGTGGTCAAGCTCGGCCGCATGGGCGGGCAGTACGCCAAGCCGCGCTCGTCGGACACCGAGACCATCGCGGGTAAAACCCTGCCCAGCTACCGCGGCGACATCATCAACGGCCCGGCGTTCACGGCGGCCGACCGGGTGCCCGACCCGGCGCGGATGGAGCGGGCGTACTTCCAGTCCGCCGGCACGCTGAACCTGCTGCGCGCCTTCGCCACCGGCGGCTACGCGGACCTGCACGAGGTGCATCGCTGGAACCTCGACTTCGTGGAGCGCTCGCCGCTGGCCGAGCGCTACCGCGACCTGTCCTCGCGCATCGACGAGACTCTGGGCTTCATGGCGGCGTGCGGCATGAGCGCGCTCCCGCAGGTGCGCGAGACCGCGTTCTACACCAGCCACGAGGCCCTGCTGCTGCCCTACGAGCAGGCGCTGACCCGCATCGATAGCACCACCGGCGAGTGGTACTGCTGCTCCGCCCACTTCCTGTGGATCGGCGACCGCACGCGACAGCCGGACGGCGCCCACGTCGAGTTCCTGCGCGGCGTGCGCAACCCGGTCGGGCTCAAGGTCGGGCCGACGACCACGGCCGACGACCTGCGGCGCCTGCTCGACATCCTCAACCCCGACGACGAGCCGGGGCGCCTGACGCTGATCAGCCGCATGGGAGCGGAGCTGGTGCACGCGCGCCTGCCGCCGCTGCTGCGCGCCGTGCAGCGCGACGGCCGCCGCGTGGCGTGGCTGTGCGACCCGATGCACGGCAACACGGTGAGCACCGCGAGCAGCGTCAAGACCCGCAGCTTCGACCGCATCCTCGCAGAGGTGCGCGGCTTCTTCGACGTGCACGCGGCGGAGGGCTCGCGCCCCGGCGGCGTGCACGTCGAGATGACCGGGCTGCCGGTGACGGAGTGCGTCGGCGGCGCGCACCGGCTGACCGAGGCCGACCTCGGCGGGCGCTACGAGACGTTCTGCGACCCGCGGCTGAACGCGGAGCAGTCGCTGGAGCTGGCGTTCCTGGTGGCCGAGGAACTCAAGGCGCGGCGCGACGGCGCCCCGGACCTGGCGGCGGCGCAGTGAGCGGCTGGCCGGATCTGGGCCAGAGTCCTGCCAGCCTGAGCTGTTGGAGGCACGTGCCGCCCTGGGTCGCAGGTGCCTTGGCAAGGCATACGGCCTGACGGGGTTGATGCCGACTGCCCTCGCAGCCAAGGAGGAAGCAAGGTTGAGGCTCTGCCTCAAACTCCGCCAAAGGCTCGCCTTTGGAATCCGTTACTTAATTAAGGCCGGTCCAGGGGCGGCTCGCCCCTGGCGGGTCTGGGCGGAGCTGCCCAAAGGTTCCGATGGCCCTCTTGGGCCATTGGAATGGGTAGCGGAGGGAGAGCCCAGCCTTGCTTCCTTCGCGCCCCCCAGCACCCCCCGACCCTTGGCTTCCGCCGCCAACGCGCGCATCTCCCCGCCACCAACAGCGCGGGACCGCGAGCGATGACACCCACCACCCCGGGACCACGACCCTGACCGCCGAGGAGCCCCCGGCGGGCGATCCTGTGCTCCCTGCCGGATGGCGCGTGCGCATCCTCGACCTGTCCGGCGGCGCCGAGGAGGGCATCACCGAGGAGGTCGCCGGCTTCGCGGACCTGGAGCACGCCAACGCCTTTGCCCGCGCCTACGTGCGCGACAGCGTGGAGCGGTGCCGCTCGCCGGGCCTGGGCGCGCGCGAGGTGATGGAGGTGTGGATGCAGTTCGGCGAGGACGCGCTGGTGGTCGACGCCGGCGAGGACGGCTGGCGCTCCGCCACCGAGATCGCCGGCTTCGCCGAGCACCGCGCCCGACGTGCCGACCGCGACTGGCGCGCGCTGGACCCCCGCACCGGCGACGGCGAGGACGGCGACGACGAGCCCGGGGACGCCGCCGAGGACGGGGACGCGGCATGAAGCTCCGCTTCGCCCCCAGCCCGACCGGCCTGCTCCACGTCGGCAACCTGCGCACCGCACTTGCAAATTACCTGTTCGCCCGCCGTCACGGCGGCCACTTCGCGCTGCGCATCGACGACACCGACGCCGCCCGCTCGCGCCCGGAATATGCCGAGGCGATCGAGCACGACCTGCGCTGGCTCGGCCTGCAGTGGGACAGCCTGTTCCGCCAGTCCGACCGCCTGGCCCGCTATGCCGCCGCCGCCGAGACCCTGAAGGCGTCCGGCCGCCTCTACCCCTGCTTCGAGAGCGAGGACGAGCTGCGCTCCAAGCGCGAGCAGCGCCTGCGCCTCGGCAAGCCTCCCCTCTACGACCGCGCGATGCTGAAGCTGACCCAGGCGCACCGGGCGGCGGCCGAGGCCGGCGGCAAGCGCCCGTACTGGCGCTTCCTGCTCTCCGCCCGCACCATCGAGTGGGACGACCTGGTGCTCGGCGCGCGCCAGGTGAAGCTGACGGCGATGTCGGACCCGGTGATGATCCGCGCCGACGGCACGCCGCTGTACGGCTTCACCTCCGTGGTCGACGACCTGGAGGAGGGCACGACCCATGTGATGCGCGGCGAGGACCACGTCAGCAACACCGGCCTCCAGGTCGATCTGTGGGACGCGCTCGCCGTCGACCCCGACCGCATCGTGCGCTTCGGCCATCTTCCCCTGCTACTCGACGGCGCCGGGGAGAAGCTTTCCAAGCGCCTGGAAAGCGTCTCCATCCGCAGCCTGCGCAACGACGGCATCCTCCCCGAATCCATCACCGGCATGCTGGCCCGCCTCGGCACCCCCGACGCCCCCGACGCGCTCTCTCTCGCCACCCTGGCCGAGAGCTTCGACCCCCGCCGCTTCAGCCACGCCCCGGCTCGCTTCGACCTCCCCCAGCTCCTCGGCGTCAACGCCCGAGCCCTGCACGCCCTCCCGTACGAGTCCGTGCGTGACCGCCTCCCCGAAGGCACCACCGAGGCCTTCTGGCTCGCCATCCGCCCCAACCTGGAGCTGCTGACCGAGGCGCGCCTGTGGTGGGACGTCGTCGCCGGCGACATCGTCGCCCCCCTCCTGGAGGAGGACGCCTCCTTCCTCCGCCAGGCGCTGGACGCCCTCCCGCCCGAGCCCTGGGACCCTGGCACCTGGTCCGCCTGGACCACCACCCTCAAGGCCACCAGCGGCCGGAAGGGCAGGCCGCTCTTCCACCCCCTCCGCCTCGCCCTGACCGGCGAGGAGAAGGGCCCCGAGCTCGCGGTGCTCCTGCCGCTCATGGGCCGTGCCCGCGTCGCCGAGCGCCTCCGGGCGGCCTTGTAGGTAGGCAAGGCCGGGCTCTGCCCGAAACCCGCAAAGGGCCCGAGGCCTCTTTGATCCCATGACTCAAGGCCCTGTCGCGGCGCGTCCGCGTGCCCCCTCGGGAACGCAGGCCACCCGCGGAAATGCCGGGCCCGCGCCCGGGGCGCCGTCCCCGCCGCCGCGGCGGCCCGGCGACGGTGCGACACCCGCTCCCCCGCCAGCACGCCCGGCCACGCCTGCCGCCACTTCCCTGCGGTGACGCCGGCTGCTAACCAGCAACGCCGGCTGCCAGCCAGCAACGACAGGCCACCCGGGGCGTTGATCAAGCAACGATGGTTGCTTCGTGACCGCAGAAGGACGACCACCCCGCCATGAACCACAGCCTTCTTCTGGTCCTGTCGGCCGCTGTACTGGCCACCCCCGCGCTGGCACAGTCCCCTGACACCGCACCGGTCGGCGTCGGCGCCTGCGATACCTTCCTGGCCGCCTACGCGCGCTGCCTCGCCAGCCCCGGCGTGCCGGACGCCGCGCGCGCCGGGCTGGTGCAGTCGCTGGCCGGCATGCGCACCAGCTTCCGCGACGCAGGCGCGCGCAGCCCCGAGGTCCGCGCCTCGATCCGCCAGCAGTGCACCGCAAGCCACGACATGGTGCGCACCCGCATGATCGAGGTGTTCAAGTGCGACTTCCCGGCGGCCAGCGCCATGCCGGTCGTCGCCGACCTGCCGCTCCCCGCCCCGGTCGCCCCCGCGCGCGCCGCGCCGCCGCCCACCACCCCGGACGAGGACACCGACGCCAAGGCCAACAGCTACACGACGGTGCAGAACGACATCGTCGAGAGCCACCCGATGGCCAAGGAACTGGCCGATCACCTGACCAACAACGAGCGCGTGCTCAAGCTCGGCACGAAGCTCGGCGCCAACGCTTGGTACCTGTTCGGCATCGGCGACTTCGACCACCCCATCGAGGAGCTGCAGGCAGCCATCGCCCTGCCCGGCACGGTGCCGGAGGTCGACGCGCAGGCGGCAGCACTTCTCGCCGCGCTGCGGGCGGTGAACCCCACGATCAAGGAGCTCGCCCACTACCAGACGACCCGCGAGTTCAGGGAGGACGGCTTCAGGCTGGCCCGGGACCGCCAGCCCGTGCTTGTCGCCGGAATGGGGGCTGCGATCGACGCGTCGGAAGCCTTCAGCACCGCGCTATTTGACCGGCGCATGGCGATCGACGAGCGCCAGGTCGCCGCCCTGCCGGCCGACTCCCTGGCGCGCAACCTGCTGGCCGCGAGCTTGGCCACCCGCCGCCTGGTGCGCCGCTACGAATCGCTGCGCAAGCCGGCCGACGCCGTGCCGTTCCTGGCCGTGCTGGCCGACGTCGTCAGCGCGAACAAGAGGCTGTCGGCCACGACCGGCACCCTGTCGCCCAAACCGGACTCGACCTGCGCCGACTACTCCGAGGCGCTGGACAAGCTGGTCGGGCACGGCCGCGACATGGCCCAGGACATCCGCACCGGCGGCGACCCGAGCCAGCCGGCGGAACTGTTCGCCACTGCCTACAACAGCTCCGTCGACGCCTACACCGGCTGCATGAAGAAGGAGCCCCGGGCGCGCTCCTGACCCGGACGCCCTGATGGCCGCCTGGAAGCCTTGACTTGGTCGAGGACTCTCAAGGCGAGCCCTGAGCGGACTCCAGAGGCAGAGCCTCTGGCCTTGCCTGCGTCGTGCCTCCGCCCCAGAAAGCAGGCGCAATGACCCTCTTCCTCCACGACAGCCTGCGCCGCCGCCGGGTGCGGTTCGCGCCGATCGACCCGTCGCATGTGCGGCTCTACGTGTGCGGGCCGACGGTGTACGACCTGCCGCACCTGGGCAACGTGCGCTCGACCGTGGTGTGGGACGTGCTGGTGCGCCTGCTGCGCCACCTGTACCCGCGCGTGACCTACGTGCGCAACATCACCGACGTCGACGACAAGATCAACGCGCGCGCCGCCGCCTCCGGCGAGAGCATCGCCGCGGTGACGGAGCGCACCGCGGCAGAGTTCGCCGCCGACATGGCCGCGATCGGCAACGCGCCGCCGGACATCGAGCCCCGCGCCACCGCCCACATCCCAGAGATGATCGCGATGACCGCCCGCCTGGTCGAGGGCGGCCACGCCTACGCCGCGGACGGCCACGTGCTGTTCTCGGTCGCGAGCTTCCCGCGGTACGGCGCCCTGTCCGGCCGCAGCCCGGACGAGCTGCTGGCCGGCGCGCGTGTCGAGGTCGCGACCTACAAGCGCGACCCCGGCGACTTCGTGCTGTGGAAGCCCAGCGCCCCGGACCTGCCCGGCTGGGACAGCCCCTGGGGCCGCGGCCGCCCCGGCTGGCATATCGAGTGCAGCGCCATGTCGCGCCGCTACCTCGGCGCGGACTTCGACATCCACGGCGGCGGCGACGACCTGCTGTTCCCGCACCACGAGAACGAGCGCGCGCAGAGCCTGTGCGCCGACCCCGGCTGCGGCTTCGCCCACACCTGGCTGCACAACGGCATGCTGCTCGTCGACGGCGAGAAGATGTCCAAGAGCCTGGGCAACTTCTTCACCCTGCGCGACGTCCTGGCGCGCGCCGCCCCGGAGACGGTGCGCCTCGCGATGCTGAAGTCGCAGTACCGCGGCACCCTGGACTTCTCCGACCGCGCGCTGGAGGAGGCAGGCCACGAGATGGATCGCTTCTATCGCGCCCTGGAGCGGGCCGGCCCGGAAGGCGACGCGCAGGGCGAGGTGGATGCGCAGGGCGAGATGTCCGGCGCCTTCCTCGACGCGATGTGCGACGACCTGAACACGCCGCAGGCGATCGCAACGCTGCACACGCTGGCGGCGGCGGGCCGGGCAGGGGACGCGGCGGCGGCATCCTCCCTGCGGGCATCGGGCCGCCTGCTCGGCCTGTTCGCCTCGACCGCGTCGGCGTGGTTCCAGGGCGGCGGCGACGCCGACGCCGCGGCGATCGGGGACGCGATCGCCGAGCGCCTGGCCGCGCGCGCCGCGAAGGACTGGGCGGGCGCGGACGCGATCCGGGCGCGGCTGGCGGCGCAGGGCGTCGTGCTGGAGGACAAGGCGGGAGCGACGACGTGGCGACGTGCCTGACGCGACCCTTGCCCTGGCCGGTCGTGTCCCGGTCTGAAAGGCCAGGGCTCTGCCCTGGACCCGCCAGGGGCGAGCCGCCCCTGGACCCGGCGCAACTTGAGTATTGGATTCCAAAGGCGAGCCTTTGGCGGGGTCCCTGCTTCCAGGCATGGGGGCAGAGCCCCTGGCCTTGCTTCCTGGATTTCAGACCAGGACATGACCCCCTTCATGGGCGCCTACCGTGACGCGATGACCCTGCCCAGCCCCCGCGCCTACCCGTGACCGGCCGCGACGGCGGCGCGCCCCTCGCGCCGATCGGCAACAGCCCGGCCGTCGTCCTGGTGCGCCCGCAGCTCGCCGACAACATCGGCGCCGTGGCCCGGGCCATGGCCAACGGCGGCCTGTTCGAGCTGCGCCTGGTCGCTCCCCGCGACGGCTGGCCGCAGGAGAAGGCCTGGCGCATGGCGTCCGGCGCCGACCGCATCCTCGATGCCGCCGTGGTGTTCGAGACCGTGGCCGCCGCTGTCGCCGACCTGCACCACGTGCTCGCGACCTGCCCGCGCCCGCGCCACGTGGTCAAGCCGGTGCTCACCGCGCGCGGGGCCGCCGCCGAGCTGCGCGAGATGTGCGCGCGCGACCTGCGCACCGGCCTGCTGTTCGGGCCGGAGCGCGCGGGGCTCGACCGCGACGACCTCGCCCACGCCGACATGCTGGTCCGCTATCCGCTCAACCCCGCCTTCATGTCGCTCAACCTGGCGCAGGCGGTGATGGTGATGGCCTACGAGTGGTGGAGCGCCGCCGAGGACGCCGTGCCCCGGCGCCTCGGCACCCACGAGACCCGGGTCGCGACCAAGGGCGAGCTGGAGCGCTTCCTCGGGCACCTGACCGACGAGCTGGACGAGTGCGGCTTCCTGCGCAACCTGCCGAAGCGGCCGGGCATGGTGCAGAACCTGCGCCACCTGTTCCAGCGCGGCGAGGTCACGGAGCAGGAGCTGCGCACCCTGCACGGCGTGGTGACCGAGCTGGCGCTGGGGCGGCGGATGCGGGGACGGGCGGAGTAGCGGGCAAGGTTGGGCTCCCTTCGGGCCCGCTTATGAGCCTGAGCTTCTGCAGGCCTCTTTCCTTCAGGAAGGCATTCCAAAGGCCCAGCCTTTGGCGGAGTTTGAGGCAGAGCCTCAACCTTACCTTACTCCGTAGAGATTCCCGCTCCGGTTGCACGCGCAGGCATGTTACACGTCGCGGATGGACGGCACCGGCCTGTATCCCCTGCCCGAGACGCCGCCCGCGGTGGCCCGGGGCTCGTACCGCCTGTTCGGCGCGTTCCGGCTGATCCTGGCGCTGATGGTGGTGCTGCAGCACCTGCAGTACCTGCTGCCCGACGCCCTGCGCGGGCCGTTCCACCAGATGGGGTTCGGGGCGCTGGCCGTGGGCGTGTTCTTCGCGCTGTCCGGCTTCATCGTGGCGGAGGCGAACGACAGCTTCTATGCCGGGCGTCCCGGCGCGTTCCTGCTCAACCGCCTGCTGCGGGTGGTGCCGCCGTACCTGGCGGCGCTGGCGATCTCGGCGGCGGTGCAGGCGGTGCTGTGGCGCGCGGGGCGTCTGGCGCTGTGGGATTTCGTGCTGGGCCGCGACCCGCTCGACCCGGCGCTGCTGGCCGCCGGCGTGCTGTCGCTGCTGCCGGGCTTCCACACGAGCTACGTGGCGCAGGACTTCGAGTACATCCCGTTCGTGTGGACGCTGCGCGTCGAGATGGCGTTCTACCTGGCCGCCGTCGCCGTCGCCGCGTCGATGGGCCGGGCCGGCCGCGCCCGCGCCTGGGTGCCGGCGGCGGCGGTCGGGGCGGGGTTCGCGGGCTTCGCGCTGTATGTGTGGCAGGGCGGCCCCGGCCTGCTGAGCGACGTGCCGTTCTTCCTGGTGGGCGTGTGCCTGTACGCGGCGCTGCGCCGGCCCGTGCTCTTGCGAGGCGCCGCGGTGATGCTGGCGGCGGTCTGCGCGATGGCGGCGTTCCCGCACTGGGACCAGCGCGGGCTGCCGGTGCTCTCGATGCAGATGCCGGCGCTGGCCGCGCTGGTCGCGGCGCTGGCGGTGCTGGCGGCGTGGCCGCAGGTGACGCCGCGCTGGCGGCGGCTGGACCGGCGCCTGGGGGCGCTGTCATACCCGCTCTACCTGAACCACTACGCGGTGGGCATCGCGCTCTACGACACGGTGCCGGAGCGTGGCGTCGCGGTCTACGCGGCGGGAATCGGGCTGTCGGTGGCGCTGGCGTGGGCGATGCACCGGCTGGTGGAGGCGCCGATGGATCGGCTGCGCACGCGGGTGCGGGGGAGCGCGGTCTGAGGCAGGAAGCAAGGTTGAGGCTCTGCCTCAAACTCCGCCAAAGGCTTGCCTTTGGAATCCACTACTTAGTAAATCGGTGTCCAGAGGCCTTGGCCTTTGGCGGGTCTGGGCAGAGCCCAGCCTTGCTTGCTGACAGGTCTCTGTCAGAAGCCGCCGATATAGGTCATGCCGGCGGCCCACAGCGTTCCTGGGCTGTCCGGCGGAGCCCCGGCGATCTCGTTCGCGCCGATGCTGAGCATAGCCCGCCAGGCCAGCCGAGGTGTTCAGGCCAGAGCCCTGAGAACCGCCGCGGGCTCGCGTTCCATGACCCGCAGCAGCGTGCGGGCGGACGACGCGATGCCGGTGCGGCGCTGCTCCCAGTTGCGCACGGTTGCCACAGGCACGCCGATCGTGGCCGCAAACGTCGCCTGGGACATCGACAGCCGCTCACGGATGGCCTGCACGTCGGGAGTCGGGTGGAAGTCTGCCAGCGGCGCCTCCGGATCCTCGCCATCCTCGATCATGTGCCGGCGGACGTCCGCTTCCGTCGTTACCGCGACCCTGGCCGCGTCGACCTGGCCGGGAGCCGCTGCAACGGCTTCGGCCAGCGTCATGCGGATCGTCTCAGCCATTCTGCACGCTTCCCCCTGCTTGCAAGCCGCGCCGATATGATCCGGCGCACGTCACCCCGGTCGGTGTAGATCACGGCCAGCACCGCCCCGGTCGTGGCCTGACCGATCGCCTGGATGCGAGCCTCGCCATAGTCGTGCCGCCTGTCCTCCGCCTCGACAACACGTCCGGCGAAGATGCTGGCCGCCAGCGTGAAACTGAAACCCCGGGTCGCAGGGTTCGCAGTGCTCTTGGCAGGATCCCAGGCGAACTCGATGCATCACTATGCGCTTTAAGCGTAGGCATGGGAAGCGGGACACAGGCCGCCACCATTGGCGTCGCGGTGTGATCCGGTCGCCTGCCGACAATCGCAACGGGAGAGCCGTCAGGGATCAAGGCCCAAGGTTTAGTTAAGCTAGACAGCCGTCTTCATGGTGGCATGGTTGCAGGTCTGTCAGTCGATCTGCTTCGCCAACTGCCGCCCCAGCAGCCACCCAGGCAGGGCCGCCAGCGGAGCCGCCGGCACCACCATGAGCAGCCCGAGCGGCTGGCCGTTGACCATCAGGTCCATGCCGATGCCGAGCAGCAGCCCGCCGAGCAGCGCGCCGACCACGCCGGAAGACACCCCAAGCCACACCACATCGCCGCGCGAGATCATGCGCCCGGATTAAGGACGCCCCGCGCCATTGGCAAGCTGTCGGGCGTGCACGACGGCAGCAAGCAAGGCTGGGCTCTGCCCAGACCCGCCAGGGGCGAGCCGCCCTTGGACCTGCTTTCTTAAGGGAGGGGTTCCAAGGGTCTGCCCTTGGCGGAGTGTGAGGCGGAGCCTCAACCTTTGCTTTCTTCCAGACGCGCCCCCGCGTTTGACACCGTCCGTCCGCCCTGCCACACCCCGCGCCACTGCCGGGAACGTGGACGGGCCTTCGTGGCCCGCGCCCGCCCCTTCGCGTGTCCTGGCCCCCCACACAGGGTCAGGACCCAAGGCGGCCTACCGGTGCAACGAGCCGAAACCGCGAAGCGGGCGGCACAGAACAAGGAAGCGCGCGCATGACCAAGCGCCTGGAGAGCAAGTACAAGGTGAACCGCCGCCTCGGCGTGAACCTGTGGGGCCGCGCCAAGTCGCCGATCAACAAGCGCGAGTACGGCCCCGGCCAGCACGGCCAGCGCCGCAAGCAGAAGCCGAGCGACTTCTCGGTGCAGTTGATGGCCAAGCAGAAGCTGAAGTTCTACTACGGCAACATCGGCGAGAAGCAGTTCCGCAAGTACTACGACGAGGCTGTGCGCCGCAAGGGCGACACCTCCGAGAACCTGATCGAGATCCTGGAGCGCCGCCTCGATGCGGTGATCTACCGCCTGAAGTTCGCGATCACCCCGTTCGCCGCCCGCCAGTTCGTCAACCACGGCCATGTCACCGTCAACGGCCGCAAGGTCAATATCCCCAGCTTCCTGGTCAAGGACGGCGACCTGATCGAGGTCCGCGAGAAGTCCAAGCAGCTCGCCATGGTCCTCGACGCCACCCAGAGCGGCGAGCGCGACGTGCCCGAGTACTACGAGGTTGACCACCGCGCCATGAAGGGCCGCATGACCCGCGCGCCCAAGCTCTCCGACGTGCCCTACCCGGTCACCATGGAGCCCAACCTGGTCGTCGAGTTCTACTCCCGCTAGCCTGCCACCCGGACCATGCGGCAGACGCCGGGCGCGAGCGATCGCCCCGGCGTCTTTCGTTTGCGAGGCAGAAAGCAAGGCCAGGGCTCTGCCCTGGACCCGCCAGGGGCAGCGCCCCTGGACCGGCACACGTGAAGCCAGGCGACTCCCACCCCAAGTGATGGCTTCCGAAGGGCTCGCCCTTTGGCGGGTTCCCGCTTCAAGACATGGGGCAGAGCCCCGGCCTTCCTTCCTGGAGCACGGCCCGATATGCCCGACCCCCGCGCGATCCTGGTCACCGGCGGCAGCCGCGGCATCGGCGCCGCCATCTGCCGCCGCCTCGCCGCCGCCGGCCATCCCGTCTGCGTGAACTACGCGGCCGGCGCCCCCGCCGCCGAGGCCGTCGCCGCCGACATCCGCGCCCGCGGCGGCCGTGCCGTCACCGTCGCCGCCGACGTCTCCGACCCGGACGCCGTGGCCCGGATGTTCGAGGCCGCCGAGCAGGCGCTCGGCCCCCTCGGCGGCCTGGTGAACAACGCCGGCATCATCGGCGGCACCTCGCGCGTCGACGCCCTGCCGCCCGCCGACCTGGCCCGCGTCCTGCAGGTCAACGTCGCCGGCGCCTTCCTCTGCGCGCAGCAGGCGGTGCGCCGCCTGTCCACGGCCCATGGCGGGGCAGGGGGCGCGATCGTCAACCTCGGCTCCGTGGCCTCGCGCCTCGGCAGCCCCGGCGAGTTCGTGCACTACGCCATGACCAAGGGCGCGATCGACACCTTCACCACCGGCCTGGCCCGCGAGGTCGCGGCCGAGGGCATCCGCGTCAACGCCGTCGCCCCCGGCCTGATCGACACCGACATGAACCCGCAGGAGCGCCAGGACCGCCACGTCGGCACGATCCCGGCGCGTCGCGTCGGCCAGCCCGAGGAGATCGCCGAGGCCGTCGCCTGGCTGATCTCGGACGCGGCGTCCTACGTCAACGGCACCATCCTGACCGTCTCGGGGGGACGATGAGCGAGAAGACACTCGACCGCGGCGCGGAAGGCGGGGGCACGCTGGGCGCGGAGATCGCGCGCCGCCGCACCTTCGCGATCATCTCCCACCCCGACGCCGGCAAGACCACGCTGACCGAGCGCCTGCTGCGCGCCGGCGGCGCGATCCAGCTCGCCGGCAACGTCCGTGCCAAGGGCGAGCGCCGCCGCACCCGCTCGGACTGGATGGGCATCGAGCGCGACCGCGGCATCTCCGTCGTCACCTCGGTGATGACCTTCGAGTACGGCGGCTGCGTGTTCAACCTGCTCGACACGCCGGGCCACGAGGATTTCTCCGAGGACACCTACCGCACGCTGACCGCCGTGGACTCCGCCGTGATGGTGATCGACGCGGCCAAGGGCATCGAGGCGCGCACGCGCAAGCTGTTCGAGATCTGCCGGATGCGCGACATTCCGATCCTGACCTTCATCAACAAGATGGACCGCGAGGCCCGCGACCCGATCGAGCTGCTCGACGAGGTCGCGAGCACCCTGGCGCTCGACACCTCGCCGGCGACCTGGCCGATCGGGCGGGCGAGCCAGTTCATCGGCACCTACGACCTGCGCACCCGCGAGATCCACACCACCGAGGCCGTCGAGCAGTCCGACCCGCGCATGATCGCCATGGCCGAGGAGATCGACCTGGTGCGCTCCGCCCTGCCGGAGTTCGACCGCGAGAGCTTCGACGCCGGCCACCTGACGCCGGTGTTCTTCGGCAGCGCCATCCGCGAGATCGGCGTGCTCGACCTGCTCGACGCCCTGGTCGCCTTCGGCCCGACGCCGCGCGCCCAGCCCGCCGACACCCGGATCGTGCAGGCCGTCGAGCCCTCGCTGACCGCCCTGGTGTTCAAGATCCAGGCGAACATGGACCCCAACCACCGCGACCGCATCGCCTTTGCCCGCGTGTGCTCCGGGCGCCTGGTGCGGGGCATGAGGCTGCGCCAGGTCCGCACCGGCAAGAGCATCCCGCTGCACGCCCCGCAGTTCTTCTTTGCCCGCGACCGCCAGATCGCCGAGGAGGCCTACGCCGGCGACGTGGTCGGCATCCCGAACCACGGCACGCTGCGCATCGGCGACACCCTGACGGAGGCCGAAGACCTGCAGTTCGTGGGCGTGCCCTACTTTGCCCCGGAGATCCTGCGCCGCGTGCGCCTGGACGACGCGATGAAGGCGAAGAAGCTGCGCCAGGCGCTGCAGGAGCTGGCGGAGGAGGGCGTCGTGCAGCTTTTCCGCCCGCAGGACGGCAGCCAGCCGATCGTCGGCGTGGTCGGCACGCTGCAGCTCGACGTGCTGGTGGCGCGCATGGGCGCCGAATACGGCGTAGGGATCGGCTTCGAGCCGGTGCCGTACAGCCTGGCGCGCTGGGTGAGCGGCGAGAAGCTGGCGGTGGAGCGCTTCGTGGGGGAGAACCGCTCGGCGATGGCCGACGACGTGGACGGCGACCCGGTGTTCCTGGCCAGCTCGGCGTTCATGATGAAGCGGACGGTGGAACTGCACCCTGCCCTGGGGTTCCGCGACATCAAGGACGTCCGGCCGGAGGCGGCAGCGTAGGCCCAAGGCAGAAAGCAAGGCTGGGCTCTGCCCAGACCCGCCAGGGGCGAGCCGCCCCTGGACCGGCGTTACTTAGACAAGTGGATTCCAAAGGCGAGCCTTTGGCGGAGTTTGAGGCAGAGCCTCAATCTTGCTCGCTTGTCTGACAGCCCCAAACGCACATCGCCGGCCCTAAGAAACGGGCCGGCGATGCGTCGGGCGTCAGGTCCGCTCAGCGGTAGGAGCGGTGGTGCCGGTAGTAGCGGTGACGCATGAACCGGCGGTGGTGGTAGTACTGCGCCTGGTGCACGTAGGCCCGTGCCGGCGCCGCGGTCAGCGCGTCGAAGCTCAGCTTCCCGGCCTCGCGCTCGGTGACGACGTGCTCTGCCGAGGCAGTGCTCAGGGCGGCGGTCCCCGCCAGCAAGCTCAGCCCCACCACCGCCGCGGCGGCGGTGCGAATCAGTCCATACATGCGATCGTGCTCCAGGTGCTTCCCACCATCGCCTAGATCATGCGTGATGCGGGAGCAAGCGGGCAACCGGCCCCCGCTGCAGATTGTCCGCGGACCGTAACGGTCAAGCCACCTTGGCGAGGCCCTTGTCGCGGATCAACGTCTCCAGCTCGCCCGACTGGAACATCTCGGTGACGATGTCGCAGCCGCCGACGAACTCTCCGCCGACGTAGAGCTGCGGCACAGTCGGCCAACTGGAGAACTGCTTGATGCCGTCGCGCAGCTCCGGGTCCTCGAGCACGTTGGCGGTCTTGAAGGCGACATTCATGTGGGTAAGGATCTGCACCACGCGGGCGGAGAAGCCGCACTGCGGGAACATGGCATTGCCCTTCATGTAGAGCATGACCGGGTTCTCGGTGATCTCGCCCTGGATGCGGTCGGTGATCGTCGTCATGGCCTGTTACTCCCTGAATGGCGGGTGGACTCGGCGCCTAGCGGGTGGCGGGATCGCCGGGAACGGAAGTCTGCAGCGCCAGCGCATGCAGCTCGCCGCCCATGCGCCCCTGCAGGGCGGCGTAGACGGCCTGATGCTGCCTGACGCGCGTCTGGCCGCGGAAGCTCTCGCTGATCACGGTGGCGGCGTAGTGGTCGCCGTCGCCCGCCAGATCCTCCACCGTGACGGTGGCGTCGGGCAGGGCGGCCCGGATCATCGCCTCGATCTCGCCGATCGCCATCGCCATGCACGCTCTCCGTGGCCTGGTCCGCGCAGCCGCGGCCGTCGGTGGGGCCGGCGGGGCGCCGCCGGTCGTCGGCCCGGGCGACGGGTCAGTGACCCATCCACTCCGGGAAGAAACGCTCGTGCGCGGCCCGCAGGCTGCCCAGGGATATGAGCACCCCGCCCGGCAGTGTCAAACCGGGCTCCGCGGCTTTCGCGTCGGCGCGGCCGAGGCGGCGGGCGGGCACCCCGGCGGCGGCGGCGTGGCCCAGCAGCGCGTCGGCGTGCGCGGTGGCCAGCACGTAGCGCGCCTGGTCCTCGCCGAACCAGAGCGCGTGCGGCGCGAGGCCGGCCGGAGCGTGCGCCGGGGCACCGGCCGCGGCAGCGCCGCCGGGCCCGCCGGCGGACGAGGCCTCCGCGGCAGCGAGCAGCGTCGCGCCCACGCCGCCGGCCAGCGCCATCTCCGCGACCGCGACCAGCAGCCCGCCGTCGCTGCAGTCGTGGCAGGCGGCCACCTCGCCGCGCCGGATCGCGTCGCGCACGAAGTCGCCGTTGCGGCGCTCGGCGGCGAGGTGCACCGGCGGCGGCGGCCCGTCCTCGCGCCCGCACACCTCGCGCAGCCATAGCGACTGCCCCAGGTGGCCCGCGGTCTCGCCCACCAGCACCAGGTCGAGGCCGGGCAGCAGCGCCAGCCCGACCGAGGCCGCCGCGTCCTCCAGCACCCCCAGCCCGCCGATCGCCGGCGTCGGCAGGATCGCCGTGCCCCGCGTCTCGTTGTACAGGCTCACGTTGCCGCTCACGACCGGGAAATCCAGCGCCACGCAGGCCGCCGCCATGCCGCGGATGCAGCCGGCGAACTGCCCCATGATCTCCGGCTTCTCGGGGTTGCCGAAGTTCATGTTGTCGGTGATGGCGAGCGGCGTCGCCCCCACCGCCACGAGGTTGCGCCACGCCTCCGCCACCGCCTGCGCGCCCCCCGCCTCCGGGTCGGCGAGGCAGTAGCGCGGCGTGCAGTCCGTGGTCAGCGCCAGCGCGCGGCGCTCGGCCACGCGCACCACCGCCGCGTCGGCGCCGCCCGGGCGGCGGATGGTCTGGCCGCCGACGGTGCTGTCGTACTGGTCCCACACCCACGCCCGCGAGCACAGGTTCGGGCACCCCACCAGCGCCAGCAGCGCGGCCGCGATCCCCACCGGGTCGGCCACCTCGCCCAGCGGCGCACGGCGCGGCGTCTCCACGGTCGGCCGGTGGTACAGCGGCGCCTGCTCCGCCAGCGGGTCGAGCGGGATGTCCGCCTCGATGCGGCCCTGGTGGCGCAGCACGATCCGCCCGGTGTCGGTGATGCGCCCGATCACCGCGAACTCCAGCTCCCACTTGTCGAAGATCGCCCGCGCCACGGCCTCGCGGTCCGGCCTGAGCACCATGAGCATCCGCTCCTGGCTCTCGGACAGCATCATCTCGTAGGCGCTCATGCCCGCCTCGCGCTGCGGCACCGCGTCCAGGTCCAGCTCGATGCCGACCCCGCCCTTGCCCGCCATCTCCACGGCCGAGGAGGTCAGGCCGGCGGCGCCCATGTCCTGGATCGCCACGATCGCGTCGGTCGCCATCAGCTCCAGGCACGCCTCGATCAGCAGTTTCTCCACGTAAGGGTCGCCGACCTGCACCGTCGGCCGCTTGGCATCCGTGTCCGCGTCGAACTCCGCGGACGCCATGGTGGCACCATGGATGCCGTCCCGCCCGGTGCGGCTGCCGACATAGACCACCGGGTTGCCGATCCCCGCCGCCGCCGAGAGGAAGATGCGGTCGAGCTTTGCCACCCCCACCGTCATCGCGTTGACCAGCGGGTTGCCGTCGTATGCCGGGTGGAAGTCGATCTCGCCGCCCACGGTGGGCACGCCGACGCAGTTGCCGTAGCCGCCGATGCCGCGCACCACGCCGTCCACCACGCGCTTCGTCCCCGCAGCGTCGGGCGAGCCGAAGCGCAGCGCGTTGAGGTTGGCGACCGGGCGCGCGCCCATGGTGAACACGTCGCGCAGGATGCCGCCGACGCCGGTGGCCGCGCCCTGGTAGGGCTCGATGAAGCTCGGGTGGTTGTGCGACTCCATCTTGAAGATCGCGGCCAGGCCCTCGCCGATGTCGACCACGCCGGCGTTCTCCCCCGGCCCGTGTACCACCCAGGGGGCGCTGGTCGGGAGCTGGCGCAGCCAGGCGCGGGAGGATTTGTACGAGCAGTGCTCGGACCACATCACCGAGAAGATGCCCAGCTCGGTGAAGCTGGGCACGCGGCCCATGATCGCCTCGACGCGGGCATACTCCTCGGCGCTGAGGCCGAAGGTCCTGGCGAGGGCGGCGTCGACTGTGGGCATTGGGGCCTCGCGAAGGAAGGAAGGCCAGGGCTCTGCCCTGGACCCGCCAGGGGCGAGCCGCCCCTGGACCGGCATCATGAGAAAAGAACAGGTCGCGCCGGGGTCTGGGGGGCGGCCTCGCCCCCCAGCGCCTGCCTAGGCCGCCAGCGCCTCCGCCAGCCCCGCGAACAGCGGCCGCCCGTCCACGCCGCCGCACAGCGGGTCCACCAAATCCTCGGCGTGCGGCATCAGCCCGAGCACCCGCCCGTTGGCGCTGGTCACGCCCGCGATCGACCGCGCGCTGCCGTTCGGCGCCTCCGCCAGCACCGCGCCGCCCGGCGAGGCGTAGCGGAAGGCGACGCGGCCCTCGCCCTCCAGCCGGTCGAGCGTGGCGTCGTCGGCGAAGTAGTTTCCGTCGCCGTGGGCCATCGGCGCCTGGAACACGTCGCCCGCGGCCCAGCCGCGGGTGTAGGCGGTGTCGGCCCGCTCCACCCGCAGGTGGCAGTCGCGCGAGATGAAGCGCAGCCCGGCGTTGCGCAGCAGGGCACCCGGCAGCATCCCGGCCTCGGTGAGGATCTGGAAGCCGTTGCACACGCCGAGCACGTGGCCGCCGCCGGCGGCAAAGGCGCGCACCGCGTCCATGACCGGCGACAGCGCCGCCATGGCCCCGCAGCGCAGGTAGTCGCCGTGGCTGAACCCGCCCGGCAGCACCACGAGGTCGAGCGACGGCAACGCGCTTTCCTTGTGCCAGACCAGCGCCGGCTCGCGCCCCGTGGCCTGGCGCAGGGCGATCGCCATGTCCCGCTCGCGGTTGGTGCCGGGGAAGACGACGATCCCCGCTCTCATGCCGGCGGCTCCAGGCATCGACCTGTCAGCAAGCAAGGCTGGGCTCTGCCCAGACCCGCCAGGGGGGAAGCCCCCCCTGGACCGGCTTCTTTTAAGGAGTGGATTCCAAAGGCGAGCCTTTGGCGGAGTTTGAGGCGGAGCCTCAACCTTGCCTGCCCGGACCCGTCACACCCAAGGGCTGTCGGCATCATCGGCGGTCGGCGCCGCCCGCGGGAGCGCCGCCCTTGCAGGGGAAGCTCGCGTGAAAGGCGTGGAACACGAGCGTGCCCGCAGCCTGCTTGCCGTCCTCCGGGTGGGCCTGCGCCCAGGCGATCACGGTCTGGCGCAGCGCGCTGCCTACCACGTCCTGGGGGATGCAGAACTCCGCGGAGCTGCGGTCGGACGGGTCCTTGGCGGAACGGCCCAGCAGCTCGGCGGCATCGGACGCGCCGCTGACGTAGGCGTCGCAGCCGACCGGGGTCTTGCTGCTGCACAGCTTCATCAGCGCCTCGCCGGTGACCGGGCTGAGACGCTGCGCCCGCGCGGGCAGGGCGAGCGCCACCATCGCGAGCACGGACGCGGCCACGCCCCCTGGCAGGAGCACGCGGCGACGCTGGGCCGAAGCGGTGTGGCGGGCAAGGGTGCGCATCAGGTCAGCTCCACGCGAAAGCTCTCGATCACGGTGTTGGCGAGCAGGCGGCGGGCCATCTCCTCGGCCTGGGCGCGGGCGCGCCCGGGGTCCGGCTCGGCGAGGTCCAGCTCGATCACCTTGCCGGCGCGGATCTCGCCCACGCCCTCGAAGCCGAGCTGGCCCAGGGCGTGGCCGATGGCGCGGCCCTGCGGGTCGAGCACGCCCTGCCGGAGCATGATCGTCACCACCGCGCGCGTCATCGCCCGCGCATCCCGGCCGCCGCCGCACCCGCCCGGGCGCGGCCCACGGCGCGTCCCGCCGCGACGCTCACTGCATCGCCTCCGGGCCCTTCATGTCGCGGGTGCCGGCCTCGGGCAGGATGCCGAGGCGCCGCGCGACTTCCTGGTAGGCCTCCTCGACGCGGCCCAGGTCGCGGCGGAAGCGGTCCTTGTCCATCTTCTCGTTGGTCTTGCTGTCCCACAGGCGGCAGTTGTCCGGGCTGATCTCGTCGGCGAGCACGACCTGCATGTCGTCGTTCTCGTAGAGCCGGCCGAACTCCAGCTTGAAGTCCACCAGGGTGATGCCGACGCCGAGGAACAGCCCGGAGAGGAAGTCGTTGGCGCGCAGCGTGAGCGCCACGATGTCGTCCATGTCGGCGGTGCTGGCCCAGCCGAACGCGGTGATGTGCTCCTCTGCGACCATCGGGTCGCTCAGCGCGTCGTTCTTGTAGTAGTACTCGATGATCGAGCGCGGCAGCCGGGTGCCCTCGGGGATGCCGAGGCGGGTGGACAGGCTGCCGGCGGCGACGTTGCGCACCACGATCTCGATCGGGATGATCTCCACCTCGCGGATGAGCTGCTCGCGCATGTTGAGGCGGCGGACGAAGTGGTTGGGCACGCCGATCTCTGCCAGGCGCATCATCAGGTACTCGCTGATGCGGTTGTTGAGCACGCCCTTGCCGGTGATCACGCCCTTCTTGGCGCCATTGCCGGCGGTCGCGTCGTCCTTGAAGTACTGCACCAGGGTGCCGGGCTCGGGGCCCTCGAACAGGATCTTGGCCTTACCCTCGTAGAGCTGTCGGCGGCGGGCCATCGGCGTATCCCCTTCTCCGGCCCCCGTGGCCCGGGCAGACGGGTCCATGGGCCACACCATGAGGAGGGCCGCCGCGGGTATAGCACGCGCCCCACGCACCGCCATGCCTCGCGCACCTAGGTCCCGGGGCGGGCCTCGCACGCACAGCCCGCCCCATTCCTGGCTTGGCTGCGCGTTGGGTTGGTGGGGCGGGTCATGCCGGGTGGACGCCGCCATGCTGGAAAGCGTGAGACAAGCGCTGGCAGCGTTCCTTGGTGTCGCATAGGGCTGCGCAGCACCTGAAAGGGCTACCGAGTTCTGACTCCCAGGCGGGTTTGCGCTCTTCTTGACCCTAGTCCGAAGAACAGCGGAGCAAAACCGCACTCGAAGATCAGCGCGCCCACGCTTCCGCCCAGGCCGGTCTTGTCGTGCCACTGAGCGATCAGCTTGGCTGTCCCAAAGTCCAGCTTTGCAAGGCAGAACATTAAGATGATGAGCGAGGCAAGGTAGAGCAGCGACCCCCTAAGCAACACGCGGCGGTCAACCGCAGGATGACGCATCAGGAAAAGGCTGCCCGAGACGCTCCAGACAAAGACCAGGCAGAGGACGATGACCCGCCCGTTCGCATGGCCGATCGCGTGTACGGCCAAGACCGCAACCGTGAAGGCGAGAACAGTTGCACCCCACTCCGCCAGCATGACGCTCAGCAGAAGGCGACTGTCAGGTGTCCAAGATTCGATTGGCATGGCTCAAGCGTACCGAACAAGGATGAACAGATGTTCAATCCCGGGACTCAGCCCCCGAGCAGGTCCAGCCGGTACCCAGGCCGGCGGTCCTGCCGCACGGGGCGCAGGCGCGGTGCGGCGCGGGCGATGAACAGCTCGGCCGCGTCGTCGCCGCTGAGCGGGTCGTCGGTGGGCTCGGTCCAGTTCACCAGCAGCACGACTCCGCCGGGATCGAGGCTGTCGAGGCAGCGCCGCGCCAGGACGGCGAGGTCGTCGGGCACCAGGAAGTACAGCACCTCCGACAGCACCACGAGGTCGAACGGCCCGTCCGGCCACTCCGCCGGCACCGTGGCCTGGCGGAACGCGACGCCGGCGAGCCCTGCGCACGTGGCGGCGGCCTCGCGCAGGGCATCGCCGCTGAGGTCGAGCCCGAGCAGCCGGTCGCAGCGCGGCGCCAGGCGGCGGGTCAGCTCGCCGATCGAGCACCCCACCTCCAGCGCCGAGCGGAAGCGGCGATCGGGCAGAGCGGCGAGGGTCTCGGCGTACTTGTCGCGCTCGTAGCCGCTGGTGCGAAAGCCCCACGGGTCCGGGCTGGCGGCGTAGAGGCGGGCGAAATGCGCGGCGTCGCGGGTGCGGGCGCTGCGGGCCGGAGCACCGGTTCCGGCCGGCGAGGCGCCAGGGCCGGCGGGTGCGGGGCCGGCGGGTGCGGGGCTGCGGGTCATGCGGCGGGCTCCGGGCCGGGCCGCAGGAACACCTCCCACGGCCCTTCGAAATGGTGCAGCAAAGCGCGGAGCAGCACGAAGCCGCCGGGGTCGTCCCGGACCACTAGGCCGTGCTGCGAGCGGTGCGCGGCGACGGCGCGGCGCCTGGCGTCGAGGTGCGCGCGCACGTCGAGACGGCCGCCGACGACCGCCGCATCGGGCAGGACGACATCGTCGCGCAGCGTCCAGCCCCACACCGGGTACGACCAGTGCGGCACCCCGGCCCGCGCGGCGGCGAGGCGGGCGGCGCGGTCGGCGGCGAGGTGGTCGCAGTGCGGATCGTGCTCCCAGCTCGCCAGCAGCGCGGTGCAACGGTGGCGCTCGACCAGGGCGCACAGCCGCGCCGCCACGGCGTCGAGCGCGGCGCCATCCTGCGGCGCGCGGGTGTCGGGCTCGCCCAGGAACACCACGCGGTCCGGGGCAAGGCCGAGCTGGCGCACGGCGTCCAGGGTCTCTGCCTCGCGCAGGGCGCGCAGCCGTGCCGCGGGGTGGGTCGCGGAGCCCGGGTGCGAGCCCGCGCCGTCGGTCAGCACGACGACCAGCGGCGCACGGCCGGCGGCGACGGCACACGCGATCAGGCCGCCGCAGCCGAGGCTCTCGTCGTCGGGGTGCGGCGCCAGGACCAGCGGGTCGCCCGCGCCGCACACCGCATCCAGCGCCAGCTCGGGAAGCGCGCGCCAGGCGCGGTGGACCTCGCCGGCGCACGTCATGCCAGCGGCCCGTGGAGGGGACGCATCAGGCAAGAAAGGTTGAGGCTCTGCCTCAAACTCCGCCAAAGGCTCGCCTTTGGAATCCACTTGTCTAAGTAAGGCCGGTCCAGGGGCGGCCCGCCCCTGGCGGGTCTGGGCGGAGCTGCCCGAAGGTTCCGACGGCCCGCTTGGGCCGTTGGAATGGGCAGCGGAGGGAGAGCCCAGCCTTGCTTGCTGGCACGTCGGCCGCATCACCACGTGGCGTCCGGCGCGGCGAAGTGCCCGGCGGCCTCGTGCAGCGCCTCGTCCGGGGCGGGCTGGCGCAGGTAAGTCGCGAGGTCGCGTCCCATGCGCTCCACGCTGGCCCCGCGCAGGAACGCCTGCAGCCCCAGCGAGCGCTGCACCAGCGCCAGGCCCTCCACGCACGCCGCCTCCACCGCGGTCCGCCCTAGGTTCACGCGCGCCGCGACCCAGGCGGGGTCGCGGGCAGGGTCCTCCGCCTCCGGCCCGATCGCCTCGACCCAGAGCCGTGCGGTCCCGGCGCACACCAGGGCGCGGCCGAAGCGGGCGCGCTGGTGCGGATCGTCCAGGCGGCCGCGGGCGGCGAGCTGCGCGCGCATTTCCTCCACCAGCGCCGCCAGCGCCCCGGCCGCCACCGCGGAGCCACGCCAGGCGCCGGCGGAGAAATCCGGCTCGCGCAGGTAGTCGCCCGGCTGGCCGATCATCGCGTTCAACGGCAGCGCGACCCCGGAAAACGACACCTGTCCGGTGGCGGCGCCGCGCACGCCCGCGAGCGACGCCGGCAACGGAGCGACGCGCTCGCCGCCGTGCAGCGGCACCAGCAGCATCCGGGCGTGGCCGTCCTCGTCGCGCGCCGTGACCAGCGCGCGGTCCGCGTGGCCGGCGCCGGAGCAGAACGCCTTGCCGCCGTCGAGCACTAGGCGGCCGGCCTCGCGGCGCACGGCGAGCGCGGGGCCGTCGAACGGGTCGGTGACCCAGAGCGCGAACAGGGCGCCGCCGCGCGCATCGTCGCCGGCCCGCGCGGCGACCTCGGGCGAGGCATCGCGCAGCACCAGCTTGAGGGCGTTGACGTGGCCCTCGACGATCCGCCCCAGCGCGATGCTCCCCCGCCCCAGCGCCATCAGCAGCGCCGCGCAGCCGGCCGCGCCCTCGGGGCTGGTGCCGAGCCCGATGCCGCCCGCGTCGCGGGGCAGGGGCGCCGCGAGCACGCCAAGCGCGCGCAGGCCCGCGAGGTCGTCGGCGGGAAACCCGCCGTCCGGGTCGAGCCGGTCCGCGTTGCCGCGCATCGTGCCGGCCAGCGCCGCGACCCGGACCGGCAGCGCCGCAGCCGCGCTCACCGCGCGTCCAGGAGCTGCTTGGCCGGGACGCGAGGCAGGGCGTCCAGCAGGCGAGTGGCGGCCTCGATCTCGGCGGGCAGCGCCGCGAAGGCGACGCGGCGGCGCGTGAGGCGCGGGCTGAGCGCGGACAGCGACGACCAGGCGGCGCCGAAATGCGGCCCGCGCAGCAGGCCCTCCACCACGGCGCCGTCCAGGCCGAGGTCGGCGGCCAGCTCGCCCGCCGTGACGCGCCCGCCCTGCGCCCAAAGCCGGCGCGCCCTGGCGCGGAGCTGCACGCGGCGCCAGGCGTGCCAGGCAGGCTCCAGGCGCGCGTCGGTCAGCTCGTCCTGGCGCATGATGCGGCGGCGGATCGCGTCGGCCATGCCGTCCCGGGCGCGGCCCTCTGTGCGGCCGGACACCGTGACCACCACGTCGGGCGCATGGCGCACCCGGGCATCGAGGCGCTGCAGGGCCTCGACAAAGGCGCGGTCCTCGCCGCTCTCGCACGCGGGCAGGCCGCCGGCGCGGCGGTACAGGCCGCAGCGCACCGCGATGCTGGCGCCGCTGTGCTCGGTGTGGCGCGGCCAGGGGTCGGCGTCGTCTGGGTCGAGGCGCGCGGCGATCTCGTCGAGCAGGCGGGTGAGCGTGGTCTCGCGCGCGTCGTCCTCGTGCAGGTGGGCGGGGATCAGCAGCGCGTCCGCCGGGTCGATCACCGCGCGCCCGCACACCACCTCCGCGCCCGCCGCGAACGCCGCCAGGTTCCCCGCCAGCCAGTCGGGCGCCACCACCCCGTCCGCGTCGGTGGTGAGCAGCACGTCGCCGTCCCCACACAGCGCGTTGGCGTGTCGCATCGCCAGCGCGCGGGCATGGCCGGCGTTGGCCTGCTCAGGCGGCAGGCGGCAGGCGATCACGCGCACAGGCAGGCGCCCGGCGAGGTCGCGGGCGATGCGCTCGCTGCCGTCGGTGCAGTTGTTGAGCAGCACGACCGCGGCGTCCGGGCGGGCGGTGCCGCCGAACAGCGCCTCCAGGCAGGGGCCGAGCCGGGCTTCCTCGTCGCGGGCCGGGAGGGCGACGACGGTGCGGGGCGCACGGTCGTGCGGAGAGCCGGTCATTGCGCGCGAGTCTTCATTGCGCGCCGAGATCGGGGCAGCGGCCGGGCATTGCAAGGCGGCTCGCCACCCGCAGAGTTCACGATGGCTTCAGGTGGTACCCCCCCTGCCGGTCCGAGCAAGCAAGGCCGGGCTCTGCCCGGACCCGCCAGGGGCGAGCCGCCCCTGGACCGGCGCAAATTGAGCACAGGCCGTCCATGCGGCTCCCGGGGCGCCGGGGTCTGGGGGGCGGCCTCGCCCCCCGGCCTTCCCGCCCTTCAGGCCTCCGCCGCGACGCCCCCGAGCTGCGGCGCCGCTTCGAGCAGCGCGGCCGTGTACTCGCTGCCCGGGTGCGCCAGCAGCGTGGCGGTGTCCGCCAGCTCGACGATGCGGCCGGCGCGCAGCACCGCGATGCGATGCGCCAGGTAGCTGACGGCCGCGAGGTCGTGGCTGATGAACACGTAGGCGAGGCCGCGCTCGCGCGAGAGGTCCTTGAGCAGGTTGAGCAGCATCGCCTGGGTGGACACGTCGAGCGAGGAGGTCGGCTCGTCGAGCACGATGATGTCCGGCTCGGCGGCGAGCGCGCGGGCGATGGCGATGCGCTGCGCCTGGCCGCCGGAGACCGAGCCGGGCAGGCGATCGGCGAGTGCCGCGGGCAGGCCGACGCGCTCCAGCAGGCCGCCGACCGCGGCGCGGCGCTCGCGGGCGGGGCGGCCGGCGAGGCGCAGCGGCTCGCCCACGCTCTGGGCCACGGTCATGCGCGGGTTGAGCGACTCGCGCGGGTCCTGGAACACCACCTGGACGCGGCGGCGCTGGCGGGCGCGCTCCGGGCCGCGCAGGCGGCCGAGATCGTGGCCGCCGAGCAGGATGCGGCCCTCGTACTCCGCCATCTGCAGGATCGCGCGCCCCAGCGTGGACTTGCCCGAGCCGCTCTCGCCCACCACGCCGAGGCACTCGCCCTCGCCGAGCCGGAACGTCGCACCCGCGAGCGAGGCCGCGGGCGCCGCGCCGAACAGGCTGCGGCGCCCATAGCGCACGCTGACCTCCTCCACGTCGAGCAGCGCGCGCCGCGCCGTGGCGGGCGGCTCCGGCAGCGCGGTCTCCAGGTCGGCGGCCGGCACCTCCGGCGGATACAGGCAGCACGCCAGCGTGCCAGCGACCCCGTGATGCAGCGTCGGGCGCGGCGCCGGGTAGCCGTCGTCGCAGGGCGGCCGGTGGTAGGCGCAGCGCGGCGCGAAGCGGCAGCCGGGCGGGCGCGCCTCCGGTTCCGGCAGCGTGCCCGGGATGGTGCGCAGCCGCGCCCGCCCGACCCGCGCCACGGAGGCCAGCAGCGCCTGGCTGTACGGGTGGCTCGGGTGGGCGAAGAACGCGCCCGCCCCGCCCCACTCCACGCTGCGCCCGGCGTAGAGCACGTGCACCCGGCTCGCGTGCTCCTCCACCACCGACAGGTCGTGGGTGACGAACAGCACCCCCATGCCGCGCTCGCGCCGCAGCCGCGCCAGCAGCGCCATGATCTGTCGCGCCACCAGCGGGTCGAGCCCGGTGGTCGGCTCGTCGGCGATCAGCAGGCGCGGCGAGCAGGCCAGCGCGCTCGCGATCATCACCCGCTGCCGCATGCCCCCGGAGAACTGGTGCGGGTGGTCGCCCAGGCGGTTCGCCGCATCCGGGATGCCCACCTCGTCGAGCAGCGCGCGGGCGCGCGCCATCGCGGTGCGGCGGTCGGTGTCGGTGTGGGCGCGAAACGCCTCGGCGATCTGCGCGCCCACGGTGTGCGAGGGGTTCAGCGCGGCCAGCGGGTTCTGGAACACCATGCCGATGTCGCGCCCGCGCACCCGGCGCAGCGCCGTCTCGCCCAGGCGCAGCAGGTCGTGCTCCGTGCCGTCCCAGCCGCGCAGCAGGGCACGGCCGCCGAGCACCGCGCCGGGCGGCAGCAGGCGCATCGCGGCCAGGGCGGCCATCGTCTTGCCGGAGCCGGACTCGCCGACCAGCGCCAGCATCTCGCCGGCGGGCACGGCCAGGTCGAGCGCGTCGAGCACACTCACCACGCGGCGGCCGCGCGGCAGGGCGACGCTCAGGGCCTCGAGGCGGAGCACGTCATCGGTCATCGGGTGCTCCCTGAGGGCTTGAGGAAAGGAAGGTTGAGGCTCTGCCTCAAACTCCGCCAAAGGCTCGCCTTTGGAATCCAATACTTAAGTCAAGGGATCAAAGGGTCCTCGGACCCTTTGCGGGTCTGGGCAGAGCCCAGCCTTGCTTGCTTTGCGCCTCATCGCGCCCCGCCCTGCCGCGCGAGCAGCCCCTGCCCGGTCAGCGAGGCCGCCAGCAGCGACGCGAAGATCGCCAGCCCCGGCGGCAGGATCAGCCACCACGGCGCCAGCGCCACCAGCGCGAGCCCCGCCTGCAGCAGCCCGCCCCAGCTCGTGTAGGGCGGCTGCACCCCCAGCCCCAGGAAGCTCAGCGCGGAGAGTGCAAAAATCAGGTCGCCGACCAGCAGCGTGCCGTTGACCACCAGCAGCGGCGCCATCACCCGCAGCAGGTGCACGCGCGCCACGTACCAGCGTCCGCCGCCGAGCTGCCGGGCGGCGAGCACGAAGTCGCGGCCGCGCTGGGCGAGCGCCTCGTTGCGCACCAGCCGCGCCAGGCCCGGCCAGGAGATCAGCCCGAGCAGCAGCACCAGCGAGGAGTCGCTCAGCCGTACCAGCGAGGCGAAGAAGATCAGCACCACCAGCCCCGGCAGCGCCAGCACCGCGTCGAGCAGCCGCATCAGCACCGCGTCGAGCCAGGACGGCCCGAGGCCGGAGGCGAGCCCGTACAGCGTGCCGACGACGAAGGCGAGCAGGGCGGCGGGCAGGCTGACCTCCAGGGTGGAGGCGCCGCCCGCCAGCAGCCTCGCCAGCGCGTCGCGGCCCAGCTCGTCGGTGCCGAGCGGGAAGGCGCCGCCAGGCCGGGCGAGCACGTGGGCGGGGTCCAGAGCATACGGGTCGACGCCGTAGAGCCACGGGCCGGCGAAGCTCGCGGCCAGGAGCAGCGCGGCGAGGCCGAGGCCGGCGACCAGGGCGGCGCGGTCGGACACGGCCACGCGCAGGCGGCCGGCGAGCGAGGGGTTGCGCAAGGTGGCGCTCATGCCGGAAGGCCTGGAAGCAAGCAAGGCTGGGCTCTCCCTCCCCTGCCCATTCCAACAGCCCAAGGGGGCTGTCGGAACCTTCGGGCAGCTACGCCCGGACCCGCCAGGGTCGAGCCGCCCCTGGACCGGCGCTTTCTTGAGTATCGGATTCCAAAGGCCTGCCTTTGGCGGAGTTTGAGGCAGAGCCTCAACCTTGCTTCCTGCGTCGGGCCAGCGCCCCGCTTCACTCGAAGGACGCCCTGGGGTCGAGCAGGCCGTTCACCAGGTCGGCGAGCAGGTTGCCGAGCACGGTGAGCACGCCGATCAGCAGCACAATCGCGACCAGCACCGGGTAGTCCTGCGACAGCGCCGAGCGCCACAGCAGCCAACCCAGCCCGGGGTAGGAGAACACCGTCTCGACCACCACGCCGCCGGCGAAGATGGTGGGGAACGACAGCCCGAGCACCGTGACCAGCGGGCGCAGCGCGTTGCGCAGCACGTGGCCGAACAGGATGCGCGGGAAGCTCAGCCCCTTGGCGGCGGCGGTGCGCACGTAGTCGCGGGCCAGCTCCTCGTGCACGGACTGCGCGAAGTAGCGCGACAGCCCGGCCAGCGTGACCAGGCTGATGGTCAGCACCGGCAGCACCAGGTGGGCGATGTAGGCGCTGGCCGGCGGGTCGGCGCTGCGGATGTCGGTGAGCCCGCCCGCGGGCAGCAGGTCCCACTGGATCGCGAACAGCAGCACCAGCACGGTGCCCACGAAGAACGACGGCACCGCGTACAGCGCCAGCTCCAGCGCGCCGATCGCGCGCCCCGGAAGCCGCAGGTAGTACACGCCGTGCGCCAGGCCGAGCCCGATCGCGGCCAGCGTGCTGATGATCGTGGCGATGGCATACATCGCGATGGTGTTGCGCTCGTAGGACAGCAGCAGCTCGCCGACCGGGCGGTGCAGGATGAACGAGAAGCCGAGGTCGCCGTGCAGCAGGTGCTGCCACCAGATCAGGTACTGGCGCCACAGCGGCACGTCGAGGCCGAGCTTCGCGTTCAGCGCGGCGACGGCCTGCGGCGTCGATTTCATCCCCAGGATCGAGTAGGCGGGGCCGCCCGGGGTGAGGTGGACGAGCACGAAGGTCAGCGTCACCAGGATCGCCAGCGACAGCGCCGAGCCGCCGAGCCTAGCGGGCAGCTTGCGCATCGCAGGCCCTCGCTCCGGAGAAGTGGATCTTCTGCAGCGCCCACAGAAAGTTGGCCTGGATAGCCTCGGTCAGGCCCTCGATCCCCGAGCGGGCGAGCAGAGAGTAGGCGCCCTGCGGCAGGATGATGAAGGGCTGCAACGCCGCGAGGTGGTCCTGCAACCGGAACAGCGCGTCGCGGCCCGGAACGCTCTGCACCTGCTTCAGCAGGGCGTCGGTCTCGGGATCGCTGAACTTGCCCCAGTTCTCGCCGGCTCCGGTGCCGTAGTTGGTCTGCATGTCGGGGTAGTTGGGGAAGCTCCAGCCGACGGCGGCGGTCGCCCAGGCGGCAGGGTCGCGCTCCACGGTGGCGATGATCTGGTTGAACTCCATCAGCCGGATGTCCATGCGGATGCCGACGGCCGCGAGGTTAGACCGCACCACCTGCCATTCCGTCAGCAGGTCGGGGGCGCTGTCGCTGACCAGGTGCGTCCACTCCAGGCGCCGGCCGTCCCTGGCCAGGACGCCGTCCGGCCCGGGGGAGAACCCGGCCTCGGCCAGCAGGGCGCGCGCCTTGGCGGGGTCGTGGCCGACGGGGAAGCGGCCCGCCCTGCTGTCGGGGGAGAGGAAGGTGACGGGCACCGGCGGCACCGGGGTGCGCGCCGGCACGCCGTGCCCGTGGAACGCCAGGCGGATGATCTCGTCCTCGTCGATGGCGTCGGCGATCGCCTGGCGGACGCGGGTGTCGGCGAGGAACGGCGCCGCGGGGTTGGCCATGTTGACCACCATGGACTCGTAGCCGGAGGCGGGCGGCAGCGGCACCACCCTCAGCCCGGGGAGCGCCAGCGCGGCGTCGTAGACGTTGAACGGCACGTTGGCGACGTCGAGCTCGCCGGAGCGCAGGGCTTCCAGCGGGCTGGTGCCCTGGAGGAAGTCGAGCACCAGGCGCGCCATCGCCGGCGGCTCGCCCGCGAAGCCGGGGTTGGGCGCGTAGGCGGCGTAGCGCCCGCTGCTGAACTCGGTCAGGCGGAACGGCCCGTCCACCACGGACATGAAGCCGACGTCGGTCTGCAGGCTGCGCTGCTCGTCCAGGGGAGTGCGGCCCCAGGCGTGGCGCGGCAGAGCGTAGAACTGCGACAGGCCGCCCAGCTCGAACCACTCCGGGTTGACCGCCTGGGTCAGCGTGATCCGCAGCGTCAGCGGCCCGGTCGCCTCGATGGCCTGGAACATCGTGGGCACGCCGCCGGTGTCGTAGCCGAAATACAGCGGGCCCAGCTCCTTCATCATCTCGAACGAGTACAGCACGTCGTCGGCCGTGACCGGGACGCCATCGGACCACGCGATGGGCTTGAGCGTGACCACGAACACGCGCCCGCTGTCCTGCACGTCGATGCCGGCCGCGTGGCTCAGCGACCAGTCGATGGTGTGCTCGGGTGTCAACCACAGCAACGGGCGGAACAGGAGGTTGAACGACTCCTGGTCGTAGATCGAGTTGTTGGTCAGGATCGGATGCAGGGACTGCGCGGCGCTCGGCGAGTTGGCGGCCAGTCCCGTGGGCAGCACCAGCGTGCCGCAGGCGGCGCGTGCGGGCGGAACGAAGACGCAGGCGAGCGCCAGGGCCGTCGCGCCCGCGAGCAGGCGGTGGCGGCGCGCACGGACGGGGCGCGTCACGACCGCGCCCCGTCCGCCCTCGGCATCACCGTCCCGCGTCGTCCTGCCATGGCGGCAGGAGGCGCAGGAACGGCGCGGCGTGTCACGCAGGCACGTCCAGGCACGTCAGTCATCGCGTGGTCCGGTCTCGCCGCGCGTCGCAGGCTCAGAACCGCGCGGTGACGTTGAAGATCACCGAGGCGGGCGGACCCTGGAGCGCGCTGGTGTAGTAGTGTGCGTCGCTGTAGACACCGGCGTAGGCGAAGTTCTGTAGGTAGCGGTAGGCGAAGTAATGCATGTTGAAGATGTTCTGTGCATTCACTGTGAACTTCAGTGACTTCAGGCCGTAACTGGAGTTGATCGGCAGGGTGTAGCTGCCAAGGAAGTTGACGGTGTTGAACTCGGGCAGCCGGTAGCCCGGACTGGTGACGGTGGCGCCTTGGAGATTGCCGTTCGGCTGGACGTTGGGGTCGGCGCTGAGGTTATAGGTGGTATACTGCGCGCCGGTGTACTGGTCCCACACCCGCAACGAAATCGGACCTTTCTCGTAGGAGGCGCCAACGTTGAGCAGCCACGCGGGGACCGTGGACAGGTGGGTGTCCTTGAAGGCGTAGCCGAACTGGTCGTTGAACGGAGTCGTACTGGCGGCGTAGCTGTTGAGATACTGGGCATCGTTGTACGAGCCGTTGCCGAACACCTGCAGCGCCGGAGTGACGCGATACTGCGCCGAGGCCTCAACGCCGCGATACTGGTTAACCCCGCTGTTGTCGTAGCGGAACTCGTTGGTCAGATAGTTGGCAAAGAAGCCAACCGCGCTGGTGGTCTTCTGGTAGAAGTAGTCGAGGTTAAGGTAGAGTCGCGGGGTGTCGTAGCGGATGCCGGCCTCGTAGGCGTGCAGGATGGTGTTGTGCGGCGCGTTGGTCGAGCCGACGTTGCCGAGCGTGTAGTTCGTGATCTGCGGGAACGAGGCGCTGCGGCCATAGCTCGCGTAGATCACCGAGTGGTACGGCAGATCGTAGCTGCCGCCGAGGTAGGGCTCGAACGCCTTGTCGTAATTCTGCAAGGAATAGCCGGGGCGCATCGTCACCCCCTGGCCGGACGGGATCGGACGGTCCTGCGTGGTCAGCACGCCTTCCCAGGCGGCGCCCGGCTCAAGGTGCAGGGTGTTGTGGATCAGGTCGATGCGGTCCTGGGCGTAGCCCTGGTAGATGGTCCGGGTCGAGCCGCCGGCGGGAAAGACCAGCGAGTTGTAGCCGGGGGTCTGCGCCATATCGAGGTTGGCGCCAATGTAGCGGCCGAGGACAGGCGACTCCTCCTTCACGAACAGTCCGCCGATGGTGATGTTGTTATAGGGCAGGAAGATATTGGCCTTCGGCGTGATGCCGTAGGTGTTGGTGGCGCTGTAGGTGATCTCCGCCGCCTCGCCGTTGCGGTAGCTGTCCACGTTGGTCGGATCGGAGCCGGGCGGGGCGTAGATCAGCGGGTCGTAGGTAAACGCGCCGGGCTTGTAGTAGGGGGTCAGGCCGTTCGCGTAAGCGGTGGGGCCGACCGGACCCAGCCCGTAGAACGGCACCTGGAAGTTCGGCTGGTAGGGGTAAGCCTGATTGATGATGTTGGGGTTGACCTGGCTCTGCGTCTTGTCGTCGGTGCCGACGTAGAACAGCTTGCCGCTGAGGATCAGGTGCTCGTTGACGTAGGTCTCGTCGCCCAGGATCGCGGTCAGGAAGGTGTTGTCCTGGCGGAACTGCGTCTCGTTGTGGCCCAGGTTGTAGTAGAACCCGTTGGCCGCGATCTGGTCGAGCGCGACCGGCGAGGGCGGCAGGTAGCCCTGGCCGGTGTTGTACAGCACGTCGAGCGTGACGTGCGAGGTGCCGTCGTTATACGGCTTGTCGAACGAGGCGCTGAAGTCGCGGTAGCGCGACTGGGTGTTCTGGATGAAGCCGGAGTTCTCCTGCCGGTCGTAGCGCAGCAGGGCCAGCAGGCCGTCGGTGCCGGGGATCGCGCCGGTGTTGACGGTGATGCCATACTCGTTGAAGTCGAACGAGCCGACGCCGCCGGTGACCTCGACGAACGGCTTCGGCGTGGGCTTGAGCGTCTGGTAGGCGATGGTGCCGCCGTTGGTGCCGAAGCCCTGCACGTCGACCGGCGCGGTGCCGGGGTAGACGTTGACCGAGCTGAGCTGGCCGACGCTGACGGGGTTGCCGATGTTGTTGCTCAGGTAGCCACCCTGTCCGCCGCTGAGCAGGTCATTGATCGGGATGCCGTTCAGGGTGGTGCTCAGCTCGGAGTAGCGCACGCCGCGCACGGTCAGCTCCGGCGTGTTCTGCCCGACGCCGGACTGGTAGGAGTTGATCGAGGGCGTCTGCTTGAGCAGGCTCTGCACCGAGCCGAGCTGGCCGGTGGACTGGATCTCGGCCTGGCCGACCTCGGAGACGGCGGAGGCGACGTTCTTTTCCTTGAGCAGCAGCTCGCGGTAGGTCTTCTGCACCGTGTCGATGTTGACGGTGGTGCCGGCCTGCAGCGCGTCGGTGGCGGCGTTGCCGCTCGACGTGGCGCCGCCCGGGGTCGCGCCGAAGTTGGCGCCGGCGTTGGTGCCCGCGGGCGCGGTGCCGCCGCCCGTGCCGCCCTCGGCGGTGGACCCGCGCGCGGCGTCCTGGCCGACCGGGGCGGCGCCCTGCTTCGCGGCGGTGGTGCCCTGCGCCTTGTTGCGGGCGCGGCCCCTGGCGCGCGGCGGCTGGTTGGCGGGCACGAGGGCGGCGCTGGAGCCAGCGGCGGCGGTGGGCGGGGCGGTCGCGGCGGTTTGCGCCAGGGCCTCGATCGTCGGGCTGACGCCCCACGCGACGGTGCAGGCGGTGGCCATCAGCAGCGTTTGGCGGCGGGACTTCGGCATGGGCGAGCTTGATCCTGTATCGGGGTGGCAGTGTCGCGACATCGGGAGCACTGGCGTCGGCGCCTCGCGACATCGTGTGGCGCCTCACCCTTACGTGCAGCAAATCGTGTGCCAAAGAGCAACGGTTCGTAAAGCCGCGATCGCCTCCGTGGCCGAAAACTGCCCATTTCCACGACATGTGTTGCTGTAACGACACGAATCATGAACGCCATGTCATCGAACCGCCATGATCCTTCGTGGGCCTGGAGCGTGCGGCGGGTGGACGCTGCGGGTTGTGCCACCACCGCCCCGCGGCAGCGCAGACGCCGGACGGATCTGCCGTCAGAGTCGAGGTTGCTGGGTGCGGGTGCCAGTTCGGCAGGCATAACCGCGGGTCGATGGCGCATGGCCGGCGAAATGTTGGCCGGACTGCCGGACCGCACCCATCTGGCTTGCATATCGCAGGGTGCGGCGACGCGGCGCTGGCGCGTGGCGGGTACGGGAGGACGGGATGCGGACGAAGATCGTGACGGCGGGGCTCGGGGCGGTGGCGCTGCTGGTCTGCGGGTGCGCCGCCGCGCCGCCGCGGTCGCAGAACCGGGAGACGCACCGTGGCGCGACGGTGATCGCGCCCGGCAGCTCGCCTGGGCTGAACGGTCCCTACGGGGACAGCCTGTCCTACCCCGTGAACGGCCCCGCCAACCTGCAAGGGCTCGCGCCGCTGGGCGGTGCAGCCAGCCTGGGCAACGTCGGAGGGATGCCATGAGCGTGGAGTCAGTGTGCCAGGCCGCTCGCCGCGGGCGGCATGACAGGACGGGGAGGGACTTGCAGATGCGCGATCGGGGCGGGATGCGCGGCGTGCGGACCGGCGTGGCGGCGGTCCTGTGCGCCGCCGGGCTGGCGGGATGCGCTGCGGAGACGCGGCCGGGCGGACTGGGGATCGGGGTCGCCAACCGCAACGCCTACGCCTGCCAGCCGGCGAGCCAGGCGCTGCCGACCAGCGCGCGTGCCTTCAACTTCTACCCAGGCCCGGGGCCGAGCTTCGACGCCTACTTCGACGCGCGGGCCCAGCAGGTGGTGCTCACGTTTTACAAGAGCCCGCCGCGGCGGCTGTCGGCGGTGCAGGGCGGGGCCGGGGTGCTCTACGCCGACGACGCGTTCGCCTGGAACGACCAGGGGACGGCAGGCATCCTCACGGACAAGAAATACTCTCTGGTGTACGGGTGCGCGAAGCTGGCGTAAGGCAGGAAGGCCAAGGGCTCTGCCCCCATGCGTGGAAGCGGGGACCCTGCCAAAGTCTCGCCTTTGGCATCCAGCCCTTCAGTAAAGCCGGTCTAGGGGCGGCTCGCCCCCGGCTTGAAGCAGGGGCGGGTCTGGGCGTAGCTGCCCGAAGGTTCCGACAGCCCGCTTGGGCCGTTGAAATGGGCAGCGGAGGGAGAGCCCAGCCTTGCCTGCTGCCTCGCCTCAGTCGCCCGCCCCCGGGAGGATCTCGATCGGCACGCTGATGGTGATCGGCGCCGCCGGCATGTGGTTGCCGAACGGGCGGAAGCCGCCGCGCTGCACGGCGGCGAGTGCCGCCTTGTCGATCAGCCCGTTGCCGCTGCTGCGCGCCACGTGGGCGGAGATCAGGTGGCCGTCGGGGGCGATCACCGCCTCGATGACCGCGGTGCCGCTGATGCCGAGCGCCTGGATCTGCGGCCCGATCTCGACGTGGCTCTCGATCAGGTTGTGCAACCCGGCGCGGTAGGGGCCGATGCCGGAGCTGGTATCGGCCGGCGGGGCCGCGGGCGGCGGCGCGTTGGCGACCGGCGGCGCGTTCGACGTCACTGCGGTGGGCGGCGCGTCCGACGTCGGCGAGGTGCGCGCGACCTGCGGCTGCGGCGGCACCGGACGGGGCGGGCGCGGCTTGGCGACCGGCTTGGGCGGCGGCGGCTTGGGGGTCTCGATGCGGCTGGGCGGCAGGGTGGGGGGCGGCGCCAGCGTCAGCGGCGGCGGGGGCGGCGTGTCCACGGCGGGCTGCGGCGGCGGGGGCGTCGGCGGGGTCGGCGCCTGGGCGAGCTGCTCGGGCGGCAACTGGAGCATCTGCACCTGCATCGGCGGGGGCAGCGGCGTCACCTCGTGGCGGCTGGCGAGCAGCGCCAGGCCGCCGATCATCGTGCCCACCAGCAGGAGCGAGAGCGCGGTGGCCCGCCCCATCCCGAACTCGTCGGGCTGCCAGCTCGGATAGAGCTCGTTCGCTGCCACCATTCTCATCCGCTCGCCTCTTGTGCCTCGGCCGACCATAGCAGAGCCCGGCGCATGACGCACCGTCCCGCCAAGATGGTTTGTCCCGGATGGTACAAGCCGCGTGCCGCCCGCTCGGGCAGCGCCCGGCACCGCGTCGGCGCGGCGCGCGGTCAGGGTGGCGGCAGCGGCTGCATCTGGGCGCAGGCACGGGCGAGGGCAGGGGTTCGTCCCGTGGCGGCGGGGGCGGCGCAGGCCCGGGCCGCGTCCGCGCCGCAGCTCCGCGCCGCGCCGTCGTAGTCGGCCGCGAGCACGTCGCGCGCCACTCCGAGGTTGTGCGCGCCGCGGGCGCGCGTGTTGAACTCCACGGACTCCCGCGTGCTGCTCAGCTCGCGCAGGGCGTCGACGCAGTCCTGGTGCACCGCCTGCGGGACAAGCAGCAGCACCTGGCGCGAGGCATCCAGCGCGCGCTGCAACGGCGCGGCGTCGTCCAGGTCGTCGGCACGGGCGGCGGACCCGACCGGGACCAGGGCACCGGCCACGGCCAGCGCGAGGGCCAGGGCTGCGCGCGGCGCTCGATCCCGGCTGGACATGGACGGTTCTCCTCGCGAGTCGGTGTGCCCGGGGGCGCCGTAGGCAGTGCGCCAGGGGAGGGAAGCAGGCAAGGTTGAGGCTCTGCCTCAAACTCCGCCAGGGGGAGGCCCCCTGGACTGCCTTCCCTTAAGAAAAGCCGGTCCAGGGGGGCTTCCCCCCTGGCGGGTCTGGGCGTAGCTGCCCAAAGGTTCCGGCAGCCCGCTTGGGCTGTTGGAATGGGCAGCGGAGGGAGCGCCCGGCCTTGCTGTCTGCCTTGCTGCGCCCCGTCACTCCGCCAGCAGCCCCATCGACTGCCGCTCGAACATCCGCCGGTAGATCCCGCCCGGCCGCGCCAGCAGCGCCGCGTGCGTCCCGTCCTCCGCGATGGCGCCGCCGTCGAACACCACGATGCGGTCCAGCGCGCGCACCGTGGACAGGCGGTGGGCGATGACGATGGCGGTGCGCCCGGCCATCAGGCGGTCCATCGCCTCCTGGATCAGCGCCTCGCTGTCGGAGTCCAGGCTGGCGGCCGCCTCGTCGAGCACCAGGATCGGCGCGTCGGCGAGGAAGGCGCGCGCGATCGCCACCCGCTGCCGCTCGCCGCCCGACAGCTTGACCCCGCGCTCGCCGACCAGCGTGCGGTAGCCCTGCGGCAGGCGCGCGATGAAGCCGTGCGCGTTGGCCAGGCTGGCGGCGTGCTCGATCTCGCGCAGGGTGGCGCCCGGTCGGGCGTAGGCGATGTTCTCCGCGAGGCTGCGGTGGAACAGCAGCGGCTCCTGCGGCACGATGGCGATCTGCTGGCGCAGCGACACCTGGGCGATGCCGGCGATGTCCTGGCCGTCGACCAGGATGCGGCCGGAGGTCGTGTCGTGCAGGCGCTGCAGCAGCTTGACGAAGCTGCTCTTGCCGGAGCCGGAGTGCCCGACCAGCCCGAGGCGCTGCCCGGCCGGGATGGTGATCGCCAGCTCGTCGAACAGCGGCGTGGCGTGCGGGCCGTAGCGGAAGCCGACGCGCTCGAACTCCACGCGGCCCTCGGTGACGTGGAGCGCGGGGGCACCGGGCGCGTCGTCGACGCCGAGCGGATGGGCGTGGAGTGCGACCAGCTCCTCCAGGTCGTTGACCGAGCGCTGCAGGTGGCGGACCTGCTGGCCGATGTCCTGCAGGTAGCCCTGCACCACGAAGTAGCTGGTGAGCACGGTGGCCACGCCGCCCGGGCCTGTGTCGCCGGTCCACCAGAACCAGGTGCCGAGCGCCGTGACCGCGGTGCGCAGCGCGAGCAGCCCGCCGCCAAGCCCGGTGTGCACGAGGCTGCCGCGCAGCCAGGTCCGCCGCACGCGGCGCCGCCACTTGCCCACCACGCGGCCGAGGCGCGCGTCCTCGCGATGCTCCGCGCCGAACGCCTTGACCACGGCGTTGCACGTGACCGCGTCGGCCAGCGCGCCGCCGAGCCTCGTGTCCCACAGGTTCGACAGCCGCGAGGCGCGGCCCACCCAGTTCGACGCCATCACGGCGCCGGCGACGTAGATCGTGCTGCCGACCGCCACGAGCGCGCCCATCAGCGGCCAGCGCAGCCCGAGCACCAGCGCCGAGCCGCCCAGCGCCACCAGCGCCGGCAGCAGCGCGAACATCACCGTGTCGTTGAGCAGGTCGAGCGCCGCGCTGCCGCGGGTGATCTGCCGCACGGTGGAGCCCGCGAAGCTGTTCGCCTGCCAGTCGGCCGAGAAGCGCTGCACGCGGCCGAACGTGTCGAGCGTCACCGCCTGCATCATCGCCAGGGTGAGCCGCACCGTGCCGAGCAGCCCCAGGTAGGTCAGCGCCACCGTGGCCGCGCCCAGCCCCGCGATCGCCACGAGGTCGACCAGCGCGCGGTGCCCGGCCCGGGCGTGCGTCAGGCCGTCGGTGTTGGCGACCGCATCGACCAGGCGGCCGGCGTAGATCGGCATGACCACGTCGGCGGCGGTGGAGAGCAGGGCGGCCGCGAGGATCGCGGCGACGAGCACGGCCTGCCGGCGCCAGTGGCGCAGCACGAAGCCGAGCACCGCGCGCATGGGCGCGCCGGTCTTGGGGCGGGTCATCTGTGCCTGGCGGCGCCGCGTCCTGCGGCGGCCGCTCCCTCGATGGAGTGTGCTGGCCGCGCGGCCCTGGGGACGCGCGGGATGGGATGTCCGGGGCCGGCGGCGGCCCTGGCCCGGCCGGCCGCTAGTGCGAGCGGCGGGCGCGGACAGCGGAGACGGGGGCTCGCGGTGACTTGCTCATGCGTCGCTCCCTGGTTTCCACGATTCTACAGCGTCTCGTCAGTAACTTCGGCGAGCGGGCACTGTCCATTGTTTTTTAGAGCAAACACAGGAAGGCCAGGGCTCTGCCCTGGACCCGCTGGGGGCAGGCGCCCCCAGACCCGCATCCGATTTGGGCCGGCGGCACGGATCGGGGCGTCCAGGACTCCGCACCCGACAAAACGTTTCCAAAGGCGAGCCTTTGGCGGGTCGAGGGCAGAGCCCTCGCCTTTCTTCTTGCCGCCACGCCGCCCCAGCCTCACAGGGGCAGGTCGAGCGTCGCCTGCATCACCTCCGGGTCGTCCGGGTCGCGCTGCACCGCGAAGCCGAGCCCGCGCGCGAAGGCCAGCATCGGCGCGTTCTCCGACAGGATCAGGCCGGTGACGCGCGCAACACCCTGTTCCGCGGCCCAGGCGAGCAGGCAGCGCATCAGCGCGGTGGCCAGGCCCTGCCCCTTCGCGGCCGGCTCCACCAGCACGGCGAACTCCGCGTCCGCGGTGCGCTCGCCCGGGCCGGGGCGGAGCAGGCGGCTCACGCCCACGGTCTCGCGGCTGCCCTCCCGCACGGCCACGAACGCCATCTCGCGCACGTAGTCGATCTGCGTCAGGCGCACCGTCTGCTCCGCGGAGAGCTGGGCGCGGCCGCCGAAGAAGCGGTAGCGGATGTCCTCCGGGCTGAGGCGGCGGAACAGCGCGTCGTGCGCCTGCGCGTCCTCCGGCCGGATCGGGCGCAGCAGGAAACCCTCTCCGGTTTGCGAAGTCCAGGCGTGCGCCAGGCGATCGGGGTAGGGCGCGATGGCCAGGTCGGCGGCCTGCGGCGCGGGACCGGGCCGCAGGCGGACGTGGGCTTCCACCGCGACCACCCCGGCCGCCGTCGCGAGCAGCGGGTCGACGTGCAGCGTGGCGATCGCCGGCAGGTCGACGAGCATCTGGCTGATGCGCACCAGGGTGTCGGCCACCGCGTCGCGGCTGGCGGCGGCGGTGTCGGCCAAGGTGGAGAGCAGGCGGCCGGCATCGGTGCGCCCCACCAGCGCCTGGGCGAGCACGAGGTTCAGCGGCGGCAGCTCGTAGGCCAGGTCGTGCACCAGCCGCGCGGCCCCCGCGCCGGGGCCGAAGGCGATCGCCGGGCCGAACACCGGGTCGTCGGCGACGTCGACCGCGAGCGCGCGGGCCGGCGGCGGGCGGCGGCGCACCAGCACCCCGTGCGCCGACCCGTCCGCCAGCAGCAGGCGCGCCGCCGCCGCGGCACCCGCGGCGTCCACGGCGTCGAGGCAGTCCACCGGCCGGGCGGCCGGACCGCCGGCGGCCGGCCCGGCGGGATCGACCGGCACGGCGGGGCCGGCCTGATCCGCAGCCTGCCCCTCCGCCTCCTGGCGCGGCGCGCGGCGCACGATCTCCTGGCGTGACGCGCGGCGCACGACGCTCACCGGCAGCCCGACCTCCATGGCCGCCGCAGCCGCCGTGTCCGGATCGTGCGCGATGCGCCAGGGCGGCACGGCGATGCCGTAGGCGGCCAGCAGCGACAGCGCCTCCTCCGGCCACAGCGCCGCCCGGCCCTGCCGCGCCGCGCCGTCGAGCAGGGCGCGGGCGGCGGCGAGGTCGGGGTGCAGGTCGGCCACGGTGCCGGGCGGCAGCTCGCGGGCGGCGGCGGCGGCCTGGTGGCGCTGCACCAGGTGCAGGAAGCCGCGCACCGCCTGCTCCGGCGAGGCGAACACCGGCAGCCCGGCATCGGCCAGCACGCCGCGCAGCGCGGCGCCGGTGCTCTCGCCCAGCACGCAGGCCAGCAGCGGCAGCCGGGTGGCGGCGGCGCAGGCGGCCAGCGCCGCGACCCCCGCCTCGTCGGCGATCCCGGTGGGGGCGAGCACCGCCAGCACGCCGCCCAGCCCGGGCTCGGCGGAGATCATGGCGGCCGCTTCCGCCAGCCGGGTCGGCGCGCCGGTGCCGACCTGGATCACGCCGCGCTCGATCGACACCGGCAGGCTGGCGCGCAGGGCGGCGGCGCCGTGCTCGCTCGGCCGGTGCAGTGCCACGCCCGCGCCGAGCGCCGCGTCGGCGGCGAGCCGGCCCAGGCTGATCGAGTTGGTCACGATCGCCAGCGTGTCGTGTCGCACCGGCCGCGCCCGGGTCAGCGTCTCGGCGGCGGCGAGCAGGTCCTCGTAGCGGCGCACGCACAGGATGCCGGCGCGGCGCAGCGCGGCCTCGAACACCGCCTCCGCCGCGCCGTCCTCGTCGAGCAGCCGCCCGCCTGGCCGGATGGCGACCACCGGGCGCAGCCGGGAGGCGGCGCGGGCGGCGGAGATGAAGCCGCGGCGGTCGTGCAGCCTGCGCATGTCGAGCAGGATCGCGCCGGTGCCGGGATCGCGCGACAGCCAGTCCAGCGTCACCGCGAAGCCGAGCCCGAGCCCCGCGTTGGCGCCGACGCCGACGATGTGGCTGAACCCCACGCCGTTCGGCCCCGACCAGTCCAGCACCGCGCGGCACAGCGAGCTCGACTGCGACACTAGCGCCACGCGCCCCGCGCGCGGCGGCAGGTGCGCGAGCGAGGCGTTCAGCCCGATCGCCGGCACGCACAGTCCGAACGAGTTTGGCCCCATCGCGCGCACCCCGGCGGCGAGCCCGGCCTCGCGCAGCGCCGCGTGCCCGCCCGGCATCGCCGAAGTGACCAGCGCCAGCGTGGTGCCGAGACGTCCCAGCGCCGCGAGCGCCGGCGCCACCTCGGCCGCCGGCAGGGCGAGCACCGCGAGGTCGGCGGCCTCGGGCAGCGCCGCGACCTCGTTTGGGGTGTCGGCACGCAGCACCGTGCCGGGGAAGCGCGCGAGGTTGGCGGCCAGGCGCGCGCCGTCCGCCGTGCCTGACCCGAGCAGCACCACGTTGCGGGGGCGGAACAGCCGCTCGGGACGCAGCGGGCCGAGAGGTGTCATGCCGACGGCTCCTGACGTTGAATCATCAGGAAGCAAGGCTGGGCTCTCCCTCCGCTGCCCATTCCAATGGCCCAAGAGGGCCATCGGAACCTTTGGGCAGCTCCGCCCGGACCCGCCACGAGGGAAGCCCCCCCTGGACCGGCTTCTTTTAAGGAGTGAATTCCAAAGGCGAGCCTTTGGCGGAGTTTGAGGCAGAGCCTCAACCTTGCTTGCTTCACCGCTCCCTCTTGAGAATCGCTGACATCCTCCGACCCAGGCACATAGGCGCGCCGGCCGCGATGCGGTAGGCATCAGGTCCGGATCGCGCGGGCCGTGCCCCGCGCCGCGGCAGGAGTGGGACATGCCGGACCGCGACGACGTGCGCCTCGGCTGCAAGCGGGCGCTGTCGGGCCATCGCCAGCGAAGCGCGCGCGAGCGCCTGGCCGCCCTCGCGGACTCGCCGCTCGCTGTCCTGCCGCCTGACCTGTACGGCGAGGGCGAGGCGATCGCGGCGCTCGAAGGCGAGGTCGCGGCCCTGCTCGGCAAGCCGGCCGCCGCCTTCATGGCCAAGGGCGTCACGGCCCAGCAGGCGGCGCTGCGCGCGTGGACGGACCGCTCCGGGCGCCGCACGGTGGCGCTGCACCCGAAGAGCCACATCGACCTCGACGAGCGCTCCGCCTACGAGCGGCTGCACGGGTTGGCCGGGATACGGCTCGGACGGGACCACGCGCCTTACGCCGCCGCGGACCTGGCGGGGGTCGCCGAGGGTCTGGGCGTGGCCGTCGTCGAGCTGCCGCTGCGCCGCGCCAGCTTCCGGCTGCCGGAGTGGGACGAGCTGGTCGCGATCTCGCGCTGGTGCCGCGCCCGCTCCGTGCCGCTGCACTTCGACGGCGCGCGGCTCTGGGAGGCCCAGCCCTGCTACGCCCGGTCGCTGGACGAGATCGCGGCGCTCGCGGACTCCGTCTACGTCTCGCTCTACAAGGGCCTGGACGGGCTCGGCGGCGCGGTGCTGGCCGGCCCGGAGGACTTCATCGCCGAGGCGCGGGTCTGGCAGGCCCGCCACTGCGGCGCCCTGGTGACCGCCTTCCCGTTCGTCATCAGCGCGCATGACGGCCTGCGCCGCCACCTGCCGCGGATGGGCGGCTACTTCGAGCGGGCGCGAAGCCTGGCCGCCTCGCTCGCCCGCGTGCCGGGCGCAGCAGTCGCCCCTGCGCCGCCGCACTGCAACGCGTTCCAGCTCTACCTGCCGGCCGGCGCCGAGGCGCTGAAGGCCGCGCACCTGGCGCTCGCCCGGATGAGCGGGGTGTGGCTGTTCGGACGCTTCGCCGACACGGCGCTGCCGGGCCTCGCCATGGCAGAGATCTACATCGGCGACGCCGCGGACGATGTGGGCGACGACGAGGTCGTCGAGCTGGTCGGCCGCCTCGTCGCGTCGGCCCGTGAGGGCCGCCTCGTCGCGTCGGCGCGTGATGGGTGAGGGCCAGGACAGGGAGGCGAGCATGATCGCGGACGATCCACGCTGGGATGCGGAGCTGCTCGACGCGCTGCGGCGCCAGGCTGTCGACCAGGCCCTGGACGAGCCCGCCGGCACGCTCGACGCGCAGCGCCGGGCCGCCGACGCGGCGGCGCTGGCCGGCGACGTGGACGGGGTGGCCAGGACCGACTGCCGCGACCGCTGGGTGCTGGCGCGGGGGCGGCGGGTGCTCGTCCGGGTGCACCGGCCGCGCACCGACGCCGTGCTGCCGGCGCTGGTGTACCTGCACGGCGGCGGCTGGGTGTTCGGCTCGCTCGACACCTGCGACCGGGTGATGCGCGAGCTGGCGCTGGCGGGCGACGTCGCGGTGGTGGGCGTGGACTACGCCCTGTCGCCGGAAGCGGTGTTCCCGCAGGCGGCCGAGGAGTGCGCGGCGGTGTTCCGCCAGGTGGTGGCCGAGGCCGCGACGTGGGGCCTCGACCCGCAGCGCATGGTGCTGGGCGGGGACTCCGCCGGCGGCAACCTGGCCTTTGCCACGGCGCTCCTGCTTCGCGACGCCCGGGCGGACCCTGCGCCAGACGGGGTACCAGATGGGGCACCAGACGGGGCATCAGACGGGCCGCCGGACGAGGCGCCGACCCAGGCGTGGCGGGGCCTGCGCGGCGTGCTGGCGATCTACCCGGTCTGCGACGGCGCGATGGACAGCGCCAGCTACGCGGAGTTCGCCACCGGCTACGGGCTCGACGCCGCCGACATGGCGTGGTTCTGGGCGCGCTACGTCCCGGACCAGGCGACACGCGCCGCGCCGCTGGCCTCGGTGGGCCGCGCGGCGCTGCACGCGCTGCCGCCGGTGCTGATCCTGGCGGCCGAGCTGGACGTGCTGTGCGGCGAGGGCGAGGCGATGGCGGCGCGGCTGCGCGAGGCGGGCGTGGCGGTGCGCCACGAGGTGGCCCGCGGCGCCTGGCACGGCTTCCTGGTGCACAGCCCCTCCGCCGCGCTCTCGCGCGTGGCGCTGTCGCAGGCGGGCGAGTGGCTGCGCGAGCGGTGCCGCCGCTGACCGCGGACGACCCCTCCGACGCCCCGGGACCGCGCTGGACGACGGAGCCCCCCGAGACAGCGGCGCTGGTGGATGTGTCGCTCGCGGCGGGCGCGGGCCGGCGCGACGTCCTCGGCGGCGGCTGGTGCGACGCGGAATCCACCGCCACCTGAACCGGCGGGTCGGAGGCAGGGCTGCACCTGCCGCTCGCGCCGGGGACGCGAGGCTGCGTGCTGCGCGTCACCGCCGCGCCGTACCGCGTGGCGCACAAGCTCGGGGCGCAGCGCGTGCTCGTGCGGGCGGCCGGCTGGTCGGGCGGATGCGCCACGAGGCGCCCGGCGTGGCGGAGCTGGCGATCCCGGCGTGGGCCACGCTGGGGCGGCGGCTGCTGACGCTGGTGCTGCCCGACGCGCGCCGCCCGTTCGAGCTGGGCGACAGCGAGGACCGCCGCCTGCTGGGGCCTGCGTCAGCCGCGTCGAGCTGCTGGCGCAGGGCAGGGCGCGCGGACGGCGCCGCGCCGGCCACGGACCGGAGCGATCCCGATCCCGCCCGGTCCGGCCCGTCGGGCGAGGATGCGCGCGAGCCGACGCACCGCGCGCTGCTGGAAGGCTTCGAGTCGCTGGGCTGGAACGCGGAGTTCGGCTTCGTGCAGCGCCGCGTGCTGGCCGAGCCGGCGGGGCTGCTGCGCTGGGCGTCGGCGCCGCTCGGCTCCGCGGTGCTGGCCGAGGCCCTGGACGCCGCGCTGTATGGCGTGGGCGACCCCGCGCAGATCGCGGTCACGGCGCACGACGATGCCTGGGTCGCCACCGACCTGCGCTGGGGCTTTCGCACCGAGACGCACGTGCCGCTGCACCCCCTGGACGGCGAGGCGGTGCGCGAGCGCGAGGCCGTGGCCCGCACGATGCTGCGCGCCAGGCTGCTGGACACGCTGCGCGAGGGCCGCCGCCCCCTGGTGTAGCGCGAGCGCCACCCCGACGAGCGCGATGCGGCAGGCGCGCTGGCCGAGGCGGTCGCGGCGCACGGCGGGTGCGCGCTGCTGTGGGTGTCGCACGGCGCCGAGGCCGCGGTACGGCGGCGCGGGCGGCTGCTGGGGGCGACGCTGCCGTGCCTGGCGCCGGCCGGCAACCTGGTGCGGGTGGCGGCGGAGGACTGGCTCGGCGTGTCGGCTGGCTGAGGCAAGGCAAGGTTGAGGCTCTGCCTCAAACTCCGCCAAAGGCTCGCCTTTGGAATCCACTTGTCTCAGTAAGGCCGGTCCAGGGGCGAGGCTGGCCAAAGGTTCCGACGACCCTCTTGGGTCGTTGGAAGGGCCAGACGAGGGGGCTCGCCCCTGGCGGGTCTGGGCGGAGCTGCCCAAAGGTTCCGACGGCCCGCTTGGGCCGTTGGAATGGGCAGCGGAGGGGGAGCCCAGCCTTGCTTGCCTGCCTGCCTCAGCCGGCCCGCTCGGGCTTCGCCCCGTCGTGGCTCAGCGTCATCGCCGTCGCCACCAGCGCCACGTGCGAGAACGCCTGCGGGAAGTTGCCCACGAGGCGCCCGGCCGCCGGGTCGTATTCCTCGCTGAGCAGGCCGACGTCGTTGCGCAGCGCCAGCAGGCGCTCGAACATCGCCCGTGCCTCGGGCGCACGGCCGGTGCGGGCGTAGGCGTTGGCGAGCCAGAACGTGCAGGCCAGGAACGCCCCCTCGCCGGGCGGCAGGCCGTCGACGCTGCTCTCCGTGCGGTAGCGCAGCACGAAATCGTCGACCAGCAGGTCGTGCTCCACCGCGGCGATGGTGGCGACCACGCGCGGGTCGTCCCACGGCAGGAAGCCGACCTGCGGGATCAGCAGCAGGCTGGCGTCGAGGTCCTTCGAGCCGTAGCTCTGGGTGAAGCAGCCGCGCTCCGGGTCGACGCCGTTCTCGCAGATCTCGGCGTGCACCTGGTCGCGCAGCGCCCGCCAGTGCTCCACCGGGCCGTCGAGGCCGTGGCGGGTGGCGGTGAGCACGGCGCGGTCGAAGGCGACCCAGACCATGACCTTGGACAGGGTGAAGTGCTTCGAGCCGCCGCGCACCTCCCACATGCCCTCGTCCGGCAGCTGCCAGACGCTCTCCAGGTGGCCGAGGACGCCGCATTGCAGGTTCCAGCTGCTGTGCGGCGCGTGCAGGCCGCCCTCGCGCGCCCGGTACAGGGCGTCCATGACCTCGCCGTAGACGTCGAGCTGAAGCTGGCCGGAGGCGGCGTTGCCGACGCGCACCGGCGAGGCGCCCTGGTAGCCGGCGAGCCAGGGAACCTCCCACTCCGCCAGGCGCCGCTCGCCCGCCAGGCCGTACATGATCTGGATCTGCGCGGCGTTGCCGGCGATGGCGCGGTGCAGCCAGTCGCGCCAGGCCTGGGCCTCGTCGAAGTAGCCGGCCCGCATGAAGGCGAACAGCGTCAGCGTGGCATCGCGCAGCCAGCAGAACCGGTAGTCCCAGTTGCGCCCGCCGCCGAGCTGCTCTGGCAGGCTGCTGGTGGCGGCGGCGACGATGCCGCCGGTGGCGCTGTAGGTCAGCGCCTTGAGGGTCAGCAGCGAGCGCAGCACCGCCTCCTTGTACTGCCCCTGGTAGGTGCAGCGCGACGACCACTCTCGCCAGTGCGCGTCGGTCGCGGCCAGCGCGGCCTGGGGGTCGATGGCCTCCGGGAGCGGCAGGTGCGAGGCGACATGCTGCAGCACGAAGGGCAGGGTCTGGCCGGCACGGACCTGGAAGCGCGCCACGGTGACCAGGTCCTCGCCGACCAGCTCCACCTCCGAGCGCAGCACCACCATCTCCGGCCCGGCGATCGCGGAGATGCCCCGGCCGTCGTCCAGGCGCGTGACCCAGGGCACCGAGGTGCCGTAGTCGAAGCGCAGACCGATGCGCATCTGCATCTCGACGTGGCCGCCGCGCCCTTCCACCAGTCGCACGATCGAGGAGTGGGCGACGTCCACCGGCATGAAGTCGATCACCGCGACGCTGCCGGTGTCGGTGGTGAACAGGGTCTCCAGCACCAGGCTGCCCTGCCGGTAGGCGCGGGTGGCGGCAGGCCGCGCCGTGCCGGCCTCGGGCGAGTCGTACCCCTGCGGCGCGATCTGCCAGCGCCCGTTGTTCTCCGTGCCGAGCAGGGCGGCGAAGCAGGCGGCGCTGTCGAAGCGCGGCCAGCACAGCCAGTCGATCGAGCCGTTGCGCCCGACCAGGGCCGCGGTGGTGGTGTCGCCGATCAGGGCGTAGTCCTCGATCGGCAGGGCCTGGGCCTGGGTGGGATTGCCAGCCGGGGCTGCGGGAGCCTGGTGGATAGCCTGGGACATGCGGGTGCGGCTCCGGAGGATTGGATGTTCATAGCAGACCGGGACGCGGGAAGAGCGGCCCTGCTTCTCGGGTTCCTGGTGCTTGGACATGGCGCGTCAGCCTGCACGCTGGCCATGGCCCCGGAGTTCCGGGCGCCGGCCGGACGGGTGGCGGGCATGACATTCGTGCTGGAGCATGGCGCGATCGAGGGCGTGAGCAATATCCCCGCAGGATGGCGGATCGCGATCGACAACGATCCGTCCTGGATGACCAAGGTCACGGCGCAGGCGGTCGTCGGGGCGGCGTTCCTGGACGGCGGGCACCTGCCGGGCCTGTTCTCGGTGCGGCCGGAGCCGCAGCACGGGTGCAGCGATGTCGTGCGGAGCGGAGTTGCGCTGACGCTGTACCGTGACGACAGGCTCGTCAGGGTCCGTGTGAGGCCGTCGGCGCTGAGGATGACGAAGTGATGCCAGCGGCGGAGCGTCCAGTCCGCGGAAGCAAGCAAGGCCAGGGCTCTGCCCCATGCCTGAAGCGGGGACCCGCCAGGGCGAGCCGCCCTGGACCGGCGATTTGAACACTAGGTGTGCCGGTCCAGGGGCAGGCCGCCCCCTGGCGGACATCGGGCAGAGCCCGGCCTTGACATCCGGGTCGCGCCATCCTCTTTACGGCGCCTGCGCGCGTTCCGGTATCTTGGGCGCGTCGGCGCCCGGCTCCGGGTTCCGGCGTGCGGCTCCGGGGCGCGGGGCGGCCGCAGGGGTGTAGCTCAATTGGCTAGAGCGCCGGTCTCCAAAACCGGAGGCTGGGGGTTCGAGACCCTCCACCCCTGCCAGCCGGCCCGCCGTGCGCGGGCGCGGCTCACCAGCGGGGTATCCATACTGTGGCGACAAGTCCGGCAAGGTTCGTGCGCGAGGTGCGCGCGGAGGTGGCCAAGGTCACCTGGCCGTCGCGCAAGGAGACGCTGGTGACGACGGGCCTGGTGCTGGCGATGGCGGGGCTCGCGGCGGCGTTCTTCTTCATCATCGACCAGGTGATCGGGCTCGGCGTCCGCCAGCTCTTCCACGGCGGGTTCTGAGGAGTCTCTGGCGATGACCAAGCGCTGGTACGTGGTGCACGTCTATTCCGGCTTCGAGAAGAAGATCGCCCAGCAGATCAAGGAGCAGGCCGCGCAGAAGGGCCTCGCCGACCTGATCGACGAGGTGCTCGTCCCCGCCGAGGAGGTGGTCGAGCTGCGCCGCGGGCAGAAGATCAACGCCGAGCGCAAGTTCTTCCCCGGCTACGTGCTGGCGAAGATGGAGATGACTGACGACACCTGGCACCTGATCAAGGACACGCCGAAGGTCACCGGCTTCCTCGGCACCAAGATGCGGCCGAGCCCGATCACCGAGGCCGAGGCCGACCGGATCATCAAGCAGTCCGCGGAGGGGGTGGAGAACCGCCGCCCCGCGATCCTGTTCGAGATCGGCGAGCAGGTCCGGGTGGCTGACGGCCCGTTCACCAGCTTCAACGGCACGGTCGAGGAGATCGACGAGGAGAAGGGCCGCGTGAAGGTCAGCGTCTCGATCTTCGGCCGCTCGACCCCGGTGGAGCTCGAGTACAGCCAGGTCGAGAAGGCCTGACCAGGGACGCGGGCAGGGCCGGGGCTCTGCCCCCGTGTCCTGTCGAAGGCTCGCCTTGAAATTCGACGCCTCAGTAGTGCCAATGGCCCTCCGGAACGACCGGCGGTGCAGGCAAGGTTGAGGCTCCGCCTCAAACTCCGCCAGGGGGAGGCTCCCCGGACCGCCTTCCTTAAATGAAGCCGGTCCAGGGGGGGCTTCCCCCCTGGCGGGTCTGGGCAGAGCCCAGCCTTGCTTGCTGTCAGGCCGCCGCGGACTCCGCGGCCTCGCTCAGCGCCTCGCCGAGGGCCTTGATCTTCTCGGCGTTCTTGCTGTCGGACTTGCCGGCGATGGCCACCGTCTCCTTGCCGAGCTTCAGCACGAGCTTCTTGACCTGCTCCGGGTTGATCGGGTCGGCATGGAGGTGCTTCTTCAGGGTCTCCAGGTCCTTGACGATCGTCTTGGCGGCGGGCGAGTCCACCTTTTCCAGCGTGGCTTCCCAGCCCTCGATGTTCTTCACCGCGGCGGCGACGGTGAAGCCCTTCAGGCCGTCCTTGATGTGCTTGATGGTGGCGTCGAACTGAGGCATCAGGCGTTCCCTTGACTGGCGGCCCACGAAGCGCGCGGCCGTGACCGCAACAGCGCCTTGCTGCCCCGGAGGTTGCCCGGCGTCTGAACATACTGGCGTGACTTCGCGGGCGAGCTACCGGGGCCTGTGCCGTTGACCTGTCAGCAAGCAAGACTGGGCTCCGCCCAGACCCGCCAGGGGCGAGCCGCCCCTGGACCGGCTTTACTTAAGTGATGGATTCCAAAGGCGAGCCTTTGGCGGAGTTTGAGGCAGAGCCTCAACCTTGCTTCGCTTCCTGCCGGCCTAGCTCGCGCTGAGCACCGACCCCGCGAGCTGGCTCGTGGCGACTCCCGAGAACACGATGCGCGTGTGGTCCGACAGGGTCAGCGTCGTGCTGCCGCCCGCGGTGACGGCGGTGGCGAGCGCCTGGGCGAGCTGGCCCGGGGCGTATCCGAAGAGCCCGACCTGGTCCGTGCCCGGCTTGAAGTCGTTCAGCGTCACGCTGCCGCCGGCGTGGCCGTCGACGATGCTGACGAGGTCCCGGCCGGTGCCGCCGTCCACCGTGGCGCTGCCGCTGCCGGCGGAGAAGGTCGCGGTGCCGTGCCCCTCGACCACCAGCGTGCTGCCGCCGGCGCCGAAGATGGTGGCGCTGCCGGTGGCGCCGGTGAAGACGCTGTCCTGGCCGCTGCCGGCCATGACCAGGCTGCTGCCGCTGCCGGCGGCGATCAGGGCGTTGCCGCCGCCCGCGAAGTACAGGTTGTTGCCGCTCGACCCGGTGCCGACCAGCGTCTCGTTGCCCTGCCCGGCGGCGAGCACGTCGAGCGCCGCCGAGTTGGTGTAGAGCCGGTCGCCGTTGCCGCCGCCGAGGATGCTGCTGGCGCCGTTGCCGGCGACGACGACGTTGTTGCCCGCGGTGCCGCCGTAGAACACGCCGCCGCCGGCGCCGCCGTACGCCTGCAGGGTGCCGGTGCCGCCGAACACGCCGGCGAAGCCGCTGCCGGTGAACACCGTGGAGGCGCCGGCGCTGTTGACGAACACGAGCTGGCCGGTGTTGCCGTACACCATGGCGTTGCCGGTGCCGGCGAACACGGTGCTGTTGCCGGTGGACGCCACGAACAGGTCGTTGCCGCCGCCGCCGAGCAGCATCGAGCTGGCGCCGCTGCCGTAGAGGCTGTCCGTGCCGACGCCCGAGGTGACGGTGTCGCTGCCGCTGCCCGCGACGAGCACCGAGTTGCCGGTGCCGACGTCGGTGAGCGTGGTGGCGGAGGCGGCGCCGACGACCAGGGCGGTGAAGTTCTCCGGCAGCGTGGTGATCGTCGGATCGGTAGGCGTGAAGATCACGGTGTGCAGCGCCGACGTGACCTGCGCGTCGGTGCCGCTCACCACGTAGGTGAGGCCGTCCGGGGCGATGAAGCCGCTGCCGAGCTTGGAGTAGCTGCCGGCGGTGCCGGGCGGCAGGGCGGCGGTCACGGTGACGATCTGGTTCGCGTCGGGCCCGGTCGCGGACAGCGGCAGGAACGGCAGCAGGCCGCCGCTGGCTGGTGCGTCGACGACGCTGGCCAGGGTGTCCGTGACGCTGGCCAGGCCGAGGCCGTCGGTGACGGACACGGCGAAGCTGGTGGTGACGCTGGCCCCGGCGAGCGGGCCGGGCTGGAACACCAGCGCGTCGATCCCGGCCTGGGCGGCGGCGCCGATGTTGGGCTGGGCCGCGAAGCTGCGGGTGTAGACCAGGTTGTTGCCGACCGTCATGGGCGTCCACCCGGCGGAGGAGGCAGCGGTGAAACTGCCGTTCCCGCTGGCGCCGCCGAGGATGGTGACGGTGGCCGTCAGGCTGGTGTCGTCGGGGTCGGTGACCGCGAGGCCGCCGAACGGGGCCGCTGTGGCGTTGCCGGAGACGGGCTGGCCGGCGGTGCCGCCGGTCACGCTCGGCGTGTCGTGCGGCGCCGTCACCTGCACCGTGGTGGTCTGGGTGGCGGTGTTGGTGCCGCCTCCCGAGGGATCGGCGGCGTTGGGGTTGGTGGCGGTCACGGTGATCGCCACCGGGCTGGTGGCGCCGGGCGCGGCGGTGTGGCTCGCCGAGGGCGTGAAGGTCACGCCGTCCAGGATGGCCTGGAGCTGCGCCGCGGTGCCGGCAGCGCTCAGGGTGCCGGTGGCGGCGTTGTAGGTGGCGCCGGTCGAGGACAGCGTGCCGGACGACGGCGCGATCGCGACCGAAAGCGTGTCGGGCAGCGCGCCGGGCGCGGTGTCGGCATAGGTGTCGATGACCAGGGCGGCGGCGAGCGGATGGGTGGGCGTCGTGCCGGTGGCCGACGCGGTGCCGTTGGCATCGACCAGGGACACGGAGGAGCCGGCCGGCCCGATCGGCAGGGCAATGGTGGTCGACGCGTTGGGGTTGAGCGGCGTGAAGGCGCCGCCGGACGAGACGGTGACGGTGTGGTTCGCGTTGCCGGGGCTGGCGTTCGGGTTGACGGTGCCACTGACCACGATCGTCGCCGCCGCCCCGATCGTCAGGTTGACGGGGATCGCGCCGCCGGTGCCGGAATGCGAGCCCGCGCTGTCGGTGACGGTGTAGCCGCCGGCCACGATGTTGGCGGGCAGCAGGTCGCTGAGCGTGATCTCGGAGTCCGGGTTCGGGCCGTTGTTGGTGACGGTGTAGGTGTAGTTGAAGCTGTCGCCCGGGTGGATCAGCGTCGGGTTGACGGTGGCGGTGGTCAGGTCGTCGACCGTGGGCGTGCCGAGCGCCAGGGCGACGGGCAGGGTGACGGCGACGTTGTCGATCTGGTGCAGGTCGTCGTAGCCGCCGGTGCCCGAGCCGAACCCGAAGTAGAGCTGGCCGGGCAGCGTCTGGGTGACGGTGGTGCTCAGGACCTGGGCGAAATTCTGGCCGCTGCCGGTCGGCCGCATGTAGACGTCGACCTGCTCGTGCGTCGCGTCGACCTGGCGGAGGTTGACCTGCACGTCGCGGGTGCCGTCGATGCCGGGCGCGTAGGCCGCGCTGCTGTCGTAGGCGTAGCCGCTGGTGCCGTTGCCCTGGCCGCGGATGACGACCGTGTCGGGCGCGTTGCCGCCGCCTGGCCCGGGTCCGATGGGGCCGGTCCCCGTCGTCTGGTTGCCGGTGGTGGAGGAGAAGTTCCCGTAGGTGTCGAACCCGATGCCCAGGAAGCCGTCGGTGATGCCGGTGCTGCTCCCCGAATCCGAGTAGCCGAGCCCGCCGCCGTAGCCGCCCGGCTGCACGTTGGCCAGGCCGCCGCCCGCGTTGACCGAGTCGCCGTTGAGCAGGAACAGCGAGATGCCGTCGCCGCCCGAGGGGTTGGGGCTGGTGCCGTTCCCGCCCGAGGAGCTGTAGGTGAACTGGATGGTGATCGCGTTCTGCGGCGAGATCGGGGCGCTGTAGATGGCGAGCCCGGTCTGCACGGTCCGGTCGGGCGTGAGCGTGAGCGCCGCCCCGGTGACGCTGGCGTTGCCGCCGAGCAGGAAGCTGCCGGCCGTGCTCGGGGCGCTGAAATCGGTGACCTTGAACGGGTAGCCCGGCGGCGGCGGCGGCGCGCCGGTGCCGGACAGGGTGTGCGCATAGCCGCGCAGCACGTCCGCGGCGAGAGGCGGCGCGATCGTCATGTGCCGCGTCGCGCGTCGCGTCTTGCCCGCCGTCTTCATGGGCGCGCCAGGCGCGGACAGCACGTCCAGCTCCCACGAGGCCCCGGCCACGCTGCCGACCAGATGCGACGCGGCCGCCACGGTGACGCCGGTGCTGCGGCCGAGACTGTCCACCAGGGCGCGGCCGGCCGCACCGTCGCCGACGTGGCAGGCATACAGCGCGAGGGTGCCTCCGGGCGCGATCGCCGCGCCGATCGCCGCCAGCGCCGGCCCGTGCGCCGCGAGCGTCGCCGCATCGAGCCGCGCGGAGCCGAGCCGCAGGCGGCCGCCGGTGCCGTGGGCGATCACGCAGACGCCCGACAGGCCGGTGCAGCCGGCGAGGACGCGCGCCATCTGGCCGAGGCCGCAGCGCGCGGCGTCGAGGACCCAGGCGCGGACACCCGGCTCCGCGCCGGCCAGCAGCGACGCCGCGTCGGCCACGCCCGGTAACTGCTCAACCCGCCCTCTATTTCGCTCACCGGGCTGGGGCTTGACGCGCAGCGAGCGGCTTGATTCAAGGTCAGGGTGAGCGCCGACCTTGACCTCAGCGAGCTGTCCC